>Ga0247727_10010730_pt1 | contig 16171 bp, 10 predicted proteins | sample WisWelCaveWW1625_FD_202498 | JGI IMG/M metagenome (GOLD analysis project Ga0247727, IMG submission 202498) | Biofilm microbial communities from Wishing Well Cave, Virginia, United States - WW16-25 | ecosystem: Environmental > Aquatic > Deep subsurface > Groundwater > Cave microbial mat | place... | reverse complement strand
GAAATGAAGGAAAAGAAGGCACGCGTTGAAGACGCGCTGCACGCGACGAAAGCCGCCGTCGAAGAGGGCGTCGTCCCCGGCGGTGGAACGGCCTACCTCCGCTGCATCGGAGCGCTGGATTCTCTCAAACTGGTCCCCGAGCAGCAGGTGGGTGTCAATATCATCCGCCGCGCGCTCGAAGAGCCGATTCGTCAGATTGCGGTGAACGCCGGGATGGAAGGCTCCGTCATCGTTGAGAAAGTGCGGAACGACAAGAACCTCAGCGCCGGCTACAACGCCCAGACCGAGGAATATGTGGACATGATCAAGGCCGGTATCATCGACCCCACCAAGGTGGCGCGTTGCGCATTACAGAACGCAGCGAGCGTGGCGGGCTTGATGCTCACGACCGAGGTGATGATCACCGAACTGCCGGAAGAGAAGAAAGAGGCGGCCGGCGGTGGAGGTGGACACAACCACGGCATGGAAGGCATGTACTAACAAGAGCCGCTGAGAAGCAATCAGCTTTCAGCAACGAAGGGCTCAGCGGGGTGACCCGCTGAGCCTTTCGCGTTTCATAGGCCTGAATTGCGCTAAGATGTGGAGCGACCGCCCTGAACCAGGGAATGTCCCGTGATCATCGAAGTCGAATCAAACGAAAATTGTGAGGCAAGTGTCTTTGCGCGGTTCAAGGAGGCCGGCCCCGCTCGACCGATCAACCAGGTTAAGCTCTACGAACGAGATCCCGCCGGGGTATGGTACTGGATCACTGGCTGGGGCGACGATGCACAGACGCCTGTGTGCCCGGCCTATGTCCAGCTGGTTGAGGACTCAGGAGCGGGACTGACACAACTAGTCTATGGAGGGATTCACGGCTTACGGTTCAAGCCGATCAATATCGAAGAAGCTTGGAGTCTCGAAAGTCCGCTCCAGTGGGGAGAGGCATATCTTTCCCTAGCCAGTGACCGTGATCTTCGATATGCCGACTAGCTCACGCCACGGCCTTTCGTCCCATCAGCTGGAAAGTTTTTTTGAGCAGCGCCGAAGTTTTCGGCGTATCGAAGACCGACTGAAAGATGTCGTGCACGATGGTGGTATGGGCGGCAAGGTCGGCTTGAAATTGTTTGACTGCGATCGGTCGATCGGCTCTGTCATAGCCCATGCGGATTGCGCAGCGTTCTAATTCCTTCTGCTGATCTGGGAGAGCATGCGTTTGTAGATCGTGCACCATCTGGAGTTTGTGCTCCACGTCCCGGAGAAACTGATAGGCACGGCTCAGATCGGCCTGTTGCTTTCCTGACAGAATACCGGTTCTCTGAAGCCGCACCAACGAACCGAGGGTTCCCCGGCCAAGAATCCGCGGCAACCGCCGGCCGGCCAGCACCTGGATCGTTTGGACGAGAAATTCTATTTCCCTGATCCCGCCGACACCGAGTTTTACGTTGCGCTGCTCTTGCCCTCGCTCCGCCATCTTCGCGTCAATCCGCTCCTTGACCGATCGGACCTCCTCCACGATCGCGAGCCCCTGTGCGACATTCGGGCGTTTCGAAGAGGGCGCCAGCACAAATGGCCGCACCATCTTGATGAACGATCTCCCGACCTGCTGCGACCCGGCAATAGGCCAGGCTTTCAGCAAGGCCAGCCGTTCCCACACTTGTCCTCTCGTCCGATAGTACTTGTCGTATTCGTCGAGCGATCGAGTGAGCTGCCCCACCGAACCTTCTGCCCGCAAGCGGAGGTCTACGCGGTAGACATACCCCTCATGGGTCTGCGCGGTCAGCGCTTTCGTGAGCTCCTGCGCGAGAATTTCAAAGTATTCTTCATTGGTGAGTCTGCGCTGCGCGGAGCCCTTCGCCTTCGCGCGTCCTGACGTAGCCGGCCTGGTTCCCCCATCATGGGATTCACAGACATAGAGCACGTCTACATCGGAGCTGTAATTGAGCTCATGCCCGCCCAGCTTCCCCATCGCAATGACGGTGAAGCCGGTCTCCACCCACCGCCCTTGCCGATTCCGGTGCATAGGAATGCCGTGCCGGGCCCGTAGATCGGAATCCACAATGCGATAGGCGGCGTCAATCACGACCGATGCCAGATCCGAGAGAGAGGCGGTGGTTTCCACCACATCTGCCAACCTTACGAGATCGCGCACGCCGATGCGCAGCATCTCTCGACGACGGAATCGTCTGAGCACATCCAGCCTGGGTTCAGTGGCAGTGACACCCTCCAGACTTTGCCGGATCAAACGTTCCATTCCCGCCCTGGTCGGCGCGGTGGACAACACATTTTGTTGGGCCAGCCAGTACAGCAACAGAGGATCGCGGACGAGAGTGAAAGCGAGCGAGTCACTGTTCCCAAAGATCGCGCACACCAGATCCAACATGCGAGGAGCGCTGCGCAGGTATTCCAACACAGCCGACCGGCTGACTCCGCTAGCGAGCCAGCGTTCCCAGTGATTCAAGGCCTGATCCGGATCGGCGGTCCGCCCTACGGCCTCAAGCAATGCGGGCAGGATGTCTGCCAACTGGCGTCGCTGGTGTGGATCGCCCGCCATCGACTGCAGATTCGCAACAGCTTCCTGAATGCGATGGAGTCCGTAGGCTTGAAGCGTCACTTCAAGCTTGGTCGGTTCCAGCTCAGGTGTTAATAGGACAGGGGTCGGATCCGGCTGATCAGCCCGCTCGAACTTAGGAAGGGTACAATAGCGCGGCATTTCCTTCTTGGGACGAGTTGTCATAGGCCGGCATTATACCATACCGACACATTGCCGCTCGCACAATGAACCAGCTTCGGCTATACTCCGGGCCATGACGGATGGGCCTGGATCACGCGAGCCGATCATCAAGACCCTGGCTCCCCTCTGTCCGAATGTCGAAGATGAGGTACTCCGGGACTTCGTGTTACGAATGGACCCCGAGTACTTCGGGCGGTTCCAGCCGAACGCCATCGCGCACCATATTCAGCTTGCCAGCCGGCTCACGCCTGACCACCCCTGCGAATTATCGGTGCTCGACAAACGAGCAGGCCGATCGGAAATCAGCATCGTCGCCTACGATTACTTCTCGGAATTCGCCGCCATCTGCGGTGTGCTCTCGGCCTTTGGACTCAATATCGAAGAGGGACGGATCTATACCTTTGTGGAGGCCACGCCCTCTCCCTCGCCGCGCCGGACGGCTCTCTCGATGGCTGGCCGTCCTAAAGGCCGGCCCGGCCTCAACCGCAAGAAAATCGTCGATGTCTTCCTGGTGCATCCCATAGACCGCACAGGTTTTCCCACACCCCAACACAATGCCCTCAGACAGACGGTCAGCGAGATCGTTCAACTGCTGGATGCCGGCCAGTTCGAAGATGCGCGCCATTATGTCAACCGCCGGCTCGTCGAACGATTGGACAAGCAGCGGAGCGCTTTCACCGGCCTGCTGGACACGGTGCAGATCACCTTCGACAATCGCCAATCGCCGACAGATACGATCATGGACATCCAATCGGATGATACTCCGGCCTTCCTCTATGCGCTTGCGAACGCCCTGGCCATGCGCAACATCTACATTACCAAGGCCCAGATCGAATGCGACGGCGCCAAGCTGCACGATCGTTTCTTTGTCAGGAATCGCGATGGACAGAAACTGCTCGATTCCGCCGATCAGCAGCAACTGCGGCTGACCGCCGTGCTCATCAAACAATTCACGCATGCCTTGACGTGGGCTTCCGACCCGGCTAAGGCGCTGGCATCGTTCGACCAGTTCCTGGATCTCATCGTGAAAGACCAGGGCAAGAAGAGCAAGAGCCAGGCGCTCGACTTCGTCAGCGATAAGAAAACCTTTCCCCTGCTCGCACGACTGCTCGGCGCCAGCGTCTTCTTGTGGGAGGATTTTCTCAGACGCCAGCACGATAACCTCCTTCCGCTGCTCACGGAATACCGGGATGCCCCCCTGATCAAGCCGCAGGCGACCCTTCGGAAAGAGCTCGGTCGACTGATCGCTCGCGCCAAAACAGACGAAGCGCGAAAGGACGCCTTGAACCGGTTTAAAGACCGTGAGATGTTCCGGATCGACATCAAACACATCGTCGAGCCCTCGACCAACTTCCCTGACTTTTCGCTGGCGCTCACGGAACTGGCGGAAGTCATCATGGAACGGAGCATCACAGATTGCCGCGCTAAGCTGGAGAAATCATACGGACACCCACGGCTCGCCAACAACAAGCCCTGCCCCTTTGCCGTCCTGGGCCTGGGAAAATTCGGAGGGCGAGAGCTCGGCTACGCTTCGGACATCGAGGTACTGTTCGTCTACGGTGGATCGGGCAGAACAAGCGGCAAGAATGGAATTGAAAACAGCGAATATTTCGAACGGTTGGCGCAGAATCTCCTGGGGTGGATTGAAGCCAAGCAAGAAGGCATCTTTCGCCTTGATGTCAGACTTCGACCGCACGGTGGCAAGGGCGCGCTGGCCAATGCATTCGAGGAGGTCTGTCGCTACTACAGTCTGACCGGACTTCCCGCGTCATCCGAGCGGCAAGCCCTCATCAAACGAAGTATTTGTGCTCCCGCTGATGGTCATGAGCGACTTGCCGCGCCATTCGAACGGCAAGCCCTCATCAAGTTGCGGCATATCGCCGGCGACTCCGCGCTGGGGCATCAAGTGGAAGCACACCGAAACTCGTTCGTCTATAGCGGCGCCCCCTGGGATCTCCCTACAGCGCTCGATTTGCGAAGACAACAGCTCAAACAGCTGGTCCAGCCTGGGCAGGTCAACCTGAAATATAGCGCGGGAGGACTCATCGATATCGAATATGCCGTTCAATACCTGCAAGTGATGCATGGACACGACCACCCGAGCCTGCGTACGCCGAATACGCTTCAGGCGCTCGCCGCGTTGGTCAATGCTGGGTTGGTTGCACGCACTGATGGAGCAGGCCTCCGGAAAGCTTACGTCTTCATCCGTATGTTGGTCGACGGATTGCGCATGGTCCGAGGAAACACCAAGGATCTTGTGCTCCCTCCTTCCGATTCGGAGGAGTTCGTCAGTCTTGCCCGCCGCGTCGGTTACACGAGAGACGACTGGCGGGCCGGCGCGCGCGAATTGCAGTCAGATATCCAGCAGCATATGACACTCACCAAGACCTTCTTCGAACGGACGTTCGGGGCGCTGTGAGTGGGAGGGGCAGCGGAGCACAGGGGACTGGCTCCGCCGTCTTCGGCGGGTGCCTGTCTCGCTGCTTTTCAGACGGGAATGGGCGTCAACAAGCAGGGGCCAGCCCCTAACAGTACGGTGAGGGTTCGAGCGGCAAGCCCGCCCGCCGTCAGGCTTGTTGCCGCGGCGTTTCGGCGGTTGCAGTAGAAGCCTTCGTGAATGATGCGGGCGAAGACAGCATAGGCCGGCTGTAGCCCACCTGGTACTCCGGACCAATCCTGCGCAGCGACACTGCGCCAATGCGACTGAGCCGGTCAACGGCAGAAAACATCAGAGCCCAACTCATTCCGGATACTGAAGACAGCTCTTCAATTGTCATCGGCCCTCTCTTTTTCAAGGCCGCGATGAGTTTTTCGTCTGTGAGGATCGACAGGTTGGGCGACTCGATTGTGGCGTTCACGGCAACCTCCATCTGGAGAGGTGAACAGCAACCCTGCTAAGTTGACGGCAGGATCCTCTTTGAAATGAGCTTATTCCCCCGCGCGCGTTCCCCCGCGCGCGGGAGTCAAGAACTTCGCAAATTCCGGTGCTGATAAAGATTAACCTCCTTAGGATATGTGGCAGCGAATGAAACTGGTATCGGTTGAATAGCTCGATTCCCATTCCGGAAGAGACCGGCAAGATTTTGATCGGTCAGAGCGAGCAGCCGAGCCATCCAATTGTCGTTCGCCTCAAAACGCCCTCTCCGCGCGTCCCATCCATTGAGCGAAGTTTCAGGTTCCTTCTTTGCCATGAGACCACTTCTATATTCACCACATATAGCATAACGCGCAATATAGTACAACTACATATAGTGGTGGCAGACGCCGGCTTGGTCAATTGCACCAGATGGGAAAACCGTGATGTTAGGTTGCCGATTTTCGCTTCTTTGGCGTGAGCATTTCGCCTATTGCGGCTTCAATGCTAGAGCGAGGATGGAGAGAGGATAAGGGAGGGCGCGCGACAAGCGCGAAGCGCGAGACTCGCGTGACGTGTGAGGGGGTCTCAAGGCTGAAGTGTTCGGAACTTCGAACCCAGAACTCAGAACTTCTGATCGCACCCGTCGCGCTTTTCCCGCCAGTCTCGCCCGTCTCGCGCTTGAGCGCGGTTTACACATCATAATACAGGACATACTCATACGGATGCGGCCGCAACCGCATGGGATCGACTTCTTTGCTGCGTTTGTAACGGATCCAGGCCTCGATCAGGTCCTTGCTGAAGACCCCGCCCTTGAGCAGAAACTGATGATCCTGTTCAAGGTTGCGCAACGCTTCGTCTAGACTGCCCGGCAGCGTGCGGATTTTGGCCGCTTCCTCCGGCTCGAGATCGTACAGATCCTTTTCAGCCGGTTCACCAGGATTGATCTTATTCTCGATCCCGTCCAACCCTGCCATGAGCATGGCAGAAAAAGCGAGATAGGGATTCGCGGTCGGGTCAGGAAACCGCACCTCGATCCGCTTGGCTTTCGGGCTCGGTGAGTACATGGGAATCCGGATTCCCGCCGATCGATTCCGGCTGGAATAGGCTAGCAGGACCGGCGCCTCGAACCCGGGGGTGAGCCGCTTATAGGAGTTTGTCGTCGGATTCGTGAACGCCGCCAGGGCCGGCGCGTGCTTCAAGATACCGCCGATATAGTAGAGACAGAGTTGCGAGATGCCGGCATACTCCTTCCCCGCAAACAGGGGCTTCCCCTCTTTCCAGATGCTCTGGTGCGTATGCATGCCGGTACCGTTGTCCCCGAAGATCGGCTTGGGCATGAAGGTGGCGGTTTTGCCATGCCGGCGAGCCACATTCTTGACGATGTACTTGTACATCATCAATTTGTCCGCCGTCTTGACCAGCGAGTCGAAGCGGATATCAATTTCCGCCTGGCCCGCCGTCGCCGTCTCGTGGTGGTGCTTCTCAATGGAAATCCCGACCTTTTGCATCTCCAAGACCATCTCGCTGCGGATATCCTGTTGCGTATCGGTCGGCGGGACCGGAAAGTAGCCTTCCTTGTGGCGGATTTTCCCGCCCAAGTTGTGGCCTTCCTGCCCGATGTTCCAGGCGCCTTCTTCAGAATCGATGAAGTAGTAGCCGCTGTGGCCAGTCTGATCGTACCGGACCTGATCGAAGATGAAGAACTCCGCCTCCGGCCCCCAGTAGGAGGTATCGCCGATCCTCGTGCTCTGGAGATATTTTTCCGCCTTCTGCGCCACAAACCGCGAATCACGATCATACGGCTCGCGCGTAATCGGATCGACAATGTTGCCGACGAGGCTCAGTGTCGGGACCGCACAGAACGGATCGATACAGACCTCGGACGAATCGGGGATCATCAGCAGATCGCTGTCGTTGATCGCCTTCCAGCCCCGGATCGACGAACCGTCCAACCCGGACCCGTCCTTGAATAGCCCTTCAGTCAGCTCTTCCACGGGAATCGAGAAGTGCTGCCAGGTGCCGATCAGGTCCACAAACTTCAAGTCCACCATCTGGACTTTATGCTTTTTCGCAAACTCCAATACCTCGCGGGGATTCATTCAAACTCCTTTCAGGTCCGATTTATGGTAACTACTCAGGTGTTCAGGCTGAAGGCTGAAGGCGATAAATTATCTCGCATCAAAAATTTCAGTCTAACAGCCTTCAGCCTATCTACCTGAGCAGGTCCGATTTATGCTGCTGATCCTGTCGATACACCCTCTGACCCGGCAATCTGCCGGTCTATAAACTGATCGATATCCTTCTGGATGGTCACGCGGATGGTCTCCAGGCGAGCGTGGTCCTTGATCTTGGCTCCCTGCCGATCCGTCACGTAGATCACGTCAGCCACCTGATCGAGCTCATCCCTCAGCGAAATCCTGGCCGCATGGACCGACAGGTCGAGATGAAGGATGCTGCGGGTGATGGCATACAACAATCCCTGCGTATCGTCGGCAAACACATCGATGATCGTGGACCGATCACATGTTTCGTTATCGATCTGTACCTCGGTCGCCTGGCGGACGGTGGGCAGCCGGCGACCGGATGGCAGGCGGGTGTTTCGGCTCATCAACCGTTCCACATCCTCCTCGCCCTTCAGCACCCGGACGATGGTCTCGGCTACGAAAGCCCGGCGCTCGACCGGGGGAACGCCGGCATAATCCGGATCGGACACCTGGAAGGTGTCCACTACAACCCCATCCTGCCGGGTGATGATCTGGGCGTCCAGAACCTGAAGCCCCTGGGACGTCATAACCCCGGCAATCTTGGAGAAGATGCCCGGTGTCAGATTATCGTGGGTAATCACCGTGTACTCGCAGACGCCCAGTTCCTCGTTGAAGTTCTCCTCGACCAGCACTTCCCCTGCCTGCAGCCTTCCGAGCGCCATCAGATGGGCTGCGATCCGCTTCGGAGACGTCCCGTGCAGATAGCGCAAGGGAAACTGGCCCAGTTGCGATTCGATCCAATCGAGGCCTACGGCTGCAACGTTTGTACATTCGCGCGCCACCTCGCCGGCCAATTGCTTCAGGCGGTCAGGACCAGCCATCCCATCCTGCTCACCCGACACCTCCGGCAGCGCGCGCAGATAGAGTTCGATGAGCAAGGACTCCTTCCACTTGCTCAGGACGCCGGGCCCCACCGCCGAGATATCGGCTGCGGTCAGGACCAACAGCTTGCGGAGGGTTTCCGGCGTCCCCACCGCCCTGACGAAACGCAAGAGGACTTTCTTGTCGTAAGGATCCCGCTGGAAGGCCGTTTGAGACATCAGCAGATGCATGTGTACAAGGAAGACCAGCGTCCTCGTCTCTTGCTCGTCACACCCCAGCCGCGCCGCCGTCTCTTCCGCGATCGCCTTGCCCACTTCACAGTGATCTTCTTTCAGCCCCTTCCCCATATCATGCAACAGTATCGCCAGGTGCAAGAGGTCCTTCCGCCTGATCTCCTGGCAGACTTTCCCGATGACACCAGGCTCCTCGGCGAGCGTTTCGGCCTTGGCCACCGCCAGCAGGGTATGTTGATCCACCGTATACTTGTGCACATGGTTGAACTGCATCAGGCCTCGAACCCTGGCAAAGACCGGAATGAGCTTCTCCAGCAGATGGGCGCGATGCATGACGTCAAGCGTGCTTGCCACCGCTCCCGGTCCGGCAAGGATCTTCATAAAGACCCGGCTGACCTCAGGGGTCCGGAAGGCCTCGTCCGACATGCTATCCATGTGGCTGTGGATCTCGTCCAGCAGGCCGGTGTCGATCTTGAGGCGTCGAGACCCCGCCAGCTCGAACAGCCGGAGGAGCAAATCCGGACTATGCAGAACCCGAGCCCGCAGCTCAGAGGGAACAGTCAGATTCCGGCCGGTCTCCACGAAATAGCCGTCCACCCTGTCGGCAGGCAGGACGGGAGTCGATCGGCGCCTTATAGACACGGCGAGGCAACGGTCTAAAAACCGGACCAAGGTCTCGTGGAGTCCCATCGTTTGCTGGTAATACTGCTGCATGAACTGCTCCACCCCTAGGAGGTGGGGACGATCATGGAATCCGTACAGGGAGGCCAGCCGGACTTGTTCGTCGAACGTCAGAATCTCCTGCGCCCTCCCGGCTTCGAAGTGCAGAAATGCCCGAACGCGCCACAAAAAATCACGGGCCTCCGTCAGTGAGAGAAGATCCGCTCTGGAGAGGAGCCCGCGATCCGCCAAATCCTGCAGCGTAGTTGCATGGAACCGGGCCATGCCGGCCCACCGGAACAGATGGAGGTCCCGCAGCCCTCCTTGGCTTCTCTTGACGTTCGGCTCCAGGAGATAGACCGTCGCTCCGAACTTCTCATATTCACGGCGACGTTCCTCTATTTTATCTTCGATAAACCGCCCCGCCCCACGGCCGACCACCTCCCGGGAATACCGGCGATGGAACTCCTGGAACAGGTACGGGCTTCCGGTCAAAAGCCTGGCCGACATCATGGAGGTGCGGATCGAAAGGTCCGTCGGGGCCAACTCGATGCAATCTTGAAGGGTCCGCATGCAGTAGCCGACCTGGAATCCGAGATCCCACAGATGGCACAACACCACGCGGAACAGATCCTGCGCCACCTGCCCCCCTTCCTCTCGATAGAGGAGCATGATGTCGATATCTGAGTGGGGAGCCAACTCCCGGTGGCCATAGCCTCCCAACGCCACCAGACAACAGTACTGAGCCCCCGCGACCTGTGCCTCCTCCCCGGCCTGCCGCATGGCGTTCTTGTACCGGCCGATGATCAACCCGTCCACGAACTCCGTCAGGGCCGCCATAACTTCGGCTCCCGAGACCCCTCCCAATAACCGCTGGCTGAGCACCGTCCGGTACTCAGCCAGGGTGGAGGCGGGCTCGGACTCCGCCTTGCGCAAGAGCCCGGACAGCGACTCGCTGTCCGGCGTCATCGTCACAGCGCGTTTTCCCCCGTCTCGCCAGTCCTGATCCGCACCACAGTGCTGAGATCCGACACGAAGACCTTCCCGTCTCCGACGCTGCCTGTTTTCGCGGTGCGTGCAATGGTTTCAACCACGCGCGCCACCTGATTATCCGCAACGTACACTTCGATCTTCACCTTAGGCACAAAGTCGGTCGTATACTCGGCGCCCCGGTAAGTTTCCTTACTCCCCTTCTGGCGTCCGAATCCTTTGACTTCTGTGACCGTCAGCCCATGCACACCTATTTCCAGCAACGCATCCTTGACTTCATCCAACTTGAACGGCTTGATGATAGCTTCAATCATCTTCATGTCGATGCCTCCTTACCAGGCTCACCGAGGACGCTGATCGTACACCGTCACAGGGATCGCCGGCACGATCGTTTGGTCAATCGTGCCATGGTCCGTTTATGAACCTGAATCTTGCGTGAAGAACAACTGAGAATGTTGTCTAGGCCTCGTCCGACGGGTGCGCTTGGCCATCGGTCTGTGGCACCGAACCCTACTTAGGAAGTAGGGTTCGGTTATTCCGCCTTACGAATAGGCCTTTTCATCATGCTGACTGAGATCCAAGCCTAATCGCTCTTCTTCTTCATTCACACGCAGACCCGTGATGCCCGCGACGATCGCCAGAATGATTAAGGTCCCTACAAACACGAAGACCATGGTAACCAGTACGGCCACCGCTTGGATGCCCAACTGTGCCGGATTACCGAAGAACAGCCCGTCGGCCCCTGCCGAATTCACCGCTTTCGACGCAAAGAGACCGGTCGCCAGCGCGCCCCATGTGCCTCCGACTCCGTGAACGCCGACCGCATCGAGGGCGTCATCATAGCCGAACAAGGGCTTCAACATCACCGCCGTATAACATAATACACCCGCTCCAATCCCGATCCAAATCGACGAGATCGGGCCGACGAACCCTGATGCCGGCGTGATGGCCACCAATCCCGCCACCGCGCCGCTTGCCGCGCCCAGAGCCGATGGTTTGCCTCGATAGATCCACTCCGCGACCATCCAGGCCAGCGCCGCAGCAGCTGTTGCCGTATTGGTGGCGGTAAAGGTGCTGGTCGCCAGTGCCCCAGAGGCCAAGGCGCTGCCGGCGTTGAACCCAAACCATCCAAACCAGAGCATGGAGGCGCCCAACAGGGTCATGGGCAAATTGTTCGGGTGCATTGTGTCCTTGCCAAGTCCCAATCGCTTCTTTATCACGAGGGCGCAAGCCAACCCCGCGACGCCGGAACTGATATGGACGACCGTCCCGCCGGCGAAGTCCAACGCCCCGAGGTTTCGGACCCATCCCCCGACCCCCCACACCCAGTGCGCGAGCGGATCGTAGATGAAAGTCGCCCATAGCAGCGTGAACAAGACAAACCCGCTGAACTTTATCCGTTCGGCAAAGGCCCCGGTGATCAGCGCCGGCGTGATCACCGCAAACATCATCTGGAAGAGCATGAAGGCCTGGTGCGGGATCGTGGCCGCATAATCGGCATTGGGCTCCACGCCAACCCCATTGAGCCCGAACCAGGCCAGCGAACCGATGATGTGGCCTACGTCTGGCCCGAAGGCGAGTGAGTAGCCCCACAGCACCCACTGGATACTGATCAGACAGAGGATGATGAAGCTCTGCAAGACCGTGCTCAACGCGTTCTTGGAACGCACCATCCCTCCGTAGAACAGCGCCACACCCGGCGCGGTCATGGCCAACACCAAGGCCGTGGAGACCAACACCCAGGCCGTATCGCCTGTATCGATCTTGGGCGGTGCTGGAGCGGCTGCCGCATCAGGAGCAGCAGCAGCCGGTGCCTCTGGGGCCGGAGCCTGCGCAGCTGCATCTTGCGCGTACAGAGCCGCCCCCCCTGCCAACATGAGAATGCAGATAAGGACCGGCAGAATCTTCCTCATACTGCTCATATGCGATAGCATAATTGCATCCTTTCATCCCTTGGTTCAGGACGAGGTTGTCAATTGGTTCGTTGAAATGGATCTGAGTGGTTCCGGTTGTTTCATTCTTCGTTGGAGCTGGCTGGCTATTCCGTTTTCTTTCCTCGTGGCATTCTTATCTCTGGCTCTTTTCGTGATGGCTCCCGTGGAATATTCCACGGGAGCCACGCTTCACACTCCAACTGACTTCAGTATCACTCAGCTCAGAACAGGTACACTACTGAGAATGCAAGGGTTGATTGATTGTTAGCCGCGTTTTCGCCATTCAGGAAGACATTCTTATTGGAATGGTCATGCCGGAACTCGGTTCTCGTCATGAGGGACGGGGCCGGCTTCCATTGAATCGTAAAGGTGTACGACTGGAGGGTCTGAACTTGCCCAATACCCGTGTTAAAATTAAAGATTGGAGTAGTAGGACCAAAACCACCGGCTGCCGCAGGACCAGCGCAAACATTTGAGCCGCCGTTGAAATTATTGCCTCCGACACAGGTACGGGCACCGCCTGCATCCTCGAAGAGCTCTCCACGAACCCGGAGGCTGAATGCATTGGGCTGCGTTTGATCGTTGAAGTCATGAGTGTAATAGGCGAGGAGCGCATTCCAGCGGGCGTTCCCATGTGTACTATAGAAGCTGGCATTGGCCTCGTTCCCGTAATAGGGCTCGATGATGAGGGTATCGCTGCTGGTCGGCTTGATGGTGATGAGTGACCCCACCACCGTCCGCTTGGCATCAGGATCGCACTGGATGGTACCAACCGGAGAACCGAGCAGTGCACAGGCACCGGTGCCTGCATTACCGTATATAGAATTTCCATTCCCCTGTTCGGATCCGTAGGACCCGTAAAAGATAATTCCGAACTGCTCGACCGGCGTCAGGTTCAGGTTCCAGGTGACTGTTTTGCCCCTGTTGTTGTCCTCGATGTTGTCCCAACCATTGACCAGTCCGACTGCCAGAGTCGCCCATGAAGCAAAGGGATAGGTGAACCGGACGCCTGTCTCCGTGAAGGCTTGTGCCAGACCGAATGTGAAACTGCGGGAGAAGTTCGGATTCTCCCAACTGTTGATCACTTCTAACCCGATCAAGGTATTGATCTTCCCGAATTGAATCTTCAGGCCGTTGCCGACCGGGAGGATGTACTCTCCATAGAGCTCATGGACATCCAGCTCGGTGTTGTCCGCGCCAGGCTGGTAATTCGTGCGTGCCCGCGAAAATCTGGATTGGGCCCCAAAATTGACCCGCGCGCGAAAGCCGATCCGATCCATGGCGCTGCCTGCTGCTGCAGGCCGCTCCACCATGAACTGCGCCACTTGCGGCACGAACGAGTTGGCCTGCGTATCGAAAATACGCAGTGAATTGAGGTTGGTGCTGGGATTATTGAAATTCTGTGTATAGGATGCTTCTGCAGCCCCGGAGACCTGAAAGCCCAAGGTCTTCCAGGTAGATGCCGCATCGTCAGCGGCTGATACCGTATTGCTGCCGAGCAGCGAAACCATTGCACACATTCCTATTCCTATCCCGATACGACTGCGTGCTGACATAATATCTTCCTCCTCGTCCGAATTGGTTATTCGGTTGCTCGCCTTGCCTCTCTCACCTCGACGTCCTTGTCGCCACGCACTCCATTGTGCGCAATCTCCTGCCTCTCACAGTTAACTCGCCTCGCACTTCCACATCGATTTCCACCAGCACCACAAGCTGTGCGGTTGGGGACTGGCGCCCTTCTTTTTGGCGCCTGTCCCCGTCCGAGGAACAGCGGGACAGGCACCGCCGCAGACGGCGGAGCCAGTCCCCTCGTAGTCAAAATAAAACGTCCTCTAGCCCGCTGGGACCGGAGGACGCCATTGTCCATGCCATACTATTCATAAGGCCCGTGGGAAACGCCGTTGTTTCCCTGTCAGTTGGGCTCAGTTGGGAGCCCTTTTATACTGGTTAATACTGGGCGCCCTTATACATGCCACAGCGAAATGATGTCAATTCATTTTTTTGGCAAAAAAAATCGCGACGAGCGGGAAAGGCGAGAAAAGCGCGACTTGCAGTTCGAAGTTCCGTAGATCTTAAACTTCAGCCTTTGCCCCCTTTCCAACCCGTCCCGCTTTTCTCGCTCGTCCCGCCCGTCTCGCGCGCTCTGGTCTGGTATTGACCTTTCGTCTGTGCTAGATTCGCTTTCACCTATGACTCCCTCACCACAGCATTCGGCACGAAAAATGCTTCAGAAGCCTTCGCTCTTCCCAGCGGCTGACCCACGTTTCACCTTTCACGCCTTACGCCTCACGCTTCACGCTTCACGCTTCACGCTTCGTCCGATCAGCATTCTGCCGGCCCTGCTCTGTTTAGTCGTTACCGCCTGCAGCATGACCGGCCAGACCGGCAAAATCCTCCTTGACGATCCGCGCGGGACTGTGTCTCTGCAGACGATGTCCGATCGGTCGATTCAGGCCAGCCATCCGGTCGCTCTGGACCAAACCCTTCTCGCCAAGATATTGAGAGGCATAGAGATTCAGGATCAGGAGCATGGCATTCAGAAATTTCTCGCAGGGTCATCATATTCCGTCCCAGTCTTCTCGGACGATCAGATCCGGTTCCTCGCTCCACTGCTTGCAGAGGGCTTACGTACGGCGACGCCGGATCAACGTATCGAGTATCGTGTCCGAACGACGTACGAAGGTTCCATGTTAGAATCGTCGACCACGGAAACCACAGCCGGTTCCGTCTACGCCTATGGCCGATTGCTGTACGTGATCCTCTCTCAATATCGATATTCACCGACGCGGACGAACCTGACGACCGCAGGCGACATGGCCTATCGATCGCGTCCACCCGATTCTTCAGGCCTCCTGAACCGTATCGTGCTGTTCATCCCGAGGGATGCCCAACGGTCCGATGCCTTCGATCCGCCGGAAGGGGGGAAATCGACCGACAGGTTCCTCGCCATCGATTATCAGATGCTGCAACATGCGCCGCCTGCAGCAGCAGCCACTGTGCAGACTGCGCCTCAGATAGGGCAGACCTCGCCGATGCGCGAGGCTCCAGCAGGAACCGGCGCATCCGAAACCCCGGCTCATACCACAGAGGCCCTGGCTCAGGAAGTGGAAACCCTCAGGAAGGAACTGCAATCCATTAAACAACAACTAGGCAGCCAGACCACCAAGCCAGACAGCCCAAAACGAAAAGCCACGCCACCCTCCAAGAAGCCCCAACAGACAGCCCCGTAACCGCCGAAACCATGCGCGACGTGCGAGACTGGCGAGAAAGGCGCGACTTGAAGTTCAAAGATCCGGGAACCTAGAATATCGAACCATTCCCCATCTGGCCCGTCGCGCCATTCTCGCACGTCCCGCTAGTCTCGCTTGGCTATCGCTACTAAGAATTGCGATAGCCATTTGTGATCGGCATCCGCCTATCCTTCCCCAAGGCCCGATGCGTGATTTTGATGCCGATCGGCGCCTGCCGGCGCTTGTATTCGCTGCCATCCACCAGCGCGATCACCCGCGCCACCGTGGCGCGGCCGTACCCCGCTTCGACGATCTCTTCGAGAGACCGGTCTTCTTCCACATAGGCCTGGAGAATGGGATCGAGTATCTCGTAGGGTGGGAGCGAGTCTTCATCCTTTTGGTTGAGCCTCAACTCGGCGGTCGGCGGCCGGTCTAGCGTCCGTTTGGGAATCACAGGGGTTGTGCCCCGGA
>Ga0247727_10010729_pt1 | contig 16172 bp, 11 predicted proteins | sample WisWelCaveWW1625_FD_202498 | JGI IMG/M metagenome (GOLD analysis project Ga0247727, IMG submission 202498) | Biofilm microbial communities from Wishing Well Cave, Virginia, United States - WW16-25 | ecosystem: Environmental > Aquatic > Deep subsurface > Groundwater > Cave microbial mat | place... | reverse complement strand
GTGCTCAATACCTTCGTGATCGCGCTCGTTAACGTCGTCTTGCCGTGATCCACGTGTCCTATTGTCCCTATGTTCACGTGAGGCTTCTTACGATCAAACTTCTCCTTCGCCATTCGGATAATCTCCCTGGTTACGACGTTTTGCCCGTAATCTTCGCTGCGATACTAGCCGGAGCCTGTTCATACTTAGACGGCTCCATTGAGTACGCGGCGCGGCCCTGGGATAACGACCGGATCGCCGAAGCGTACCCGAACATTTCACCCAGAGGCACATAGCTTTTGATGATGCGACTGGTGCCGCGATCCAGCATGTTCTCGATCTTGCCGCGCCGAGACTGAAGATCTCCGATAATCTCACCCATAAATTCAGACGGCACGATGACTTCAACAAGCATGATCGGCTCAAGCAAAACGGGCTTGCCCTTCTGCATGCCCTGCTTAAAAGCTTCAATACCGGCGAGCTTAAACGCGATTTCGGAAGAGTCGACGTCATGATAGGAGCCGTCAAAGAGCGTCACCTGCACATCTACAACGGGAAAGCCGCTCATGGGCCCGCTCTTAGCCGCGTCAAATATGCCGTCTTCAACCGCAGGAATGAACTCTTTAGGAATGCGCCCCCCGACAACCTCATTCACGAAGGTAATGCCGCTCTTAGGCTCGCCTGGCTCCATAGCGATCACCACATGTCCGTACTGACCGCGCCCTCCGGTCTGCTTGGCGTGCTTGTAATCTATCTTCGCAACCGGCTGGGTTATGGTTTCCTTATAAGCCACCTGCGGCTTACCTGTGAGCGCTTCAACGTTAAACTCGCGCCGCATACGGTCAACGAGAATGTCTAAGTGCAGCTCACCCATACCGGACATGAGCGTTTGCCCCGTTTCGGGATTGAAATTCACGCGAAAAGTAGGGTCTTCATCCTGCAAGCGGCCAAGCGCGTTAGATAGCTTGTCTTGATCGACTTTGCTCTTAGGCTCGACGAACATCGCGATGACCGGTTCGGGAAATTGGATGCGTTCAAAGATAACAGGAAGGTCTTCATTGCAGAGCGTGTCGCCCGTTGTCACATTCTTTAAACCAATAGCAGCCGCAATATCGCCTGCGCGCACTTCATCAATCAACTCTTGCTTGTTTGCATGCATACGGGCTAATTTACTGATGCGTTCGCGCTTGCGCTTTGTGGCGTTGAAAATAGTATCCCCAGCCTTGAGAACACCCGAATAAACACGAATGAAAAAGAGCTTTCCAACATAAGGATCGGTCGCGATCTTAAAAGCCAAACCCGAAAATGGAGCATCTGAGCTGGGTAGAATTTGTATTTCTTGCTCAGGATCAATGGAGCTGTGTGCGGGCGGGTTCTCAACATCTAACGGCGAAGGAAGGTAATCGCATATGGCGTCAAGTAAAGGCTGGACGCCGATGTTTCTAAAAGACGCGCCGCACAGCACAGGCACGAAACTATGTTTGATGGTGGCATTGCGGATGCCCTTGCGCAGCTCTTCTTCAGTCGGCTGCTGATTATGCGCAAAACGCTCCATAACTGCATCGTCGCCCTCAGCCACCGCCTCGATCAAATCATGGCGCGCCTTATCGGCTTCGGCCTTAATGTCATCCGGAATCGGCCCCACCTCAGGCGTCTTAGCAGGATTCGCAGAATCAAACTTAACGCTCTTCATCGTGACCAAATCAATAACGCCTGTGAATGTGCTCTCAACCCCCCAAGGAAGCTGAATAGGCGCTGCCTTGGCTCCCAATCGCTCACGGATCTCGCCAACTACGCCTGTAAAATTCGCGCCCGTCCGATCGATTTTGTTGACAAAAGCCATACGCGGAACGCCGTACTTGTCGGCCTGGCGCCACACAGTCTCTGACTGCGGCTCAACACCACCCACAGCGCAGAACACGACAACAGCCCCATCGAGCACCTTCAAGCTGCGTTCAACCTCAGCGGTAAAATCCACATGCCCGGGCGTATCGATCAAATTGAAACGATAGTTCTGCCAGAAGCAAGTTGTGGCAGCGGCGGTAATCGTAATACCGCGCTCACGTTCCTGCGCCATCCAGTCAAGCGTTGTCGTTCCTTCATCAATACCGCCGATCTTATGAATGCGGCCGGTGTAAAAAAGGATACGCTCCGACGTTGTGGTTTTGCCCGCGTCGATATGCGCGATCACGCCGAAGTTGCGCGTGAATGTTAAACGCTCAATTTCTGTTTGGCTCGCGGGGGGTGTTGCTGTTGTTGACATGTGTAAATTACCAGCGATAGTGAGCAAACGCGCGATTGGCTTCTGCCATCTTATGTGTTTCTTCGCGCTTCTTAACCGCCACACCTTCTCCTTTAAAAGCACTCAATAATTCATCTGAAAGCCGCTTAGCCATCGGCACCCCGCGCTTTGAGCGCGCGGCGTTTCGCAACCAGCGAATCGCAAGCGAAATGCTGCGGTCGTGCCGAACCTCGATCGGAACTTGATACGTCGCGCCACCAACCCGGCGCGCTTTAAGCTCTACGTGGGGACGCACATTTTCGAGCGCCTTGTTGAACACCGTCAACACATCGGTCGTTGCGGCGTTCTTGCGAATCTGCTCAAAAGCGTCATACACGATGCGCTCGGCTGTCGCCTTCTTGCCATCCTGCATCATCATGTTGATCATCTTTTGAACAAGACGGTTATTATACCGTGGATCAATCGAACTTTCTTTCTTATTTATTCGGCGTCTTCTGCTCATCGATGCTCACACTTATTTAGCCTTGGCCGCTGAAGAAGCCGCTTGCTGCGGCATCTTCGCGCCATACTTGGATCGCGACTTCCGTCGCTGGTTCACGCCCGAAGCGTCCAGCGTACCGCGCACGATGTGGTAGCGCACACCCGGCAGGTCCTTCACACGACCGCCGCGAACGAGCACGATCGAGTGTTCCTGCAGGTTGTGTCCCTCGCCCGGTATATAAGCGGTTACTTCAATGCCGGTGGTCAAACGCACACGAGCAATCTTTCGCAGCGCTGAGTTCGGCTTCTTCGGCGTCATGGTTCTAACCTGAACACAAACACCGCGGCGCTGCGGGCAAGCCTTCAATGCCGGAGATTTTGTTTTCTTCTTGAGCGCGCGTCGCCCCAGTCGAATAAGCTGGCTGACTGTCGGCATCCTTACGCCCCCGTATCCTGATCGCCAGTGCCAGCCTCATCAGCTGTGTTCGCCACTGACGGAACTCCCAACGACTCCGGCAACTCTTTGATCATTTCACCTATCCGGTTGGCATGGAACCCGGTTCCCGCTGGAACCAAGTGTCCCATGATGACATTCTCTTTTAATCCCACCAGCGTGTCCCTTCGACCAGACGCGGCCGCATCGGTAAGCACACGCGTTGTTTCCTGGAAGCTCGCCGACGCGATGAAGCTCTCGGTAGAGAGACTTGCCTTAGTGATTCCCAACAGGATCGGCGTTGACTGCGCCGGCCTACCACCCTTAGCTTCCACGCGATTGTTCTCCTCGGCGAATTTTGTGCGATCGACCTGCATGCCGATAAGAAACTCGGTGTCGCCGGGCTCATCGATGCGAACCTTGCGCAACATCTGCCGCACGATCACCTCAATATGCTTGTCATTGATCTTCACGCCCTGCGAGCGATAAACCTCTTGGATTTCGTTGACCAGGTACTCCTGCAGGTGACGCTCACCACCGATGCGCAAGATATCTTGCGGAACGATCGGCCCATCGGTCAATGCCGCACCGCTCTGCACGTAGTCGCCCTTGTAGACATTCAGATGTTTTCCGTGCGGGATGAGGTATTCTTTGGCCATCCCGGACGTGCTGTTGATAATAATGCGGCGCTGGCCCTTCTTGGCCGTACCAAAATCGACGATACCGTCAATTTCAGCGATGATAGCCGGATCTTTCGGACGCCGCGCTTCGAAAAGCTCGGCCACACGCGGAAGACCACCGGTGATGTCCTTGGTCTGGCTGATCTTGCGCGCGGTCTTAGCGATGATATCACCGGGTTTGACGGTCTGACCTTCCTTGAGCAAAACGTGCGCACCGATCGGAAGACCATACACCGCCAAAAGCTCGCCTTGATCGGTTTCGATCACGATCTGCGGACGAAAATCACCTTTATGCTCAACGATAACGCGGTTGATAAGACCTGTGGCCTCATCCAACTCTTCGCGCATCGTGACACCCGCCTTCACATCCTCGAATCGAGAGGTGCCGCCGAACTCCGTCAGAATCGGGGTCGTGTAGGGATCCCAGCGAACAACATGCTCATCCTTGACGACGGCTTCTCCATCGCCCTTGAACAAAACAGCGCCTTGCGGGATCTTATGGCGCTCAAGCTCGCGGCCATCCGGATCAACGATGGACAGCTCGCCGTTGCGGTTCAGCACTAACTGTTCTTCAGGCTTTGTCCGGACAGTCTTTAAATTGTGAAACTTAACCGCACCCTTATGCTTGGACTTGATCTGCGACTGCTCGATCGCACGGTGCGCAGTTCCGCCGATGTGGAACGTACGCATGGTCAGCTGCGTACCGGGTTCGCCGATTGACTGCGCGGCAATGATGCCAACCGCTTCGCCTAGTTCGGTCAGCCAGCCGGTAGCTAGGTTGCGCCCGTAGCACTTGGCGCAAGCGCCGGTCTTGGCTTCGCAGGTAAGCACGCTGCGAATACGGATCTTCTCGATGCCGGCGCTGTCGATGCGATCGGCGATCTCTTCGGTGATCTCATCGGTTGCTCGGATCAAAACCTCATCGCTGACGACATCCACGATGTTGTCCAATACGACACGGCCAATGACGCGGTCGCGCAGCGGAACGATTTCTTCATCACCTTCTCGAATCGGCGTCATCATAATACCGTTGGGCGTGCCGCAGTCGATCTCGGTAATGATGACTTCCTGCGCCACATCAACCAACCGCCGCGTGAGGTAACCCGAGTCGGCTGTCTTAAGCGCGGTATCGGCAAGACCCTTGCGGGCACCGTGCGTGGAGATGAAGTATTCATGCACCGTCAGGCCTTCGCGGAAGTTCGCGGTGATGGGTGTTTCGATAATTTCACCCGAAGGCTTAGCCATCAAACCGCGCATACCGGCGAGCTGGCGCACCTGCTGCTCGGAACCACGCGCACCCGAATCAGCCATCATGAAGATGGGGTTGAAGATGTCGAAGTTCTCCATCACGTGATCGGAGATCTCTTCGGTCGCGTGCATCCAGATGTCGATGATCTTGTTGTAGCGCTCACCATCGGTGATGAGACCGCGGCGATACTGGATCTCAACCTGCTCAACTTCCTTGTGTGACTTGTGGAGGATTTTATCTTTGTTCGGCGGAATGACAAGATCGCTCACCGCGATTGAAAGACCCGCGCGAGTGGCCCATTCAAAACCCATCTTTTTTAACTCATCGAGCAAGTCAACCGTACGGCTGTGGCCGCAGGTGCGGTAAACGCGGCTGATTAAACCGCTTAAGCGGGCCTTATCCATCAAGTCGTTCACGAATTGGACCTCTTGCGGCAGGATAAGGTTGAAGATCACGCGGCCGACAGTCGTATCTACGAGCTGATCTTTCCAGCGCAGCTTGATCTTAGCGTGCAAGTGGACCTGCTCATCCTGATAAGCAAGCATGGCCTCGGCCAGGTCAGCGAAGATCAATCCTTGGCCATCCATACCCTCTCGGATCTTGGTCAGATAATAAATACCCAAGACGATGTCTTGGGTGGGCGTAATGATCGGCTTTCCGCTTGCCGGCGAAAACAAGTTATTCGAAGCCATCATCAACAACCGCGCTTCAAGCTGCGCCTCGATGGAAAGCGGAACGTGCACGGCCATCTGGTCACCGTCGAAGTCAGCGTTAAAGGCGGCGCAAACTAAGGGGTGAATGCGGATGGCCTTTCCTTCGATCAAGAGCGGCTGAAAGGCTTGAATGCCCAACCGGTGCAGTGTCGGCGCGCGGTTCAAGAGAACCGGGTGGTCCTTGATGACTTCATCAAGAATATCCCAGACTTCCGTGCGCTCCTTCTCGACCATGCGCTTAGCGGTCTTAATCGTCTGCGCAAAGCCCTGATCGCGGAACTTACGGATGATGAACGGCTCAAACAATTCAAGCGCCATCTTCTTCGGCAACCCGCATTGGTGCAGTTTAAGCTCAGGGCCGATGACGATGACGGACCGTCCGGAGTAATCAACGCGCTTGCCGAGCAGGTTCTGACGGAAGCGCCCCTGCTTACCCTTGAGCATATCGGCCAGCGATTTAAGCGGGCGGTTCATAGGCCCGAGCACCGGACGGCCATGCCGGCCGTTATCAAACAACGCGTCAACCGCTTCCTGAAGCATGCGCTTCTCATTGCGGATGATGATATCCGGCGCCTTTAAGTCGATCAGTTTCTTGAGACGATTGTTTCGGTTGATGACGCGGCGATAAAGGTCGTTGAGGTCTGATGTCGCGAACCGACCGCCATCCAGCGGCACCAGCGGACGCAGGTCCGGCGGGATCACCGGAATGACCTTAAGAATCATCCATTCGGCGCGGTTGCCGCTCTTGCGAAAAGCTTCAAGGATGCGCAGGTTGCGGCTGATGCGCTTTTGCGTCTGCTCAACCTTCGTCTTCTGCAGATCCTTGTGCATCTGCCGCGAGACTTGAGCCATATCCAAATTCGCCAAGAGATCAAAAACGGCCTCAGCGCCCATGCGCGCCGTAAAGCTCTTGCCGTACGTTTTAATCGCTTCCTGATAGCGGTCTTCGGTCAGGATCTCTTTAACTTTAAGCGGCGTGCTGCCGGAATCGGTGACGACGAAAGCCTCGTAGTAGATCACGCGCTCAAGGTCGCGCATCGTCATGTCGAGCATGGCGCCGATGCGTGAAGGAACGCTCTTGAAAAACCAGATATGCGATACCGTCGCGGCAAGCTCGATGTGCCCCATGCGCTCGCGGCGGACGCTTGAATGGGTCACTTCCACGCCGCAGCGGTCGCACGTAATGCCCTTGTGCTTAATTTTCTTATATTTGCCGCAGTTGCACTCGAAGTCTTTCGTAGGGCCGAAAATACGCTCGCAGAAAAGCCCGTCTTTCTCCGGCTTGAGCGTACGGTAGTTAATGGTCTCCGGCTTTTTCACTTCACCGCGAGACCAGGCACGGATCACCTCAGGCGAGGCGATCTGAATGGCAATGGCATCGAACATGTTCACATCGTCAAACATCATTCCCGTGGCTGCCATTACTTTTTCGCCTTTGTTGACTTCTTTGCGGGTTTTTGATCAGGCTCTGCCGATGCGCCAACCGTAACCGGAAGCGATGCGTGCTCAAACTCGCGTTTTACAAGCGTCTCAAAAAGCTCTTCATCGCTAACGGTTCGATCTTTGCGCTCAAGCCGCACATCAAGCCCTAAGCCCTGAAGTTCCTTAACCAGAACATTGAACGATTCGGGAACCGACGGCTGCAGCGAGTGCTCGCCCTTAACCACCGATTCGTACACGCGGGTGCGTCCCACGACATCATCGCTCTTGACTGTTAGAAGCTCCTGCAGCGTGTAAGCCGCGCCATACGCTTCGAGCGCCCAAACTTCCATTTCACCGAAACGCTGGCCGCCGAATTGCGCCTTACCGCCGAGCGGCTGCTGCGTGACCAGCGAATAGGGGCCGGTCGAACGCGCGTGAATCTTATCGTCAACCAAGTGCACCAGCTTGATCATGTGGATGTAGCCGACAACGGTGACCTGATCGAACAACTTGCCGGTGTAGCCATCGCGCAGGTTAACCTTACCCGTCGGTGGAAAACCTGAGGCCTTGAGCTGCTCGCGAATCTCTTCTTCGGTAGCACCATTGAACACAGGGCTCACCGCTCTAAAACCAAGCACTTTACCCGCCCAGCCTAAATGCGTCTCCAGGATCTGCCCCACGTTCATACGCGAAGGCACACCCAGAGGATTGAGCACAATTTCAACGGGTGTTCCATCATGCAGGAACGGCATATCTCCTTCAGGAAGGATCTTGGCGATCACACCCTTGTTGCCGTGCCGACCCGCCATCTTGTCGCCGATCTGCACCTTGCGCTTGGAAGCGACCTGGACAACAACCCGCTTAAGAACGCCGGGGGGAAGCTCATCGCCGCGCTTAACCTTGTCGACCTCCATCTGCTCTTCGGCGCGCTGCTCACGAATGGAGTCATCGAAGAAATCAGCCACGCGACGAATTTCGCTGGCGGCTTCAGCCCCCTCTTGCAGATGAATATCGGTAAAATCAGCGCGCTCAAGCTTCTTGATGTCGCTTGCTTTGACCGCCTTTCCGGTATCAATCAGCGTGTCGCCGCTATCGATCTCGCACAGGGGCGCAGAGAGCTTGCGTCCTTCCAGCAGCTTAACGAGACGCTCGAGGCGCTCCTCGTACAGCTTGGTGATTTTCTCGCCGTATTCTTCGCGGATCGCTTCAATCTGGTGCTGCTCTTCTTGTTGTTCTTCTTTGGTCTTCGGCTTGGCGCCCTTGCGGGTCAGGACCTTAACCTCAACGACGATTCCCTCGACGCCCGCGGGAACCCGAAGGCTGGTGTCGCGCACATCTTCGGCCTTCTCGCCGAAAATCGCGCGCAAGAGCTTCTCTTCAGGCGTCAATTCCGTCTCGCTCTTGGGGGTGACTTTGCCCGCAAGAATGCTGCGCGGGCCGACCTCTGCACCGATGCGGACAATACCCTGCTCGTCTAGATCCTTGAGCGCTTCTTCTCCCACATTCGGAATGTCACGCGTGACTTCTTCGTTGCCCAGACGCGTTTCGCGCGCCTCAACCTCGAACTTTTCGATGTGAATCGAGGTAAACACATCCTCACGAACCAGCTTTTCGCTGATGAGGATGGCATCTTCGAAGTTGTAGCCTCGCCAAGGCATGAAGGCAACGAGCACATCGCGACCGAGCGAGACTTCGCCCTCTGCCGTGGAAGCGCCGTCCGCAATCACCTGCCCCATCTTCACCTTCTGCCCAGGCACAACAATCGGGCGTTGGTTGATGCAAGTGTTGGCGTTTGAGCGTTGGAATTTCTTGATTTCATACGTATGGCGCCCGATCACAACCTTCTGGGCATCGGCGTAACTCACAACGCCATCTTCTTTGGATACTATGCAAGCGCCGGAGTCGACGGCCACGCGCCGCTCGATGCCCGTGACAACTGTTGCCGTCTTGGGGATCATCAGCGGTACGGCCTGGCGTTGCATATTCGAACCCATCAAGGCGCGGTTCGCATCGTCATGCTCAAGAAACGGAATAAGCGCGGCGGCAACCGACACCGTCTGGTTTGGAGAAACATCCATGTACTGCACGGAGCTCGGTGGAATGCGCGTGATGTTACCGCGCCAGCGGCAACTGACCAGCTCTTCGACGAACTTGTTGCCCTTCGTCAAAGGGCTGCTTGCCTGCGCGATGGAGAATTTATCTTCCAAATCTGCGGTCAGGTAGTCGATCTTGTCCGTGACGACTCCATCCTCAACGCGCCGGTACGGCGTCTCGATAAAACCGTGCTCGTTGATGCGCGCGAACACCGTAAGACTTGAGATCAAACCAATATTCGGACCTTCAGGCGTCTCAATAGGACAGATACGGCCATAGTGCGAAGGATGCACATCGCGCACCTCAAAACCCGCGCGCTCGCGCGACAAACCGCCGGGGCCAAGGGCCGACAAACGGCGCTTATGCGTCAGCTCAGCCAACGGATTGGTTTGATCCATGAACTGCGACAGCTGGGAGCGCGAGAAGAAATCCCGCACCACAGAGGCCACGAGCTTAAAATTAACCAGCGTGTGCGGCATGATTTTTTCAACGTCATAAATAGCCATGCGCTCGCGAACCGTGCGCTCTAAACGCTCAAGCCCGACGCGAAATTGCTGGTAAACCAATTCACCGACAGATCGCACGCGGCGGTTGCCGAGATGATCAATATCGTCAACCTCGCCTTCACCGCGCCGCAAACCAAGCAGATAACGGACAATCGCGACAAGGCTCTGGCCGCTCAAGAGCCGGGCATCGAGATCCTCGCGCAAATTCAGTTTGCGATTCAGCACGTAGCGGCCGACACGCCCCAAGTCGTAGCGCCGGGGATCCAAGAACAATCTTTGTATCAAAGTCTCGGCGGAAGGCAGGTTCACCAAATCGCCCGGGCGCAAACGGCGAAAGATATCAAGCAGCGCTTCTTCGCGATTCGTGGTGTGATCCTTCTCCAATGTTTTCAAAATTTCGGCGGGCGCGTCGCTAACAAGACGAATCTCGCGCTTTCCGCTTTGCCAAATCGTGTCGAGCCACTCTTCGGTTATCTTGGTGCCCGCACGCAGGATCACTTGGCCGTTGTTCGAGTCTAGGATACGCTCACCCAGATACGTACCGACAAGCGGCTTTAACTGCTCAGGGGCGGTAAAGCTAACGGTCTCTGTTTTGCCGAAAGCGCCTAAAATGTCCTCATCGGTTGAGAACCCCAACGCGCGCAAAAGAATCGTCGCTACCATCTTGCGGCGGCGATCGATAGAAACATGAAGGACATCGTTCATATCGAAGTCAAGTTCAACCCATGCCCCGCGGTAGGGGATCACACGCGCGGAGAATAGGCGCTTACCCGTGGCATGCACGGTGACCTCAAAGGTGACGCCAGGCGAGCGGTGCAGCTGGCTGACAACAACGCGCTCATCGCCATTGATGACAAAGGTGCCGACATCCGTCATTAATGGGATTTCGCCAAAATAGACCTCTTGCTCTTTGGTCTCTTTGGGCGCGGTCAACCGAAGCTTAACCTTAAGGGGGGCGGCGAATGTCAATCCGTTCCTTAAGCATTCCTTCACGCTGTACTTGGGTTTTCCCAGCGAGTAATGCAGGTAATCAAGCCGACAGGTTCGGTCCGCGCTCTCAATCGGGAACGTTTCCCTGAAAGCTGATTCCAAACCGATGTTCTGCCGCTTGTGACGCGGCAATTCGATCTGCAAAAAGTCGAGATACGACCGTTTTTGGACTTCAACCAAATCCGGTGGCGCCAAACCTTCCGTCAGCTTCGCGAAGCTTACGATCTTCGTGGTCATGGGTACTCCCCAATCCCTTATTTCAGCTCAACCGTCGCTCCTACCGCCTCAAGCTTCTTCTTGATCTCGTCCGCCTCGTCCTTCTTAATGCCGGTCTTGACCGGCTTCGGAGCGGCTTCCACGAGATCCTTGGCTTCTTTCAATCCTAAGTTGGTGATTGCGCGGATTTCCTTGATCACCTGAATCTTGTTAGCGCCGGCACCTGAAAGGATGACATCAAACGCATCTTGGACTTCAGCAGCAGCCGCCGGAGCGCCGCCAGCCGCAGGCCCTGCCGCAACCGCAACCGGCTGCGCCGTGATGCCGAACTTGTCGCGCATCGCTTTGGCATAGCTGGATAACTCAAGCGCGGTCATGCTCTCGGTCAGCTTAAGCGCCTCTTCTACTCTCTCACTCAGCTCAGTCGCCATTATTTGTTTCTCCTCCTGTGTATATAAGTTGCGAACGTCTATTGTGTGTTACACGACTTCAAGCTCTATTTAGTTCGTGGGAGCTGCCGCCTTTTTCTGGGCCAACTGCTCCACTAGCCAACAGACATCACCCACGAGGCGCTCAACCGTGAACGCCACATCGGCCATCGGCGATTCGAGTGTGACCACTACTTCAGCCAACAGCATAAGCTTAGGAGGCAACGCAGCGAAAGCCACGACGGTCTTCTTATCAAAGACCTGCCCCTCAATAAGCCCGCCTTCTAAACTCAGATGCTCAGCATGCTCTTTAATGAACGCAACCAAATGCTTGGCTACGGGCAAAACATCTTCGCCGGCGACGATAAACCCTAGCGATCCATTCTTAACTTCTCCCAAAGCCGGTAAACCTGGAATACTCAAACCTTCTAAGAAGCGCTTGCCAAGTGTTCGCTTGAGGATGCGCAGCCGCGCGTGAGCGCTAAAAAGCTTTTGTCGCAGTACTATCGAATCCGACGGCGAAAGTCGGTGAACAGAAGTCACCAACAGGTTGGGACGCTCGCCCAAACGCAAGGACAACTCCTGAATCATGGAATCCTTGACCATCCGGCCGATCTTTGCCATCGTTTATTGCTCCGCGTTCAGGTTGTCTTCCAAGCCTTCAATGTTTAAGGTAATACCTGGGCCCATCGTGCTCGATAGGCTCAAACGGCGGATCATCTTGCCTTTTAAAGAAACCGGCCTAGACCGCACAACCGCGTCGATAACCGTCTGGCCGTTTTCGACCAACTGTTGCACCTGGAAAGAACGCTTGCCGATAACCACATGAATGTTGCCCAATTTGTCCATTTTGAATTCGACTTTGCCGCGCTTAACTTCTTGCACAGCCTTAGCAACATCGGTCGTAACCGTGCCGACTTTAGGGTTCGGCATCATACCCCGAGGCCCTAGAATCTTGCCTAATTTGCTGACTTCACGCATAAGGTCAGGGGTTGCAATAGCCACATCAAAATCCATCCAGCCCTCTTGCACCTTAGCGACCAATTCAGCCCCACCGACATGCTCAGCGCCGGCTTCTTTAGCGAGGGTTTCGTGCTCGCCTTTGCAGAAAACAACGACACGGCGCGTTGTACCCGTTCCATGCGGCAAAGTAGTGGTTCCACGAATCACCTGATCTGTTTTTTTGGGATCAATATTTAAAGAGCCGGAAATCTCAACCGTCTCATCGAATTTAGGCGCGGGAAGTTCTTTCAGTACCTTGACAGCTCCTTCAAGAGTGTAAGAAGACTGTGTCACTTGTTTGGCCGCCTGCGCATATCGTTTGCTTGCCATCGTCACATTCCGCCTAACGGTTACACCACATCGATGCCCATGCTGCGCGCCGTGCCCTCGACCATCCGAACGGCCGCGGTCATATCAAGCGCGTTAAGATCCTGCATCTTGGTCTTGGCGATCTCTTCGACTTTAGATTTGGGAACTTGTCCTGCCTTCTCGCGCGGCGTGTTGCCGCTTGCTTTCGCGATGCCGCACGCCTGCTTAAGAAGAACAGACACGGGTGGCGTTTTAATAACAAACGTAAAGGATCGATCCTCAAAAACCGTGATGACGGCCGGCAAAACGAGCCCTTCCCGCCCCTTAGTCTGCTCGTTGAACTTCTTGCAGAATTCCATAATGTTAACGCCATGCTGACCAAGCGCAGGGCCTACCGGCGGCGCGGGATTCGCTTGCCCAGCCGGACAGTAAAGCTTAATCGTCGTTTTTATTTTCTTAACGGCCATAGGATCAGAGCCTCTCTACTTGCCAAAACTCCAATTCAACCGGCGTCTGCCTGCCGAATATGGAAGCCAAAACCTTCAGTTTGCCGCGGGCGGCGTTGACCTCCTCGATCACACCGCTAAAATTCGTAAAGGGCCCCTCGATAACGCGCACCCCTTCACCCTTCTGGAAGGAAACGCGCAGCGTGGGTTTGTCTTTTCGCTCTTCGGTTTGGCGGAGAATTTCGCTGATTTCATCTTCGGACAGCGGAACCGGCCGCCGACCGGCTCCGATGAACCCGGTCACCCCAGGTGTGGTTCGAACCAAGTGCCAGCTCTCGTCCGTCATTTGCATATGCACGAGGATATAGCCCGGAAAAAATTTGCGCTCAGAGATGCGCTTTTTACCCGCCCGAATCTCGGCGACACGCTCAGTCGGCACCAATACTTTGGCGATTTGGCTTGCGGCTGCCGAGCTTTGCTGAATTTTGCCTTCAAGACTGCTCTTAACCTTGAGCTCTTGGCCTGTCTGCGTATGAATCACATACCAGTTTTGGTTGATCTGCGATATATCCGTCATGCTCACCGTAAGATCACGCGCGCGGCGTTGGACAACAACATGTCGACCAGGCCTATGTACGCGCCGACAATAAAAATCCCCACAAAAACCACCAACACCGATCCCAAGAGTTCTTCCCTCGATGGCCAGGTTACTTGCTTAAGCTCTTCCCGCACACCGGAGACAAAGCCCGAAAAATTCTGAAGTGGGTTCGCCATGTCACGCAAACAAAAAGAGCCGCGCTCCGTTCGTGCCGCACGACCCCACAAATTCCCGCCAGCTTTTCGTTCCCTCCATGCCCATCATAAAAGAACAGGCCAGGAGGGATTCGAACCCCCAACCCGCGGTTTTGGAGACCGCTGCTCTGCCAATTAGAGCTACTGGCCTATCGGCCATCAGGGATCCTTTAGAAAACGACTTTTCGTTCATCATAATTCGCGAGAGTTATTTCGTCTCTTTATGCTTGGTGTGTTTCTTGCACCAACGGCAATACTTCTTAAGCTCAATGCGCTCGGTGACGTTCTTTTTATTTTTGCTGCTGCAGTAATTGCGGCGTTGGCAATCCGTGCATGCGAGTGTGACTTGTTCTTGCGCCATGGTTACTTAACAATTTCAGTAATAACACCTGCGCCGACCGTACGACCGCCTTCGCGGATAGCGAATCGCTGTTCTTTCTCCATCGCCACCGGCTGAATCAAATCAACCGTCACATTCACCGTGTCGCCAGGCATAACCATCTCAGTTCCGGCCGGCAATGTGACATCCCCTGTCACGTCCGTTGTCCGGAAATAAAACTGAGGCCGGTAGCCCTTGAAAAACGGCGTGTGCCGACCACCCTCTTCTTTCGTTAAACAATATACAGATGCCTTAAACCCAGTGTGCGGCGTGATCGAGCCGGGAGCTGCCAACACCATCCCGCGCTGCAGATCATCCTTCTCAATACCACGCAACAGCGCTCCAAGATTGTCCCCAGCCTGCCCCTCATCCAGCAGCTTGCGGAACATCTCGATCCCCGTCACGACCGTCTGGCGCGTCGGCTTTAAGCCGACAATGTCGACCGTCTCGCCGACCTTCACCTTGCCGCGCTCGACACGACCCGTCCCTACAGTGCCGCGGCCAGTGATCGAAAACACATCCTCAATCGACATCAAAAACGGCTTCTCGATATCGCGCGTCGGGTTCGGAATGTAATCATCGACCGTCTGCATGAGCTTAAAGATCGCCTGCTCGCCAAGCTCACCCTTGTCACCCTCAGCCGCCTTTAAAGCGCTTCCCCGGATGATCGGAATCTTGTCGCCAGGATATCCGTACTTCGTCAGCAACTCGCGAACCTCAAGCTCAACCAAATCTAAAAGCTCAGGGTCCGATACCGCATCTACCTTGTTCAGGAACACTACCATCGTGGGAAGACCTACCTGTCTTCCTAAAAGAATATGCTCCCGGGTCTGTGGCATCGGGCCGTCTACTGCGCTTACCACCAAAATGCCGCCGTCCATCTGCGCCGCGCCCGTGATCATGTTCTTGATGTAATCCGCGTGCCCAGGACAGTCTACATGCGCATAATGCCGCTTCTCTGTCTCGTACTCAGCGTGGTGCACGTTGATCGTTACCCCGCGCTCTCTCTCTTCAGGCGCGTTGTCGATCTCTTCGTAGCTCCGCGCTTGCGCGAATCCCTTCGTGCTCAATACCTTCGTGATCGCGCTCGTTAACGTCGTCTTGCCGTGATCCACGTGTCCTATTGTCCCTATGTTCACGTGAGGCTTCTTACGATCAAACTTCTCCTTCGCCATTAGCGCACCTCCTGATGGGATGCTTTTTGAGATTTGTGCACGATGACGAGCCCAGTTCCAAAAAAGACAGTCATTACCTTAAATGTACTCACGATGATCAGGCAAAACGCACTGAGGCAACCCTACGGAAACCGCTCAAATAACCGATGGAGCTGGAGACGGGAATTGAACCCGTGACCCCGTCCTTACCAAGGACGTGCTCTACCAACTGAGCTACTCCAGCAGCAAGGAAGAAAGACGCAGGCGCCGATGCTTGATGGCGCATGGTCACGGGTGGATTTGATTTGTCAAACGCACACTTCATAAGTTAGCCGTCAAAAAGTAATTTAATGGGTGTAGGGTAAAGACCTATTCTTTCAAAAATTTGCGATCTGTCAACTACTTTATCTTTATCGGCGTATTCGGTAGCGGCTGCAGAATTCGAGCCGTTAGAATTTTCATCCGGAGGCAACGCGTTTCGATGAATCACAGCTGAATCATCACACGCGCATTATCGAACCAGAACGAGGATGCCGCGCCGAAAGTAAATGGTGTGATACTATAATTCTTTCTTAAACGCTTGTCAAGAATGATTGTGAAGTGAATCTCCGCGGCCTAAAGGCCGCGGCTTCTATTCTGCTGTGGCATAATGTCCGCG
>Ga0247727_10010728_pt1 | contig 16173 bp, 15 predicted proteins | sample WisWelCaveWW1625_FD_202498 | JGI IMG/M metagenome (GOLD analysis project Ga0247727, IMG submission 202498) | Biofilm microbial communities from Wishing Well Cave, Virginia, United States - WW16-25 | ecosystem: Environmental > Aquatic > Deep subsurface > Groundwater > Cave microbial mat | place... | reverse complement strand
CGGATCGCCTTTGTTCGAGGTGCCGAGAATCGTGCCGCCGTGATTGATGATGCCGGAAACATGCTTGTTTTCCAGCTCGTGCATGCGGCCTTCGACGAGTCCTTCGAAGCCGTCTTCGATGCCGATCACCGTGGCGTTATAATCATTCATGGCCGTCTTCGCGACGGCGCGAATTACCGCGTTAAGCCCGGGGCAATCGCCGCCGCCGGTGAGAATTCCGATACGCTTCATAAAATTTCCTGTATAATCATAAGCTAGACAAGCCACTATCAAAAAACAAAAGCTCACGCAAAGCCGGTCCGCGCGGCGCGTGACGGCTTTGCGTGAAAATTTTTTCTTTTATTTCACGTTTAAAAAACTATATTCCAATTTGCGGTTCGGCACGCTGAAAAGCAAGATAAAATTTAGTTACAAGAATTTTCCCTTGACTCTCAGACGAATTTTTGTTATCATAATCCTTAATTTATTTCAGGCTTTTAACGCGGCAAATGACGTTCACCTGCCGGTTTATCGGCAGGGCAGAGAACTTCACTCTGGAGGAGGAAACGATGTTTTTTGATTTTACCACGGCTTTCATCTTTTTGGTCGTGGGTTCCGCCTTTATTGCGGTTAATTTAGTTATTTCGCGTTTGCTCCAGCCGCGCCATCCCAGCGCGGTCAAACTGTCGACCTATGAATGCGGGGAACTGCCGGTCGGCCAATCGTGGATTCAATTCAACCATCGTTTTTATGTGATCGCGCTGGTCTTCTTGATCTTCGACGTTGAAATCGCGTTTCTTTTTCCGTGGGCGGCGATATATAAAAGCTTCGTGGCTCTAAAACTTGGCGTCGCGGCGTTTATCGAAGCGCTCGTCTTCGTGGCCATTTTGCTGGTGGGTTTGGCGTATGTCTGGCGCAAAGGTGACCTCGAATGGGACAAACCGCAAACCGGCAAATACGCCCGCGAGTCCGCGCCGGAGATGTTTCAAGACCTGCCGGCGGCGGAAAAGCGGGAAGAAGCGGTGGTTTAAAAAGGCGAAAAAGATAAACCGACAAAAAGACATGAAACCGGATACCTAACCTGAATTATTCATAAAGCATAAACCACGAAGGCACAAAGGCACGAAGAACAAAGGCTCAACAAGCTTTGAAGAAAACAACTGGTTTTCGTAACCACGCGAACAATTGTTTTTTAAAATCATAACTTTGTGCCTTCGTGTCTTGGTGGTTATGAATAGTTCAGACTAAAAGATTTCGTTGCAGTTCTCTTTTCGTTGCGAGTTTGCTTTGAAGAATTTTGCTTGAGGAGAATTTGGATGCAAGAGTTGATTGCGACGCTGCAGAATGGACAAACTTTTTTTGCCAGTTTGCCGCCGGCGATCTTGACGCTGATTTTCATGGCGCTTGGCGCGGTGTTATTTGCCACGGTGATGGCGTTGAATGCGCTGGTCGCGGTTTATGCCGAGCGCAAAATTTCGGCGTGGATGCAGGATCGTCTCGGCCCGATGGAGGTCGGTCCGCAGGGAATTTTGCAAACGCTCGCCGACGCGGTCAAGCTTTTATTAAAAGAGGACATCGTTCCCGCCGCCGCGGATAAAAAACTGCACATGTTCGCGCCGTTTCTCGTTTTTGCTGCGCCGTGTGCTGCGTTTGCCGCCTTGCCTTACACGCGTGAATTTGTTTTCGCAAATTTTGATATCGGCGTTTTTTACGTCGCGTCGATTACTTCACTCTCGGTTATAGCGATTCTTCTCGCCGGTTGGGCCTCCAACAATAAATGGGCGCTGCTCGGCGGCATGCGCGCCGCAGCGCAAATCGTGAGCTATGAAATTCCTGCGGGGCTTGCCATGATCGTCATTGTCATGCAAGCCGGCTCGCTGAATTTCAATGCCATCAGCTTGGAGCAAAACGGCGGCATTTTCCATTGGTTCATCTTACGCTATTTTCCGTTTAATTTAATTGCCTTCATTATTTTTTACATCGCGACGCTTGCCGAATGTAACCGCACGCCGTTCGACCTCCCCGAAGCCGAATCCGAATTAGTCGGCGGTTTTCACACCGAATACAGCGGCTTCAAATGGTCGATCTTCATGCTCGCCGAATACGCCGAAATGTTGGTCGTCGCTTTGGTCGGCGCCGCGCTCTTTCTCGGCGGCTGGTCGAGTCCGTTTGGCAGTTTTATGAATGGCGGCGCATGGGGTGTTTTCTGGTTTGCCGGCAAAGCCGTGTTTATCATCTTCACCCATATGTGGCTGCGCTGGACACTGCCGCGTCTGCGCGTCGATCAGCTTATGCATCTCTCGTGGAAAGTATTGACGCCGTTTAGCTTCGCCTGCATTCTCGGCGTCGGGCTTTGGATGCTGATTTGACACTTGTCACGTCCTGAATACTGTTTACTGAATACTTTTTAGGCACACGCAAAAAATTTAGGAATACAATATGACTGGTTTCGACATCATGTTTTACGTGATCGCCGCGCTGACGTTGTTCTCCGCCGCGGTTATGGTTTTCTCAAAAAACATCATTTATAATGCGATGGGATTGCTCGCCGCCTTCTTCGGCGTCGCGGGAATTTACGTCATGCTCGGCGCGGATTTTTTAGCCGCAACGCAATTGCTGATTTACGTCGGCGGTATTTTGGTGCTGCTGCTTTTCGGCGTCATGTTGTCGCAGCGTTTTAGCGGCACGGAAATGCGCACCGGCACGCTGCAAGTAGTGCCCGCCATCCTTGTCTGCGCCGGCATCGCCGCGATTTTGCTGCGCATGATTTGGCAAACGCCGTGGCAAAAAGTCGAAATCGGCGCGCCGGCGCCGACGACGAAAACCATTGGCACGTTGTTTATGACGGATTATCTGCTTCCTTTTGAAATTGTTTCGGTTTTATTGCTTGCCGCGCTCGTCGGTGCGGCCTTCATCGGAAGGAGAGACGCACGCTAATGCAAGTCGGTCTCACTCATTTTCTCGTGCTCGGCGCGATCCTGTTTTGCCTCGGCCTCCTGGCGGTGATCACCAAGCGCAATGCGGTCACCGTGTTGATGGGCGCGGAGCTGATCATCAACGCCGCGAATATCAATTTCATCGCCTTCGCGCGTTATCTTGATAAAGATATCGACGGCCAAATGTTCGGCATCTTCGTCATCGTCGTCGCCGCCGCTGGCGCCGCGGTCGCGTTGGCCATCGTGCTGAATATTTATCAACGTATGCGCTCAGTTAATTTGGATGAAGCGGATTCGCTGTTGGGGTAGATTTAAAAAAGCTTTGAACACGGATGACGCGGATTTGGCGGATTTACACGGATAAGGCTAAAAACTAAAATCCGTGCAAATCCGTGTTATCAGCGTCATCCGCGTTCAAAAAAAAATTGCCGCCGCTGAAGTTTTTTCGTTGCGGTTCCATTTTCGTTGCAAACTTTCGCTCCACCGTTTGTTGCAAAATTTATAGCGAGGAAGGACTTTGGAAAACACCATTCTCTGGCAAGCCATCACCATCGCGTTGTTGCCGCTGGCCGCGTTTTTGATTCAGATTTTTATCGGCAAACGCTTGCCGCGGCAAGGTGATTGGTTGCCGACCTCGGCGATGTTCATCGGGTTGATTTTGGCCATTCTCATTTTCGGCAGCGCGCTGAAGCACTATGATCCTAATTTCAAAGTGACGCGCACGTTTGAATGGATAAAAGTCGGGCCGCTCGATATCCGTTTCGGCATTCTCATCGACAATATCACCGCCGTCATGTTGGTGGTAGTGACATTGGTGAGCGCGCTCGTGCATTTGTTTTCCATCGCCTACATGCACGGCGACGTGCGCTACAGCCGCTACTACGCTTATCTTGCGTTGTTCACGTTCTCGATGCTCGGCTTGATTCTCGTCGATAATTTTTTCGGTATCTATGTTTTTTGGGAATTGGTCGGCCTCAGCTCGTATTTGCTCATCGGCCATTGGTATGAGAAAAAATCTGCCAGCGACGCGAGCATCAAAGCGTTCATCACCACGCGCGTCGGCGACATCGGCATGTTCGTCGGCATCATGATCATTATTGCCACGCTCGGCACGTTTAAATTTGATGAAGTATTTGCCGGCGTTGCGGCGGGCAAATTGAGCGGCGGTTTGTGGACGCTCGCCGGTATTTTAGTTTTCTTCGGCGCGATTGGCAAGTCCGCGCAATTTCCGCTGCACGTGTGGCTACCGGACGCCATGGAAGGTCCGACGCCCGTCTCTGCATTGATTCACGCCGCCACGATGGTTGCCGCCGGCGTGTATCTCGTTGGTCGCACATTTGTGTTTTACTCCGCGGACGCGCTGCTCTTCATTGGCGTCATCGGCACCATTACCGCGTTTATCGCCGCCACGATTGCGCTCACGCAGAACGATATTAAAAAAGTGATGGCCTATTCGACGATCAGCCAACTCGGTTATATGATCGCCGCGTTGGGCGTGGGTGGTTACACCGCCGGCCTTTTTCATTTAATGACGCACGCCTTTTTCAAAGCGCTGCTTTTCCTCGGCTCGGGCTCGGTGATTCATGCGATGCACCACGCGTATCACGAATTGCACGATCATCATTCCGACCCGCAAGACATGCGCAACATGGGCGCCATGCGCACGAAGATGCCAATCACTTTCGGGACGATGTTGCTTGCCACCTGCGCCATTGCCGGCGTGCCGTTTTTCTCCGGCTTCTTCAGCAAGGACGCCATTCTCGCGGCGGCGTTGGAAACCGCAATGGTTTCGCATAATCCTGCGCACATGGTGATTTTTATCACGCTGCTGGCCTGCGCGGGAATTACGGCGTTCTACATGTTCCGTTTGGTTTACATGACTTTCTTCGGCGAACCGGCCAATCAAAAAGTGCATCATCACATTCATGAATCCCCCACCGCGATGACAGTGCCGTTAATTGTGCTCGGCGTATTGTCAGTGTTCGGCGGTTACGGCCATTGGTTTGAAGATCTCGTCACGAAACCTAATCTTGCCGCCTATGCCGTCGCTGGTGTTGCCGTGCCTGAGGCGGCGCATGAGGTGAGTCACGAAGTTGCCCACACTGCGCATACAATGGCGATGTGGCTCTCCATTTTCGTCGCTGGCGCCGGTATTTTGTTGTCGACGGCGTTTTATTTTTGGAAAAAATTTTCCGCCGACGCGATGGCCGAGCGTTTCAAACCGGTTTATAATTTCCTGCTGAATAAATGGTATTTCGATGAGTTGTACGGCAAAACATTTGTTGCCGGCACGCATGTGTTCAGCCGGATCATGGCTTGGTTCGACGCCAAAGTTGTCGACGGCATGGTAAACGGCACAGCGAAAATCACGGTGATCGGGTCGCGTCTCAGCGGCTGGAATGACAATAAAATCGTCGACGGCCTCGTGAACCTCACTGCCGACGTCGTAGGCTGGTTTGGCATGACACTGCGCGAAGTGCAAACCGGTCGCGTGCAAAATTACATTCTCATGGCGCTCGGCGCGGTGGTGTTGTTGTATGTTTTGCAATTGGCGTTTGCTTAAAATTTTGTAGTCGTGCCTTCAGGCACTATTTTCTGATACTGAACGTTCAGCCCCGGAAGGGGCTACTACGAAACTTTTATTATTGAGGAAGAAATGCTCTCAAACGTTCTCAGTTGGATTATCTTCTTGCCGATCATCGGCGCGGTGCTGGTGCTTTTAACGCCGCGCTGGAAAAACCAAACGAATATCATTCGTTGGACTTCCGTGGCGTTCACCGGCTTGCAACTGTTGCTGGCGGTTTTCATCTTCATGAAATTCGACCGCAACACTGCCACCATGCAAATGGTCGAACAGGCGAAATGGATTCCGTCGTACAACATCGAATATTTCGTCGGCATCGACGGCCTTTCCGTTTCGATGGTGCTGCTCACGGCGTTGCTTTCATTTATATGTATCTTCGCCTCGTGGGGCATCGAGAAAGCCGTGAAAGCTTACTTCGCGCTTTTCCTGCTGCTCGACGCCGGCATGATGGGTGTCTTCTGCGCGCTGGATTTCTTTCTCTTTTACGTGTTCTGGGAAGTGATGCTGTTGCCGATGTATTTTCTCATCGGCGTTTGGGGCGGCCCGCGCCGCGAATACGCGGCGATCAAATTTTTCCTCTATACATTGTTCGGCTCCGTGCTCATGCTCGTCGCCATGCTGGTCTTTTATTTTAATGTGAAAGATCCCGTCACCGGCGGCCATACGTTTAACATGCTGCACATGATGGATCAAACGCTCCATCAAGGCTTGTTGAGCCAGTTTAACGTGCGCTTGCTCGTTTTCGCCGCGCTGTACATCGGTTTTGCGATTAAGATTCCGGCCTTCCCATTTCACACCTGGTTGCCCGACGCCCACGTCGAAGCACCGACGCCGATTAGCGTCATTCTTGCCGGCGTGCTGTTGAAGATGGGAATTTACGGCTTGCTGCGCATCAGCTATCCGGTATTGCCCGACGCGATGCGATACAAACCTTTCGCCTACGGCTTTACCATTATTGCGGTGATCAACATTGTTTATGGCGCGCTCTGCGCCATGGCGCAAAAAGATTTGAAGAAGATGGTCGCGTATTCTTCCATCGGCCACATGGGCGTCGTGATGCTCGGCATGGTCGGTTTAACGCCGCTCGGCATGAACGGCGCGGTGATGCAAATGTTCAATCACGGCACCGTCTCGGCGATGCTCTTTCTGCTCGTCGGCGTGATTTATGATCGTGCCCATCATCGCGACGTCGACGGCTTCGGCGGCTTGGCGCAACGCATGCCAATTTACACCGGCATCGTCACCGTCGCGTTTTTTGCGAACCTCGGCTTGCCCGGACTTTCGAGTTTCATCAGCGAAGCTTTTAGTTTTCTCGGCGCGTTTAGTTCGACGGAATTCGATCTGAAAATTTACACTATTGTCGGCACGCTCGGCATCGTGTTGGTCGCCGGCTACATGCTGTGGACGCTGCAACGCGTTTTTCTCGGCCAATTGAATGCGAAATACGCCGACCTGCCGGAAATCAACCGGCGCGAATTGTTCACGCTCGTGCCGCTGGCCATCATCACCATTTTCCTCGGCATTTACCCCGCGCCGTTGCTGAATTTGCTGGAGGTGACGTTGAACAATCTGATCGTCGTGATGAAAGAAGCCCCGACCATGTGGGGAATGCGATAAAAGCAAAAAGAGAAAAAGACAAAAGGCTAAAAAGAAAAATTTTAATTTTGATAATGACAACCGAGCGCGGCGAACTGATTTTAATCTTTTTTGCCTTTTTTTCTTTTTATCCTTTTTAACAACGGAGTTGACATGGATTCCACTGCAGTCGCAGCCAGTTTAAAAGTTAACCTTGACAGCCTTGGCTACTTTATTCCCGAGCTGATTCTCATCGGCCTGATGGTGGTGTTGATGCTCGTCGATATCATGATCAAGCGCGAGAAAACGCCGTGGCTCGGCATGATCGCGCTCGGCGGCAGCGTGATCGCGCTCATTGCCGTGTTCGCGCAAGCCTCGCTGCCGCCGATGGGTTTGTTCAACAATATGATGGCGGTCGACCCGTTTGCGTGGTTCTTCAAAATTCTTTTTCTCGGCAGCACGGTGATGGTGGTTTTTCTGTCGATGTCATCGCTGGAGTTAGCGGGCCGCAATGTTGGCGAATATTTTATTCTCCTCACCGCCACCACGCTCGGCATGTTTTGGATGGCCTCCGCCACCAATCTGTTGACGATCTTTATCGCCATTGAAACGGTGAGCATCACCTCGTTCGCGCTCGCGAGTTACTTGAAAAGCGTCAAGCGTTCCAGCGAAGCCGGGTTAAAATATACCATCTACGGCGTCTTTTCTTCCGGGTTAATGTTATATGGCATGTCGCTATTGTATGGTCTCACTGGATCGTTGAACATTTTTGAAATTGCCAAAATTCTCTCTAGTTCATCGCCGAATGCGTTGACGCTCTTTGTTTCAGTGTTGTTGATTATGGCCGGTTTCGGCTATAAAATTGCGTCGGTGCCGTTTCATTTTTGGGCGCCCGATGTTTATGAAGGCGCGCCGACGCCAGTCACCGCTTTTTTGAGCGTCGGCCCGAAAGCCGCGGGCTTTGCCTTGCTCATTCGCTTTTTCAACACGGCGCTGGCCACCACTGAAGACGGCGCCATTTGGTACACGGTGGCGAATGTCAACTGGCCGCAACTGCTTGCCGTCGTCTCGGCGGCCACGATGACCCTTGGTAATCTCATCGCGATCAAGCAGAACAATCTCAAACGCCTGTTGGCTTATTCGAGCATCGCGCACGCCGGTTACGCGCTGATGGGAACTGTGCTGTTGACGCGCGAAGGCATTTACGCCACCCTATTTTATCTTGCCGCGTATTACTTGATGAACCTCGGCGCTTTTCTGGTTGTCATCATTTGTCAGGATATTATTAAAAGCGAGCGTATCGAAGATTATCGCGGCCTCGGTTTTCGCGCCCCGGCAGTGGCGGCCGCCATGACGATTTTCCTATTTTCATTGACCGGCTTGCCCGTAACCGTTGGCTTTGTCGGAAAATTTTATTTGCTGGCGGCGTTGGTGCGAGGCGGTGAGCAATATATTTGGCTCGCCGTCGTCGCCGTGCTCAACACCGTCGTCTCGTTGTTCTATTACGCGCGCATTATCAAAGCGATGTACTTGGAATCGACCGAAGATGCGGTCATGACGCGCCTGCCGGTCTCGTTCGCCGCGACGGTTTTGCTGGCTGTCTTCGCTGTGCCCACGGTTTTGTTGGGCGCTTTTTGGGGCCCGTTGTTTGATTTAGCCGTTTCGTCGGTGAAATTCTTTTCGGGGTTATGAACGACGTTTGCCGGTTAACTGGATAACGGGCTAACTGGCAAATCGACAAACGTTCAAAAATTTTAACTTGCACTCTTCGAAAGATTTCCGTAGCTTCTTCCCACCACTATTTCCAAATTTGATTGAAGATTGGCCGCCGCTGCCAATCTGAGTTCTTGCCGTTTCTCATGGATGACGTTTGGCTGTCGGGCGAGATCATGCTGTCAAGCTGTCCGTGTTGAATGATTGCTTTCTCCTGTTTATTCAATTTTATCCAATCAACTCGGTTGCCGCAAGTTTATCGGCAATCGGTCAAGCCGGATTATTTTTTTTCGAAACGGATATCTTGCGATGAACCGGAACATGACTTCTCCTCAGCGCCGCCTCGTTGAGGTCACATTACGCTTTTTCCGGCTGAATAACCGGCGTCCTGCCATTACGGGTTTTTTGCGATGGCTCTGCTTTACTTTCGTGTGCAGTTGGCTGTTGCTTGGTTTTCATCAACAACTTGCCGCAACTTCTCATGATGATCGCGCCGCGGCGAGCGATTCTCCTTTGCCGAATCTTTGGCAGTGGTTGCATGGGCTGGGCTTTGCGCCCGCGCCGAATCAAAAATTTGTCGGGGCTTCATTGTTTGGTCTGCGTTCGTTTAATCCCGAAAATAGTGCGAGTGCCCTGAGTGTATATCCGCGTCTCGCCGCTTTCGAGCGTCAATTTAATGATCTTGTGCGCGCTTATCCGCATCTGGCGCATCTTGAAAAAATCGGCGAAACCACGGCCTGGAAACAGCCGATTTGGGCGATTCGGCTTTCGGATCATCCCGACCGCGACGAAGATGAACCCGCCATACTTTTTACCGGCGTCCACCACGCGCGCGAGCCGCTTGGCGCTTTGATCTGTTACGAAATTCTGCGCGAGCTGCTCACCAACTACGGTAAAAATGCCCGGCACACGCGCCTCGTCGATAGTTTGGAAATCTGGCTGGTGCCGATCGTGAATCCCGACGGCTACGAATATATTATGCAGAACCAACTGCAATTTCCCTGGTGGCGAAAAAATTTGCGCGACAACAACGGCGATGGCGTGTTCGATCCGCTCGTGGACGGCGTGGATCTCAATCGCAATTACGATTTCAATTGGGATGAAGGCGGGGACGGCAATCCGGCGAGTTGGTTCTATCGCGGCGGCAGCCCGTTTTCAGAAAAAGAAATTCAGGCGCTGCGCGATCTCGCGTGGCGGGAAAATTTTCTGCTGGGGATTTCCTATCACAGCTACGGCGAGTCGGTGCTGTATCCCTGGGGAAATTATCACCGCGCGCCGGATCAGGAATTGATTATCGACATTGCTCAACGTTGCGCCGAGCGCATCGGCCGGCTTTCCGGCAATGGCTCGTATAATGTTTTGCCGTTGAATGGCCGCGTCGGCCAGAGTTCGATTTGGATGTACGGCGAGCTTGGCACGTTGGATTACATCATCGAAACGGGCGAATCTTATTTTGCCGCGGCAGAAGATATTCCGCGGATTACCCTGGAAAATGTGCCGGGCGCCTTATATTTGCTGGAGCGCGCGCTCGGCAGCGGCATCACCGGACATGTGCGCGATCAATTGACTGGAAAACCTGTGGCGGCGGAAATTCACGTCAACGGCTGCGACGCGGCCTATGTCAAATGCCGGCGCGCCGACGCCACGCGCGGCCGTTTTGATCGATTGCTGTTTCCCGGTAATTATACCATGGAAATTCGCGCGCCCGGCTATAAAACCGAAATTCTCACCGGCATCCAGGTGCAGCCGAACGCCACCACCGGTTTGGAGATTGCCTTGACGCGACAGCCAACGTTGATGTTACCGAGCGCGCATTAACCCGGCCTGCGTCTGTAAGATAAAGCACAAAAAAATCCGCGCGAATCCCTGTCGTCCGCGTAATCCGTGTTCAAAGGTTTTTGCTTTGACGCTTACTGAGAGCGTCAAATTTTGTGGCAATTATACTGCTTCAATAATTCGAGATTCGCCTCTTTCATCAACATGCCGCCGCTCGAAGCTGCGACGCCGATGTTCCCCGCCGCGCAGCAGACAGCCATTTGCAAACAAGTTGGTAGGGGCCATTCTTTCTGGCAGCCATAAATAAATCCGGCGCCGAACGCATCGCCGGCGCCAGTGGTGTTGCGAATTTTCTCAGACGGTAGTTTGAGGGCGCCCTGCCAACAACTCTCGCCGTTTTTGCGCAGCGCAAAACCGCCTTCGGGAAAATGAATCGCCACCCCGCGATTGACGCCCGCTTCCAAAAGCTTGTTGGCCGCCGCTTTAATCCCTTCTTTTAATAAAATATCATCCTGCCGCGTTCTGATTCCCGTCGTGCGCTCCGCTTCGATTTCGTTAATGATCAGATAATCCACATAAGGCAAAGTTGGCAAGACCACGCGTGGGAAGATTTCGCTCTCCGCTGTGACCACGTCAATCGAGGTGATAAGCCCGGCGGCCTGCGCCATTTGTAAAACGCGTCCGGCCCTGGTGCCAAACTCCGCATCCGGTTGATCGAGTTTTTCGAGCAAAAGCAGGTAACCTAGATGCAGCCATTTCGCCAGACAGTGGTCGAAATCGAAATGGGCGACGTCCAGCAAATTATTCGCGCCGGGATGATAGAAAAAAGTGCGGCGGTTGCTCGCCTGCGAAAACATCACCTCGGTGTGCGCCGTGGGCGCTTCCGGCGTGGCGACCAGTTGGAACGTGTCAATATCGCGCCGGTGGCAATCGGTGAGAATAAAATGGCCGTCTTCATCCTCGCCAACTACGCCGAGGGCGTACAGCGGCAGTTCCGGAGCAATCGCGCGCAAATTGCAAATCACATTATAGGCACAGCCGCCGGTGCTGCTGGTCTCTTCGCGGATGAACGCGAGCCCTTCTTCACTCGGATAATGATCGATGAGACGAACGTGGTCGATGATCCAATTGCCGGCGCAAGCGAAACCTTCACGATGGGGCATGTTAGTCTTTATAAAAAATTAAAACAAGATGCCTGCCCAGCCGCAGGCCAGGGGATTGAGTCGATATTCATTTTGCTCGGCAAGCTTGCGCACTTGGATGCCGATGAGAGGCTTGGCGGACATGAAGGTACGAGGTGATGTTAAACGGTCAAATGAATTTCCTGGCCGATGATTTGTCTGGAATAAACGTCGGGCGAGTAGAAATTGGCAACGATCAATTTAAAAATGATTTCCAGATCAACAGGGGGAGCATTAAAATGCGGCAGGTTTATAACGACGTGCATGTGATATTCGGGCTTGCGAACAAGGTCGCTCGTTTCTTCGCGTTCGTAGCGGAAGAAATAGCCGTTGAGGCGTTCGTAGTGGTAGGAGTATTTTAAGCGATGGATTTCATTGTTGACAACTTGAACCTTTTCATAAAGTTTCAAGTTCGCGCCATCGCGAAAAACTAAATCGGGATTTCGAGCAAAAACTCTCCCACCTTCCTTCGCTGGAATCTCTTCTTCCGGTGCAAATTTTATAGGCAATGCACCAACCAGAATGCCTTGTCGACCATACTCTGTAACAATGGCACGAATATTTGTTTTGTATTCCGCCCAGGTCATTGACACCGCCTAATGTTGAAGCAGGACACCGTTTTTGCCATTGAGTGACTTGTATAGCTCAAATAAGTCACTCCAAGCAACCGACTCAGCAACCCAGTAAGCTTCGCCTTTTTTCCATTTTTCATAAAACTCTGCCGACGGCATTCCATACTCCCGTTCAAAGTCATCCAATGTGGCTTTGAGTTCTTCGAGAGTCAACTCGTGTTCTTCAACATAGAAATTAGATTCAACCATAATGACCACCTCAAGCGAGGAGTTTTATTTTAAGCTCAGTTGAAAGCTGGTTTTGATTTGAATAAAGGTAAACAAGATTTCCGCCACAAGCAACAGAAAATTTGCAACTATACTCGCTTCAATTCCACCCTCACCTCATTCCCAACTTCCGCCACGGCGTAATTTCCATTTTTCGCCGGGCCGCAGTTCACGACAATCGTGTCGCCAATTTTCGCCTGGCCGCGCGCTTCGTGAATGTGGCCGCAGACGACGAGAATCGGGTTGACTTTGTCCATCCAGCGCCGAACTGCCGTGCTGCCAACGTTTACTCCCGAAGCGTTGCGATCAACTTGAGAATTACGCGGTGGGCAATGTGGAACCATGATGAATCGCGGGCTGCCTTCGATTTGCGCAAAACTCGCGGTGATGAAGCGATCCAATTCCGCTTCGGGAAATTCATACATGTTGCCTTGCCACGGCGGCATGGCCGAGAGGCCGAAGAAACCGATGTCGCCGATGCGTACGCCGCGCGTGTGCAACGAAACGCCGCGTTCGAGCAAGCGTTGATCGATTTCAAGGCTGTCGCAATTGCCGGCGACGGCGAGAACTTGCGGCGTGTGGGCTTGCGCGAGATTGAGCAGATGATCGACTTCGGGAGGTTTCCCAAAATTGGTGAAATCGCCGCCGATGATGAGCAGATCGGCGCGCGGCTCGTTGGCGAGAATTTTTTCAAAGCGGCCAACTTCGCTGTGAATGTCGGTGATGCAGAGGAGACGCATGTTTTGGTAGTAGCGCCTTCACGCGCAGTATGTTTGTAAATTGAAACTTGTGAAACTTGTTATAGTTTTCAAACCGCAGCGCCTAAAGGCGTGACTACAAAACATCATCCGTGCCTTCCCTTATGTGACAGGCTTTCTTATTTTTTTACTCAAAAATATTTTCGCCTCTAAAATGACTTTCTGACCGCATCAGATATCAAGTATAAAGCTCCTCCGATGATTGCCGCACAGGGAATGGTCAAAAGCCACGCCCAGACAATTCGCAAAGTCACGCCCCAGCGCACCGCCGAAAACCTCTTGGCTGCGCCCACTCCGGAGATGGCTCCAGTGATGATGTGGGTTGTGCTTACCGGAACTCCCAGGTAGGTAGCCAAGAAAATACTGATGGCGCTTGCTGTCTCTGCGCAACTGCCATCAATCGGTCTGAGATCTGTAATTTTCTGCCCCATGGTTTTAATGATCCTCCAACCACCCATCATGGTGCCCACAGCAATCACGAAGTGACAACTAATCACTACCCAGAACGGCACGGTGAAGGTTTGAATCAGTCCACCAGCAAACAGTACACCTGTGATAATGCCCATGGTTTTTTGCGCATCATTCCCGCCATGCCCCAAACTGTACAGCGCAGCCGAAAACAGTTGCAGCCTTCGCGACCAGCGGTTGACAAAATCCGGAGTTTGCTTATGCACCGACCAAGTACTGAGAATGAGAAATATTACGCCCAAGATCATACCGATAGCTGGAGCGAGGACAATGAACGCGAGTGTTTTGTACCACCCGCTTACAACAATCACCCCAAAGCCGGATTGGGCGATCGCAGAGCCGGCATAGCCGCCGATGAGCGCGTGAGAAGAACTGGTGGGAATGCCAAAATACCAAGTGATGAGATTCCAACTGATAGCGCCTAATAGACCGCCAAAAATCACCAGCGGTGTCACCACGCTGATGTCGATCAGACCCTTGCCGACGGTTTTTGCGACCGCCAAGCCAAAGATCAGGAATGAGATGAAATTGAAAAAAGCCGCCCAGATGACTGCTTGTCTCGGGGATAGGACGCGGGTGGAAACAATCGTTGCTACCGAATTGGCCGCATCGTGCACGCCATTCGTAAAATCAAATACCAAAGCAATGCCAATGACGATGACAATAAAAGTCAAGTTTTCCATAGCGGGAAATAGTTCCGTGCAACTCCTGCTTAACTGGATTTCACAATAATTCCGCGGATGATATCGGCAACGCGTTGGTAGCTATCCATTGTTTTCTCCAGACCGAAAAGAATGTCTTTCTGTTTGATAATCATAATCGGGTCTTTTTCATTTTTAAAGAGATCCCGGATTGATAGCTGAAACAGCAAATCACCCTGATCCTCCAGGCCATGGATTTTAATGACTTCCTCGTTCATCGAAATGGAATCTTTTTGCGCTTCGAGATGATCGATCAAGGTTGCCAGATTACTGGTGGCGGTGACGATTATCTTGGCGAAATCGCCGTAGACCTGCTGCTTGATTCTGATATCATAAAGCTCAATATTTTGTATGACGCTCTCAATGACATCGACAATATCATCGATCTCGTGGGCCAATAGGTAGATATCTTCGCGGTCCAACGGAGTGACAAATGTCGAGTGGAGGCGATGAATGATCTCGTGGGTGGTTGCGTCTGCCTGGTGTTCAATCTCCTTGGCTCTGCGGGAGAAATCTTCAAAATCCGTAAAGTTCTCGACCAATTCTCCAAAGAGCTGGGCTATTTTCACAACCGAGGTGGTAAGTTTTTTGAACAGATCAAAAAAGACGGGCTGTTTTGGCAGAAAAAAATTCATGGGTTGAGAGTTTATTTTACAACGAGTGACAAGTGTTTGAGCTTAAGCACCACTTCATTCAACTGACAGTAGATGATAAAATAAGAAATATATCCTAAATATACAAACAAAATAATCTCATCACCGCAGCGACCAACTCATCCGTACCTGCCTTCAATATATTCCGCGGTCTTGGGATTCGTCGGCGTGAGGAACATATCGACGGTGCGGCTGTGCTCCATCAGCTCGCCGAGCAGCATGAAAATGCATTCCTCGCTGACGCGGCGGGCCTGCGCCATGTTATGGGTGACGATGACGATGGTGTAGCGTCCGGCCATGCTGAACATCAGCTCTTCGATGCCGCGCGTGGCTTCCGCATCGAGCGCGGAGCAGGGTTCGTCCATTAAAATGACGTCCGGCTTCAACGGCAGCAGGCGGGCGATGCAGAGTTTTTGTTGCTGCTCGAGTTGCAGCGAGATGGCCTTGGTGTGCAATTTATCTTTCAGATCTTTCCAGAGAAAAACTTCCTGCAAAGATTTTTCGACGATCTCATCGAGCTGAGATTTTTTTAAAGCGCTGCGCTCGGCGTGAATCCGCATGCCGAAGACGATATTCTCATAAACCGAGATCGGCAGCGGATTGGGACGCTGAAACACCATGCCGACGGATTTGCGCAGCTCGGTCAACGAAACGTCGGGATCGTAAATATTTTTATCGAGAATTTTGATCTCGCCGGAAGTCGTGACGTAGCCGTAGCGCTCGTTCACGCGGTTGAAACAGCGCAACAACGTGCTCTTGCCGCAGCCGGACGGCCCGATGAGGCCGGTGATGAGGCCGTTCTTGATTTTCACGCTGACGTTGATCAGCGCTTGAAATTTGGCATACCACAAATTGAGCTTGTCGGTTTCGATGCAGTATTTGATGTCGTCGCTCATTCCTGAATCTATATTTTCAAGTTAGATTCTTGCTTCCAAGTAGAATGTCATTCTGGAAGAATCTTTTTTCCATCCAGCGACCGTGCTGGAATTTAAAAAGTTCCCTTCGGGATG
>Ga0247727_10010727_pt1 | contig 16174 bp, 13 predicted proteins | sample WisWelCaveWW1625_FD_202498 | JGI IMG/M metagenome (GOLD analysis project Ga0247727, IMG submission 202498) | Biofilm microbial communities from Wishing Well Cave, Virginia, United States - WW16-25 | ecosystem: Environmental > Aquatic > Deep subsurface > Groundwater > Cave microbial mat | place... | reverse complement strand
ATCATCGACTAACCACCGCGCGCTTTTTGAAGGTATATCGAACGATTTTAAAGCCGGGAGGATTGATTCATTTAAAGACCGACGACCCCGTACTTTATGAGTTTACCATGGCGGCGGTAAAATCGGAAGGCGGCAGAATTCATGAAGCAATTGACGATTTGTATGCCCAATCCCACGATGATGACGTATTAACCATAAAAACGACGTATGAAGCCAAACATCTCGCCCGCGGGGATACTATCAAATACGTGAAGTTCAGTCTTGAATAAATTTACAAACCTTCATCCTTCGACTTCGCTCAGGATGAAGATAATAATAAAGCCCCAACATCAACATCCTGTCGGGGCTTGGGTAACGTGACCTAAGCATGGTTTTAGTTGACGTGTACGTCGATTTCTTTGGCCTTTGCTTTTTCGGTCTTGTTGAGCATGATGGTGAGCACGCCATTTTTGTACTCCGCGCTGATTTTATTTCGGTCGACTCCCTCGGTCAAACGAAAGACGCGCTTAAACGCGCCATACCGACGTTCGGAGCGAAAATATTCTTCGCCGTTTTCCTCGTGCTCATATTTTTTCTCGCCGTGCAGGATCAATTGATCGTTTTCAACAGACAGCTTGAAATCCTCTTTGTTTAAGCCGGGAAGCTCGGCGTGGATAATAAAATGCTTGTCGGTCTCTTGTACATCGATCCGGGGCTGGAAGACCGTTGAGCGCACCGGAAAATCATTGGTAAACAAATCATCAAACAGCGTTTCGGGCTGTAACCAGCTACGGAAGGGGCTCCATTTTACTAACATGATTCATACCTCCTTTTTTGCATTTTACACTTTGCATTTTTAATTTTGCATTTGTTTGTTGAGTTAGTTTCGACCTCCCAAACGCAAAGGCTGTGCCGGTGAAGAAACGCGCCACTTTGCTTCATTATTTGAATTCTTTGTCACTCAAAATTTTAGGACTTGCCAATCTGCCGCTGGGATGTTTAAATTAGTCGAGATTTTCTGTCGTACTGACCAGGAATTCATTGTAATTTTTACATCCAACGCTTATATTATAATAACTATGGGCAAGCAGATCATTTTAATCGTCGAGGATGAAGAGGATATTCTCGAATTGGTGAGCTTTCATCTGGAGGAAGCGGATTTTTTGACCCTGAAAGCTCCAAACGCGGACGATGCGTTTGAGCTGATTGAAAAATCCCCACCCGATGCTATCATTCTGGACATCATGCTGCCGGACCAGTCGGGAATCGAGATCTGCAAGGCCTTAAAACAGCGCGAAGAAACCCGCCACATCCCGGTAGTCATGCTCACCGCCAAAGGGGAAGAGATCGATCGGGTGTTGGGATTTGAGCTGGGCGCGGACGATTACGTGACCAAACCGTTCAGTCCGCGCGAGCTGGTCTTGCGAGTGAAGGCCATTCTCAAACGCATTCAATCTCCCACTGAAAGCAAAGAGGTGATTCAAATCAGCGGCATCACCATCGACAAGCCCAAGCACCAGGTGCTGCTCGATGGCAAGCCGCTGGTGCTGACGGTGACCGAGTTCAAGCTGCTTCTGACGTTAATCGAGCGGAAGGGGCGAGTGCAAAGCCGCGACATGCTGCTGGAAACGGTCTGGGGGTACGACTACCCCGGGTTCACGCGCACCGTCGATACCCACATGCGGCGACTGCGTTCGAAATTGGGACGCTGGAGCGACTGCATCGAAACCGTTCGCGGGGTGGGCTACCGCTTTAAGGAGATAGAAACATGAGATTGAGCATCCGCTGGAAATGGATGATCTCCTATTTGTTGATTGTGGGATCGATTCTGCTGTTCATGGCCTTGTATCTCAACGCCCGCCTGGAATCGTATTTTTATCAGCGCTTTGAAGACAACTGGCAGCGGGAATTGTTGCTGGCGAAAGAATATGTGGCCGCGAAAGATCTGCAAAATTTAACCATGCCGGAAGCAGATCGCTTAGCGGATGCCATTGGGAAGATTCTGCAAATCCGCGTAACCCTCATCGAACGTGGCGGCAGAGTGGTGGGCGACTCGGAAGTTGATTTTGATGAATTGCTGGAGTTGGACGATCAAAGCCGTTACCCGGAGATTTTGCACGCCACGGAAGATGGCTTCGGCAAAAGCATTCGGTTCAGTCTCATCGAGAATTTAAACTTGGTGTATTTTGCGGTACAAGTTGGGGATACCCGCGATCCAAAAGGTTTTGTGCGCATTGCGGTGCCGGTTTCGGACGTCGAGGAATCCCTTGCCGAGATCAACCAGTTAATCTGGCTGGCGGCGGGATTGGGTTTTATTCTGGTCGTGATTATCGGCTTTTTCGTTTCTAATCAAGCCATCCGGCGTCTGCAGGAGATGACGGCGGCGGCGAAGCGATTTGCGCGCGGGAATTTTAGCGGCAAGATTCATCTCAGCGCACAGGATGAATTGTCTGATCTGGGCGCCGCGTTAAATCACATGTCCGAAGATTTGGAAAAAAATCTGAATAATATTACCCACGAACGCGACAAAATGGAAGCGATTTTACACAGCATGGTGGAAGGCGTTTTAGTAACGGATCGCGCGGGCAACATACTGTTGGTCAACCCCTCATTTCAAAAAATTTTTCAACTGGCGCCGCCGTTCGATCATACCGCGCTGAAAGACGTCATCCGCAACGTGCAGCTTTTGAGCGCCATCGAACGGGCGATGGCCGGCCGGCACGACCTGGTTGAAGAAATTGAAGTGATGACGCCGCAGCGCAAACAATTGGAAGCGCACATCACGATCATGGGTTCGAAACTCAGCCCCAGCGGCGCGGTGGTGGTCTTTCACGACACTTCCCAGGTCAAACATCTTGAGCATGTGCGCCGTGATTTTGTGGCCAACGTGTCACACGAGCTGCAAACTCCGCTCACGGCCATCAAAGGTTACGCCGAGACGTTATTCGAAAACGGCAAACTGAAGAAACAGCAGAGCCGCGAGTTTCTGCAAATTATTCTGCGCCACACCGATCGCATGTCGAAGCTGGTGAAGGATTTGTTGATTCTATCTCGATTGGAATCGGAAGAATTTCGCAGTCATCCGGAGCGTGTGCAGTTGCGGAATTTGATCCTGCAGGCGGTCAAGAGTTACGATGGGTTGAAAACCGAGTCCGAAGTTAAACTGAATTTGCATATTCCAGAAAACCTGCCGCCGGTGCTGGGCGTCGTTCCCGATGTTGAAACCGTGCTGCACAACCTCATCGATAACGCGTTTAAGTACGGCGCCGGCGGAAAAGAGATCATCATCCAGGCGAGAGAGATTAACTCGGCCGTGCAAGTGGATGTCATCGATAAGGGCATGGGCATCCCCTCGGAGGATCAAGGGCGCATTTTCGAACGGTTTTACCGGGTGGACAAGGGGCGCTCGCGGGCGCTGGGCGGCACCGGCCTCGGACTCGCGATTGTCAAACACATCATTCAAAAACTCGGCGGACAGGTGTGGGTGCAGAGCGAGCTGGGGAGAGGAGCGACGTTCAGTTTTACGCTGCCGAAGGCCCACTGATGGAGTGTAATGCTTTAGCATTAACGGGGGAAATCATAGTATACAAAATAAATGATCGTCAGCATATTTAAATCCTGAGCGATCTGTTTTGCCCAGCCTGAATATCCTGTTCATCCTGTCAACTTCTTATTTTGTTTTCACTGCTGTCACCATAATTTCAATCAGCGCATCTTTTGGCAAACGCGCAACCTGCATCGCAGCGCGAGCTGGCGGGGCAACCTTAAAATAAGATCCATACACCGCGTTCATGACCGCGTAGTTGTTTAAGTCGGAAAGAAAAACCTGGCTCTGCACCACGTCGTCAAGAGTAAATCCAGCGGCGGCTAATACCGCCTGAATATTTTTCAAAACTTGGTGAGTCTGTTCTTCAATCCCCCCTGCCACCATCAGACCCGTGGCGGGCTCGATGGCAATTTGTCCAGCCAGATACACGGTGTTGCCGACGCGAATCGCCTGGGAATACGGACCGATGGCTTTGGGCGCGTTATCCGTGGAAATGACTTCGCGATCCAACGGCTGGGCCGCACATCCCAAAAACAGCACAAGCGCAAAAGCAATCATGGCTGGTTTCATTCCGCAATTCCTTTTTTGATAATGACTTCCATTGCCTCGCAGAAGCAGTCGATTTCTTCCAATGTGGTGTAGACGCTGGGGGTGACTCGAATCCCCTCGAATTCGTCGTGTTTGATCGGCGTGACCAAAATTCGATCCGTCTTCCACAAATAATTGGCGAGTTTTTCCGAATCGAGTCCTTGAATTTGTACGGTAGCCAACCCGCACGCGAATCCCGGTTTCAAACTGGTGTGGAGGCGCACGCGGTCGTGTTGAATCAGCCGCTTGGCCCAGCGGTCACGCAAATAGATCATGCGCGCCTCTTTGCGCTTGACGCCGATTCCGAGATGAAAAGTTAATGCTTCGCCAATAGCCAGAAAGTTCGCCGCCGGGTGAGTACCGATTTCCTCAAACTTACGAATATCCTCGTCCATCGTGTTCGGTGCGGCCATCATCGGCCAGAGACCTCGGATGTTATCTTTACGAACGTACAGCATGCCGGTGCCGTGCGGTGCAAACAGCCATTTGTGCAGACTGGTCGCAAAGTAATCACAATCCAGATCGTTGTGGGTGAAATCAAAATGGGCGAAGGAGTGGGCGCCGTCCACGATCACCGGAATCTCTTTTTTGCGCGCCATCTGCACCACTTTTTTGACTGGCAAAATTTGGCCAGTGATGTTGATCATGTGAGAAATCAAAATCAGTTTGGTTTTCGGGGTGACATGTTTTTCAAATAACGCAACCATTTCGTCCGGATCTTCCGCGGGAATGGGGAGCGAAAACAATCTGAGGATGAGCCCGTCGCGACGTTCGCGCTGTTTGAAAGTAGTGAGCATGCGCGGGTAATCTTGATTGGTGGTCAACACTTCGTCACCAGGGTGGAGGTCGAACCCGAGCTGGCAGATTTGCAAACTTTCGGAGGCGTTGCGGGTGATGGCAATCTCTTCGGCGTCGCAGCCAAACAGACGAGCGAGACCCTCTCGCACGGTTTCTTTCTGCGGCTCCAGGATACGCCACATGGTGTACACCGGCGCCGCGTTGGAATAATCGAGATAGCGCTTCATGGCTTCCTGCACCCCCTCTGGCGAGGGACTAACGCCGCCGTTATTCAAATTGATGATGCTGCGATCGACCGTGAACGCCTGCTGCACCTCGAACCAGAACGACTCGTCGGCGGCGACTTCCTCGGGGGTGCCGGTGAGCGCGGCCGCGGCTTCCAGCGCGCGCCGCATGCGGAGTGGTTCCAATATGGCCACTGCTGAGACTGCGACAACCGGCGAAATCATCGCACCTAAAAATTGACGGCGAGTTGGCATGATTCCTCCTACCACAAAATCCTCAATCCATGCTTTTTGTATTTTTTGATTTCATCATCTTCTTGTAATCAAAATAATGTTTGTGCTAATCGACTGCCAGATTATCAGTCTATCGAACGGATCTTTATGATTGATTTTAGGAAGAAGGTGAAACGTGGAAGCTTGCTGTTCTGAGAGATATAATGTCTCAATACCTACCTGTTTGGCTTGGTCAGGCAATTCCTTTGGGGTGATACCGTGCAGTTCTAATTTTCCGATAGAGTACTTTAGGGATATTTCCCAATAGGTGATTACGCTTACATAAATTTCATTTTCTGGGTTTTTTATGGTCTCCCTAACTTTCGGGGAAAGCCTTTCATCTTCAAACAACGTCCATAGGAAAGAATGGGTATCAAGTACGTAGTTCATGAAGCCAACAATTCCTCATCCGTCATCTTGAAGTCATCTTTAATCTCGAAGCTGGCCTTTCCTTTTAAGATACCCAGCGGTCGCTCTTTTCCTTTTCTATATTTTTCATAAGGTAGGATGATTGCCACTTTATCTCTACCCTTGTTTTTGCTTACAATGATCTCTTCCCCATTTTTTACCATTTCCAGAATTTTGGCCAGGTTGTTTTTAATTTGCGTATAAGTTAACGTTTTCATTGCTGCTCCAACATTGAAATATTTTACTCCAAGTTTTTTGAAATGACTTTGGTGGAAAATAGATGGAACAAGACCTTAGTTTTGCAATCATTCCTTCGCCAATCGAACGACCTCGGCTTCTATCTCTTTTGAAATTCGAAATCCAACTGCTTTAAGTTTATCTAAAACTTGTCTCACCGAATGGATCACATTCTTTTGCTTGGCTCTAAGAAGAACGCCCAGTAATCCAGTATAAGTCAACTTCAGACTTCGCGCCACTTTTCTGGCTTTATCATCATCCAAAATCATCAAGCTATTTTCGATTTCAAGAGATAGGGCAATAGTGCTCGCTTCTCCCGGATCGACCAAGTTATTTAATACTTGAAGGTACTTTCTATCTTTAACCTCTCTTATCTCAATCCAATCCTGAATGTCTTTACCAAACTCCGCGAACACTTCTCGAGTGATATAAATCCTTCCATACAAGTCTTTCAGGATAGATAGCATTTGGATATTAACTAAAGCTATCAGGCAACTGGAATTGGCTATAACTTTAGGCATTTTTAAAGTCTGATTCTATCTCTTTGATATCGTGGTTAAAAAGTGAAACCCCATAGTTACCTAATAGTTCTATAAATGTTCTCTTAGAGATCCCAGCCATTTCAGCAGCCTGACCTAATGATAATTTCCTTTCTTCATAGAGCTTTGATGCCAGCATAAGTTTTATTTCGTTGCTATCAACATCAACAAAATCGGGTAGGTGGATTTCCAAGGTTTGCATATTAAATTCTCCTTTTTCATCGATATCTATCTGCGAAAATTAAAGAAAAAATTTCATCCAGGCAAGTGAAATGTTCAATTGGGGCTTGTGCTTAGTTGAAGCAACTGGGTAACACCGGCTTTCTCCTTGGCCTCCCGAACCATTCGCCGCACGTCGTCCAGTAGCTTCTTGGCGTCATAAATGATCCCGTCTTTGATGGTGTACTTCACCCCGCCGACGCGCACGACTTCGTTGCTCTCATTTACTTTAATCGCGCCGGTGCCATACAGCACCTTAAAATTTTGCAGTGGGTTTTCTTCCACGATCACCAGGTCGGCCAACTTGCCAACTTCAACCGTTCCAATCTGGTCGGCCAGACTCAGCGCTTCCGCGCCTTTCAAAGTAGCAGAACGAATCACCTCCAGCGGATGAAACCCAGCCTCCTGCAGCAGCTCGAGCTCGCGAATGTAACCAAAGCCGTAAATTTTGTACATGTACCCGGCATCGGAGCCGCAGGTCACCCGGCCGCCGCGATTTTTGTATTCATTCAAAAAGGTCATCCACAGGCGGTAGTTGTTTTTCCATTCAATTTCATCTTCGGTGGTCCAATTGAACCAGTGCGAACCGTGGGCCTGGCGATTGGGACGAAAAAATTCCCACAGTGACGGCAGCGTGTACTCGTCGTGCCATTCGTCGCGACGCACGCGCATGAAATCGCGGTTGGCTTCGTAAATCGTCAGCGTGGGATCGATGGTAAAATCCAGCGCGATGAGCTCGTTCATGACCGCGTTCCAGCGTTCGCTGAACGGCGGCGCGGCCCGCTTCCACAACCGTCCGGCTTGGGCGAAGCGGTGGTGCTCGTCGTTGTAATTGTAATCCAGCGGAAAATCCTGCACGGTGCGGTCGGTGAACAGCGCCTCGGGCAGGCCATACCAGTGTTCCATGGTGGTTAAGCCCAGCCGCGCGGTCTGCAGCGCATTCATCCGCGCCACGCTGAGTTGGGCATGATGCGAAGCGGTTCGCAACCCCTGCTTTTTGGCTTCGTCCAGCGCGGCGGCCATCAGCTCCGGACTTAGTGCAAAAATTTTAAGACCATCGACGCCTTTGCGCGCGACCTCGGCCACCCATTTGCGCGCCGCGGCCGGCGTGGCAATCGGCCCGTCGTGCCCCTGTCCAAAATAGACGTACGCTTCGATGCGCGGAGCGGTAATTTCATTTCTCAGGCTTTTATCTTTGTGTTCCAACATCCAGTCCAAGCCGTTCCCAGAACCCGGATCGCGAATGGTGGTGATGCCGTGCCCCAACCAGAGTTTGAACACGTACTCCGCGGGCGTCCCCTGCTCGACCCCGCCTATATGCCCGTGCATGTCGATAAATCCCGGCAGGACAAACATCCCCTCCACGTCGATCTCCTTGTCGCCGGGTTGTGCAGCCGGTCGGCTCTCGGGATTGATGGACACGCCGGGAAACCCGACGCTGCGGATGTTCCCAATTCTGTTTTGTTCAATAACAATATCCACCGGGCCAATGGGCGGCGCGCCGGTACCGTCAATGAGCGTGGCTCCGCGCAGAATGAGCCGCGTGAACGGGCCTTCGCCTTCGGCACGCGGCGGGGCCTTGGGGATGGATTGGGGTTTTTCCTGTGACCAAAGATTTGAATTCGAGAATAGAATAAGCAGAAAGGCAAACCACGCCGGCATGCGCCTCATCGTTCCTTTCTCCCAATTTTGTTTTGAAGGTAACGGATGCCGGGAAGAATTGCAAGGGATTTCAGTCCCCCTTAGCAAAGGGGGAATACAAAAGCATCCCCCTTAAAAAAGGGGGACCACAGGGGGTTGTCCGGCAGTGGCGGTGCGAAAAGCACAACCCTCTAACCCCCTTTGAAAGGGGGAAAGCACAACCCCCTGACCCCCTTTAAATAAGGGGGGAATTTTAATTGACAATGCCTGCGGCAAATCTTAAATTCAGACACACAAACCGACCCCTTACTCACCTACCAAAGGAGACAGGGACATGTCAAACGACTTGGAAATTATAAAGCAGCTCGAAGACGAGTATTACATTAAATTCGTTCCACTTAAAGAAAAGGGAGGATGGCAGCGTGGTTACGTGCTGGATGCGGACGGCCACGTGGTTGAGTTGCGACTGCCGGCACTGCGACCGCGGGACTGGTCGTTTTTGAACAAATTCTCCAACCTCACTTCCTTGGATTTGAGCTATAACCAGATTTCCGATGGAACGTTTTTGAACAACCTCACCAACCTCTCCTCGTTAGTTTTGAGCTATAACAATATTTCCGATGCGACGTTCTTGAAAAACCTCACCAACCTCTCCTCGTTAGTTTTGAGGAATAACAAGATTTCCGATGGGGCCTTTTTAAACAACCTCACCAAGCTCACCTCGTTAGATTTGGGCTGGAACAAGATTTCCGATTGGTTATTTTTGAACAATCTCTCCAATCTCACCTCCTTAGAATTAAGTGCCAACAATATTTCCGATTGGACGTTCTTGAAAAACCTCACTAATCTCACCTCCTTAGATTTGAGAAATAGCAATATTTCAAATGGAACGTTCTTGAAGGGCATCACCAACCTCACCTCTTTAGATTTGACAAATAACAATATTTTCGATGGAGCATTTTTGAACAACCTCACTAATCTTACCTCTTTATATCTGAGTGACAACGATATTTCGGATGGAACCTTTTTGAAGAACCTACCTAACCTCACGTCACTATATTTGAGAAAAAACAATATTTCTGATGGAAAATTCTTAAAGAACCTTTCCAACCTCAAATACCTGAGCTTAGGCGATAACAAGATTTCTGATGGGGCCTTTTTAAACAATCTCACCAAGCTCACTTCGTTAGATTTGGGCTGGAACAATATTTCCGATTGGTCATTTTTGAACAGCCTCTCCAATCTCACCTCTCTCTATTTAAGCAATACCAACATTTCCGACTGGTCGTTTTTGAACAGTCTATCAAAGATAGAATCCTTGGATTTGAGCAGCAACAAGATTTCCGATTGCTCGTTTTTTGGAAAACTCTCCAACCTCACTTACTTATATTTGTATGGTAACAAGATCACAGATGCTTCGTTTCTTGAAAACCTCCCCAACCTCACCACATTAGGTTTGGGCTCGAACAAAATCTCCGATCTGTTATTTTTGAAGAACCTTACCAAACTTACTTCCCTATATTTGGGTTATAACAAGATTTCAGATACGGCGTTCTCAAAAGACATGAAATCTTTAATTGCGCTCGATCTCTCAGGCAATCAAATCAAACAACTCCCTCGAGAATTTTTCAATCTCAGGCTCTGGCAGCCCTGGTCAGAAATCTTGAAAGACAACCCATTGGAATCCCCGCCTATGGAAATCATTCTGCGGGGAGACCGAGACATTCAGGCGTATTTCGAGTCACTGTCTGGCCCGCAGACGCCTTCCACTGAACTGGAACGGGTGGAGAAAGTTATTCGACCTCAGGTGGTTGGCAAAAAAGAAATTGGCGAAGTTAAAGTACTTCTGGTGGGAGAAGGCGGCGCTGGCAAAACTTCGCTGGTGAAGCAATTACTCGGAAAAGGTTTCGACAAAAAAGAGCCTAAAACCGACGGCATCAACATTGAACACTGGCTGATAGGCAAAAAAGAAATTGGCGAGGAACGAGAAATTAAAGCGCGGCTGTGGGATTTTGGCGGTCAGGAGATCATGCACGCCACCCACCAGTTTTTTCTCTCCAAACGCAGCCTGTACATTTTAGTGCTGGATGGCCGCAAAGAGGAGGACGCCGAGCACTGGCTCAAGCTCATCGAGAGCTTTGGCGGCGACTCCCCCATTCTCGTGGCGCTCAACAAAATCGATGAGAACCCCGGCTTCGACCTCAACCGCAAGCACTTGCAGGAGAAATACCCGTCCATCAAAGGATTCCACCGGCTGTCGTGCCAGTCCAAAGACGGGGTGAAGGAATTCAAACAAGCGCTGTGCCGCGAGCTGGCGCAGGTGCCGCACCTGCAAACCACCTGGGCGGAAAGCTGGTTCAAGGTCAAAACCAGCCTCGAAGGCATGACCGAGGATTACATCAGCTACGAACGCTACAAGGAACTGTGCCGAAAAGCGGGCATCAAACAGGAGACTCAAAGGGAGACCCTGGTGGCGTTTCTTAACGACCTTGGGGTGGTGGTTCACTTCGACGACCCGGCGCTGCGCGAGACAAACGTCATCAACCCGCGCTGGCTCACCGAGGCGGTGTACAAAATTATCAACAGCAAGCCGCTGGCAGACAACCAGGGCCTGCTGGCCAACGCAACCCTCGGCGAGGTGCTGAGCGAAGAGCGCTACCCGGCGCGGCAGCACGACTACATTTTAGAGCTGATGAAAAAATTCGAACTGTGCTTTGCCGTCAACCAGCGGCAAGTGCTCATCCCGGATTTGCTGGAGGTGAAAGAGCCAGAGTTTGATTTTGCTTTTGACCACCGCGATTCATTGAAGTTTCGCTTTGAATACGATTTCTTGCCGAAGTCGGTGATGCCCAATTTTATTGTGCGCATGCACGGGGATATCTTCGGCGACTACAAGTGGCGTACGGGTGTCGTGCTCAAAGACAAAAAATTGGACGCCGTCGCCATCGTCAAGTCCGACGCCCGCGTCAAACTTATTTACATCGAAGTGCATGGTACGCAGAAGCGGGATTACTTTGCGGTGATTCGGAGCACGATTCGCGACATCAACGGCCGCTTCCAAAAATTGCTGGTAAAAGAAATGGTGCCGCTGCCGGACCACCCGAAAGAAACGGTGAATTACGAGGAGTTGATTGGGCACGAACGAAAGGGCTGGAACGAATATCGCTCCGGCATACTCGGAAAGGCGTACAGCGTCTCCGAACTACTCGATGGCATTGAGCGCAAAGAAGAACGGCGGCAGGAACAGTTTGCGCGGGAGGGGGATCAATTTGACATTCACGCTGAAAAAATCAATTTCTTAACTGGCGATCACGCAAAACAGCAAAATTTAGAAACCTCCGAAACGTCAGTCACACCAAAGAATGAAAGGAAAACTTCGTGGTGGAAAAAATTTAAGAAGGAAGTTGCGTTTGTAAGCGCGGTTGTTGGCATTGTTGCCGGTTTCTTTGCGATCAGAGAAGGCTGTGGGACTAAATCGTCGCAGAAAGCTGCAAAGGTTCAACAGCCGGCAATTGTTGCAGACAGCCTGACAGCGCAAAATCCCGATTCGAACGCCGTACAAAAAGCGGCGAAGTAAGGCCGTGTGTTACTTCAACAAAAGCATTTTTATGATTTGAGTTGAGCCACGTCCGCTTTGCAGTCGAGCGAAATAAACGCCGGTGTGAGCGATTTCCCCGCTATTATTTCGTCCATTCCATTCAACACGATACGAACCCGCGGGTTGGAAGTCGTCCACCAACGTCCGCACCCGCTGGCCTAATAAATTGTAGACCTCCAATTTGACCGGGATGGACTGCTGCAGCTCGTAACTCAAAGTGGTTGTAGGATTAAATGGATTGGGATAATTCGGAAATAAAACATACGAATTGGGGTGATTCGACTCATTCACGGCGGTGATCAGTTGGGAACTATAAAGAATGGCGCCGTCTTCCCCCACGATGGTAGCGGTATTGGCGCTGGTAACCGCTATCGCATAAAAGTCTTTAAACGTTCCGCTTTCCTCCAAAACCCAACTTTCGCCGCTGTTGCTGGTACGCAAAATGGTCCCACCCTCTTCCTCATCCGCCGGATCTCCGCCAACTATGATTCCGTAGCTAACGTTAGTGAAGTGGACAGCAAATAAATTGTCCAGAGTGGGGGTCTGCTGCACCGACCATATTTCCCCGCCATTGATGGTGCGCAAGATGGTACCGCCGTTGCCAACTATCGTGCCCTTTCGGTCGGTCAGAAAGAAGACGCTATTAAGATCGTTGGTCGTCCCACTATTCCGAGGAGTCCAGCCCGCCCCTCCTGAATTCGAACGCAGAATGGTGCCGTTGCTGCCGACAATCGTGCCGGTATTGGCATCGGAGAAAAATATGCGGCGGAGATTTGCACTCGTCCCGCTGGCAACAGTGGTCCAATTTGCGCCGCCGATGGTCGTCAAAAGAATGGTGCCGCTGTCGCCAACCGCGATACCCATTAATTTGCTGGTGAAGAAAACATCGTTCAGGTTTCTGCTGGTGGCGTTCGTTTGGGCTATCCAATCCTGGCCGCCGTTAGTCGTGCTAAGAATCCTTCCATTTTGGCCAACGACAAAGCCGTTATCAAGATCGACAAAATGCACGCCATTCAAATCATCGCGCGTGCCGCTTGTTTGAGTGCTCCAGGTTTGACCATTATCATCGGTATGCAAAATCGTCCCGTTTGCCCCCACCGCGAAACCAGTAACGGCATTGGGAAAGGCGACGTCAAACAAGGGTTCGGTCGTTCCAGTAGTCAAATTGTCCCAGTGGTCGCCGCCGTCGAACGTCCGCAAAATCGCTCCAGTGAACCCCACCGCGATGCCGACGTTGGTATTGAGGAACTGAACATCCCGTAACTCCGCCTCGGTTTCACCTTCCTGCCGGCTCCATACGGCTCCGCCGTCGGTGGTGCGGTAAATAAAGCCGCGACTGCCTACCGCCGTGCCGGTATCCGCATCGGTAAAATAAACTGCCCGGAAGGCGCGCGTCGTATTGGTAACTTGAGGAATCCAAGTTAGCCCGGCATCTATTGAGCGCAGGATGGTGCCTTCACGGCCAACAACCATCATTACGTTATCCTCAGGATAGGCTACCCCCAACAATTCAACTTCGGTTCCGCTGACCCGGCTCGTCCAGGTGGTGTCGCCACCGTTAGTGGTAGTAATGATGACCCCGCCGCTGCCAACAGCCACGCCGCGGTCGCGATCGAGAAACGCCACCCCGCGCAGCCAGAAATCTGTGCCACTTTGCTGGGGCTGCCAGGTTGCGCCGCCGTCGGTGGTGCGAAATACAATGCCGTCCTCGCCGACGATCGTCCCGGTATTAGCGTCCGTAAAACTTACCCCGCGGATGGACTTGTTGGTATTAATATTTTCTAAAGCCCAAGTATCTCCTCCGTCGGTGGTTCGCAGAACGGTTCCGCCGATGCCAATAACAATACCAAAATTGCTATCGATGAAAAATATCCCGCGGAGAAGATTCGTGGTGCCGCTGTTTTGTGAGGTCCAGGTAAGGCCGCCGTCGGTGGTGCGCAAAATCGTCCCTTTGCCGCCCACCACGGTACCGGTATCCGAGTTGATAAAATAAACTCCGTAGAGATTGTTGCCCTGCGGCAGGGGATTTTGCCAGCTCCAGCTTTGAAAAGCCGCTGTGCTTTCATAAAAAACTAAAACCGAAAGTAAAACGAAAACTCCCTGTAAACGTTTACCGAACATACCTTCTCGAAAAAACATCTTAATCATTAATCAAACGTCTCTAAATTCAAGTATAAAGTACCGACAAAGAAGGAAATTTGAACAAATCATTTCCGCAAAAACAGGTTATTTAATGACCTTAAAATCATCCAGTCGTATTAGCTCATTATTTATATTGTCGGCGCGCCAGGGGCGGATATGAAGCTGGGGATTCCCGGGCTTCTGAAAATCCAACAAGACCAACAGATCGGTTTCATCACTGAACGGCTTTGACCAGCCGCCCTGCTTGAGGTGCAATCCATAAATATCCGAATAACGGTCGTGGCGAAAAATTTTCACGCCATCAAACGATACCTTCACCACCGGGTTGGCCAGACTTTGGTCTTGAATCCAGATCGAAGTCTTTCCAGAAAAGCGCTGCGAGAGCGTGGAAAATATTTTGTTGGAATTCAGCGAATGAAACATCCCATCCTTGATTTTGAAGATGCCCAGGACATTTTTGCTATCCACAACAAAAACAAAACAGTGGTCCGCATTCTTAAAATCGCTTTTATCGCCTACGGAAACCAGCTTCAGTTGAGAATACTTGTTCAACGTTCTGATGAGATCAGCGGTCTTGGAAATTTGGTTTAGCTCTGCAATCAGGGGGGAATCAAGCTTTAATCTTTCATCCGTTTGAGGAAGCGCGCCATTGAAAAAGCTGTTCCCTTTTAAAGCGTTCTGGGCTATGGCGCGCAGTTTCAAAAATGGCCCGGCTAATTTTCCATTAACTAACGCGATCAAACCTAATAGCAGAATAGCGATCACCAAAAAAACCACCGTCACCCTTTTAACTTTTCGGACTTTTGACCTGATATGTTTATTAATTTTCAGCCGCACCGGACGCACTGCACGCTCTGACTTCAGGGTCTCCACGGTAACCGTTGATTGCCAGGGCTGCAAATAATTTTTCTTTTCTCTTTTTAAATCGGACAAGAACTCGTCAATATACTGGAAACGCATTTGCAGGTCTTTCTCCAGGGCCTTGTCAATTATCCTTTGCAATCCATCGGTCACGCCCGCCTTATATCTTGCCAAAGGCTCCGGCCGCTCATGCGTAATCGAGTAAATCATTTCTTCTTCAGTAAAGCCCCTGAAAGGAAGCTGGCCGGCAATAAACTGATATAAAACTATCCCCAACGAAAATATATCAGAGCGCTGGTCCAGATCTTTGCCGCGGATTTGCTCTGGAGACATATAGGAAACCGTCCCGATCATCATCCCCTTTTTGGTAAGTCGGGTGGCGTCTCTCATCTTCGCCAGACCAAAATCCAGAATTTTCACCCACCCATCTTTGCCGATCATGATGTTGGCTGGTTTTATATCGCGATGCACAATCCCGGCATGATGCGCTTTGCGCAGCCCTCGGCAAATCTGAATGCCGATATCGATTATTTTTCTGGCCGAAGTATCCTTGCGCTCAATCCATTCACCTAAGGATTTCCCCTCGATATACTCCATGGCGATATAGAAACTGTTGCGATATTCTCCCAATTCATAGACCGTAATGATATTGGGGTGCTTCAAGGCTGCCGCCGCCTGGGCTTCCCGCTTAAATCGGGATTTTAAAAATAGACTGGCGGGGAGCTGAGCGGGCAGGAACTTGAGGACAGCCTTGCGATTCAGCTCCAAATCTTCGGCGAGGAAAATATGCCCCATGCCGCCTTCGCTCAATTTCTTGAGAATTTTATAATGTGAAATCGTTTTGTTTATCATCTCATGTTGCAGATCACCGCTGCAATGCAACTTATCCGAACTGGACGATTTCAGTCCCCTCCTTTGGGGCTGATAACGATCGGTGGGAAAAATCAAACTCTAAAAATTAAACTAAACGGGCAGTTTTCCAAATGTGAAATGTACAAATGGAGATGAGAAAAAAACGTCTGATTTTGAACTGTTCTTCCATCCGAATCTTGTTGTGAAAAACGTGGACTACGACATCAGAGAAATGATAATAAAGAGTTGCTATTTCTTGGAAGATGCG
>Ga0247727_10010726_pt1 | contig 16174 bp, 19 predicted proteins | sample WisWelCaveWW1625_FD_202498 | JGI IMG/M metagenome (GOLD analysis project Ga0247727, IMG submission 202498) | Biofilm microbial communities from Wishing Well Cave, Virginia, United States - WW16-25 | ecosystem: Environmental > Aquatic > Deep subsurface > Groundwater > Cave microbial mat | place... | reverse complement strand
ATAAGAATTGTAGCAGTCTCTGGTTTTACACAGGCTGGGGTTGCGTCTTTGTATTTTCCAATCAGCACTAAATCTGGTTTGCAAATAACCTCTTCGATAGATACTCCTCTTGATTCGAATTGCTTTAATGGCGGCTCGATTGACGGCACATAAAACACCTTATTGTAACAGGGGTCATTTTCATCAAATTGTTTTGGACTGTAAAGTTGATACTTTCCCTCAAGGATTATCGGAAAGGCGATCGCTATCTTTTTCTCACCATCAACTGGTATTTTATAATGAAAAAAGCATGGCTCTTCGACAAAATCATAATTTATTTCTTTATTGTCCCCTATTACAATGGGCCTTTCGATGAAATTCCACGAATCAATAAAGCTTGCAGGAGTTGGAAAATTTTTTGGAACCTTGACATCAAGGATTCCCATTGAATTTTGTTTTAATTCAATTTCAAATCCCCAAAAGTCCAGAGTTTCATCAGATATTGTTTTTATTGATTGAACAAGATCAGAATACTCTATTTTGAATGTCTTGTCACCAGTCGGAGGATCAGAATCATCAAATCCAGAAACTAAAAGTATCGCCCATGATAAAATGATGAAGAGTTGTTCCATGGCAAAGCTTAGAATGAATACAAAGAGATTGTTTTTAGAGATTGCTCATAATTCTTCTGTAATTTTGTGTATAATTGTTTCAAAAAAAATTTTCGCGGACCCGATGGGTCCCTGTGCAATAGTGTCCTAATTGCGGTTCCGAGTTATATACAAACTACTTACTAATCAGTTTTTTGATTATTGCGAAATTGTCCTCTACAAATTTTGTTTTATTCACAACCAGGATAATCCCAACCAAACACCACTCCTTTTTGTCCCTCAACCATCACATACGCACTAAAAAATTCTGGTCCACCACAATGTCCATTCTCATAATTCATTTTTGCAGATGCCTTGTAGCTAATAGGTACAACAAAGAGTAGTTTATCATCAAAGACGATTACTCTAACGTCATCAGAAATTGATTCAAACTGGTATTCGTATTTTTGAAGATTTGGATTCCTGTTTACTTCTAAATCCATGTACTCTTTTACTACTTTTTTGGCATCATCCTGGCCCAGTTTAAATTTGTATTCGCTGACATCATTGTACCATCGTCCAAGACTTATCCATGTTTGGTCTTTGTAAAACTCAAAGCGTGCAATGTGGTTAGGAATAATCCATCCTTGAGCTCGCTGCTGTATTGATACCTCTATACGATCACCAAAGTTTACCTTGTCGATCCATTCTGAACCGTCTATGTTGTAGCCAATTTTTGCCAGAAAATCTTTTGCAAAATCCAGTGCATCTGATTCGTCTTTAGGATACACTAGTGCTTTTTTCATCCCGTAATGATATTCTATAGGATAATAGTTAGTGAAACTGCACAGTAAACAGAGTTCTTTTGGAACAATAATATCCGCATCTTCATCCGTAACATATGCAGACATTAGTGTATTGTCAAGGCGTTTCTTGACAATTTTATCATTGGAAATAAGAGAAACAGCTATTGTGCTTGCGATATCATCGGGGTTTTTCTTCAACAGGTTTGCTACCTTGAGATTTGTTGATTCAATTTCTTGTGTGGTAACTACGATTGTACCACGCTTCCAGTTATCTGGTGAATGATATCGGTATACACCGATTTTGTCAAATCTAGCTGAAAATGAATCACCGGGTTTAACTTCTGTATTAAAATACCCATCATCGCTTTCCAATTTTACCGGTTTGTCATTCTGGTTTATCCATGTCACTGTGTTGTTGTAACCAATTATGGTCTTGATATATGGTGGATCAAATGTTACACCGGAATCGTAATCGTCTATTTGTTTTCCAAGTATTATTTTGACATGAGTTGGTGGCAGATTAATTTTGGAAAGGTCAACTTTACCATCTTTATCTATAGTAAATAGATTTTCATCCTTAATGTCTGACGAGTTTGTTACAGTAAATGTTCTGTTTACAACATCTCCATATCCTGTTACAAAAACTATTGTGTAATTTGCTTCATATTGATGCGCTTGTGGAATATCATCCACGATTAATTTATCAGTGTATGTGTATTTTTCCCTAGGATACGATGAATATTGGAATACGCGCTCAAACGCTAATGGCTCAATTGAACATATGTTCTGTTCTACTTTATTGCCCCACATCCTTCCGCTAGTGAGATTATGTATTTGCAAGTCATAGCCTTTGCAAAATGTTCCATTGCCTTTCATAACGATTGTAAAATCAATTGGTTCTCCGATGTTGTAATTTTCCTTTAGTCCCGTAATTTCCACAGTGTGAGGAACCAAGATTAGAGCAATTTTTTTGTCTGGTTCGGCATAAGTTACATTATAATTTAATGGGCCAATTTGCCTATTCGATTCGTTCTTTATTAAACTCAAATTTAGGAGACTAATACTGCCTACTGTTATGATGATTATTAATGTGGATATCACAAATTTTGTATTTCTTTGCAAGTATTCGATTGTAATTATTGATTGATTCTTTTAGAGATTGCTGATAAATTATCGGTATTGGTCAGACTTTACTGTTAAAAACATTCCAGTTATTTTTTGTTCATGACCGAATCGACAGATTTCATTTCTATTTTGACTATTGCAAACCATATTCCAAGCCCAATGATTGGTAGTGCCATGAAGATAAACCAGTGACCTATAGGCTCAAGGGGGCGTGTAAGACTTTTGATTTCTTGAACAGTCGAGCTAACCAGAATGGCATTGTTGTCTAAATTAGTAATTTCAATTTTGTGTAAGCCAGAATTCTTTACAGTAATAGTCTGCTGTGATAAATTGTACGCTATTTTCTCATAAACCCTGATTACTTCACCGTTTGGATCGTACACCTTTACCGAGAAGGTAGGTATTGTTGAGGGAGCAGTTCCGTTATAATTTTGATACGAAGAATCAGAATTATAACTTATCTTCTTTCCTGATTCTACATCGAAAGTCAACTGTGATGTTTCTCCGGGTTTTAGCAGATTGCTCAATCTTGTAATCTCTTGATAGTTTGGATACTCGTTAAGAGGTGATAGCCATGCAAAGTAAACTCCAGACAAGATCAACGAAAACGCTATAGTTAGTGTTATAGCACTTCTTATTCTCATTGAATAATTGTTTTTCAATCTGATTTAATTGTGAAAGGAAGATTATAGGTTTTGATTAAAATTGAATTTAATCTATTTTTCGTCGTTAATTATTCTCTTACTTTTATCTCATCATAAGCTCAAATTGTTGGTCTTGGTCCGGTAAGATTCAAGACAATAGTGTTTTGATTCTAGTTTCGTTTGAAATAACATTCAATGGTTAGGAAATTAAAAGTCCTTCAACGCATAAGTCTCATAGGACCTAATCCTAATTGGCATCTTGCATCGCATGCGTAGTCAATCCAATAGAAGGTCTCCCCTTGGTGATAAATTCCATTTTTGTCTTCGTAAATATAGGCAAGTACTCTGTCACACCTACTTCGATTTTCAATACAATATTCGCTGTTTTGACCAAAATCTCCCCAGACAGTAAGGTACTCTGCATCTTTTAGATTTTTGAGATACTCATTGACCCGAATCATCACCTTAGGTTTGGTATCATTATCAAAACCCATAATGTCTCCGTCTACAATCACATCGTGCATTTTATACAAAGCTAGTTTATACTCTGATTTTTTTGATTCTTCATTATAGATTTCTAAAAATATCACAACAGTAAGTAGTCCCATGGAGAAAATGATTCCTATTACTAGAGTATTCATCTAAGAAATAATGATCTAAACTAAACAATAAGACTTACGACCTACAACGTATTTTCTGCTTCAAATCGGTGAGATATCATTTTTATTGAATCTCAGTAAAAATGGTTAAGCCCCATTTTGAAGGAGAAACCATGTTATGTGTCGTAATCCTTTAGATTTAGTAAAAGATCTTTATTTCATGAATTTACCTTTAATTTCAATAATTACAGTCTTTACGGTTGGAATATTTGCCACACACCAATTCGCCTTGGCGGAAAATACTTGGTATTTAGGAGAAGGATTGAAAGATGGTGATTATTTCAGGTATTATCTATGTCAAGCAGATTACAAGTCATGTTTACCTTTTGAAATGGGTTTCTGGGTAAAGGAAAAAACGGACCATGGTGATTGGAACATGGAAGTCCTTGTAAAAGATGGAAAAAAAATTGTTAAAGGCTACATGCAAGTTGGACGAATTTCTCCAGAACCAATCGCTTACAGTGATAATATAGGTCCATATGCATCAGCTTATAAAAAATCTATTGTGTGGCTTTCAGGTTTTACAGCCGTACTTGATCAAAAAGCTTCAAGCGAACCAAATTGGAATACGATGGGAACCGTTAAGGACTTTTCAGTGAAAATAAAAATACTTAAGGAGACAATTGCCGTTCCAGCAGGCAATTTTGAAGCTTATGTTATTGGTTGGCATCATGGTATGGATAACAAAGTATGGATAGTTGATAATTTTCCATTTCCAGTGAAAGCACTCACTTTTGTCGATGTAAATAATCGTGTGGTGCCGATACAATATCAGTTTGAGCTATTGGAGTATGGAAATTCTTCCACAAATCCCAAGTTTTTAGATTATGATCTAGCACATGTTGTAATTTCGCCGGCTAAACAAATAGCTAATGGCGTTTTACGTGAGGATGTTAATTGTAATGAAGGACTGCAATTAATTTTCAAATCAAAAGATAATTCTCCAGCATGTGTAAAACCACAAACAGCAGAAAAGCTTGTGCAATGTGGTTGGGGATCAATAACTATTTCAATTCTTCAACAAGTTAACTCCGCTAAGAATTCGTCAAATCAGGACCTAAAAATGGGAGTGTATGGCATATCCGACCAAAACCAATGGAATATCGTTGCAACATCATTGGATGGTACTTTTAAGAAAAATATCACAAGTTTCGATATTGAAAATCTACAGAACATGAGGCCAAGGTGGGCTTTGGATCTAAAGGTATCCCCCGATGGCAAATATCTTCTTTATTCTTTTTTGAATAAACAAGAACGCGAGTTGTGGTTAGAAGAAACTAAAACTCATAACAAAAATGTAATTGCTAAATCAAACGCAAATCAGACATTAAAAGACTCCTATTGGTCGCCTAATAGCAAGATGGTATTGTTTCAGATTTATGAGATTCCTCCTCCATGCGACATTTGCGGAATGTCTGCCTTTAATCCAGGGGGCCCCTGGTTTATCTACGATATAGATTCCAAACAAACCAGAGAAATTAAGGCAAAGGACCACAGATTTCCAAGATCGATTGGTTGGTTGGATGATAACTATTTTCTTCTATTGAATACAAATAATTTTGGAAGGCCGCCAATAATTTATTCTTACAATATTAATTCCAAAATAGCTGAACCCCTGTATTGGTTGAACGCAAGGGAGCAAATAGATGAGATTGTGGTGAACAAAGAAGGAACAATTCTTTTGCCATTTGCCTCTTTTGCAGGCACCGATTGTAAATTAATTGTTATTGATAATGGGGTCAAGTATGAGATTAACCTCTCAGATAAGAATGAGGGATGTTATTCAAATTATAATCAAAACTATTGGTTTTCAAACGATGGAAAGAAACTAATTCTTGGTAAGACGGTTAACCTAAATAACAATAACATGACAAATGGTTTGGATGATAAATATGGAAGATATCTTATTTCATCGATTTATTCTTTGGATTTGATCACAGGTGAAGAAAAACCAATTCTTTTGGGAAGTCCCGATAATTCCTCTTTTATCATGGGGGGATGGGATGAATCAAATGATGCGCTAATCTATTTAGAACAATCACCGATTGATGATACAGAATTAGGTTTCAAGTTAGTCATGTCAAGATCGGATGGTTCACTACCGATTGAAATTGCCAGAAGTCAAAACGAGATCCCGTTTTATGGTTGGATTCCAGATCAACTGAATTCACTAAGATAATTCAGAATCAAACATGGTTTAGCGTATAATTTTTGGTGTGAGTCCTGTAGTACTGAGGTACTATCATGGGATTGTTTTGGATTCAGTTCACTTATAATTTACAATAAAGAAAATTCTACTATGACCAGTAGCTAGCAATAATTTCTATTTTTTCAGTTCCTTCAAGAAATCTTATGGTTAGAGTTTGCTCAGTAATTGTTCCTGTTTCATTTTTTGTTTCTACTTCTTCTCCATCCATTAAAACCAAGAGATCGTTGGCTGTCTCTCCCGTCTTTGAATCTAACAGAGATTTTGGAAGAGTTAAGGTCAACCCTCCATTGTTCTTGGTTTGCAGAGTTACTAGAAACGACTTTGCTTCCATGTCAGCAGTCATATTCAATACTTTATTTTTCCATCCAGTTACATGGCAAGGAATTTCATATCTTGTATCATTTGCAAATACATAAAATACAGTCTGTGAGCCTTGAAGACTCACCCAACCACGGTCTACAAGCTTGTCGTATGTCAATGGCCTCACACATGCAGGAGAATAGTCAGTTGCTTTAGTGATTAACATGTGACCTTCCTTGCACCTTACGTCCCATGTAGAAATTCCATACTTGAATTGCTTTAGTGGTGACTGAAATACACCATTATCAATACTTCCTCCTGCTCTATTGAGTCTGACGTGAAAATCAGTAGAAGCTGAAATATCCCTCGACGTTACATTTACTGTATAATCCCCAGTCTTTTCTGGTGTAAACTGATATGAAATTGTAGTTTGTGTGCAAGGTTCCAATGGTACGCTTTGCTTGGCACGGAAAACTTTGGCTGAATCTGTCATTATTGTTATCGTTGGTACGACATTGTCGCTTCGCGGTTTATTGTTGACCAGATAGTAATCAATGTTGATTTCTTCATTTACAACAAAGGTATCTGTTTTAGTACCAATTGTATTAGTAAGATGAATGGGATCGTTTGCAGGACTAGATATACTTCTAGGTTCTCCTGGGATTATAGGAAGTTCAAGTAATTGATGCTTTTCGCATGATTTTGGTGCAATAAATGAATAGTGTGAGATCTTGTATTTTCCGTCTTCCTTGTAAAGATATAGCAAAACTCTGTCTCCTATTTCAAATATCGTATCTTCTTTACCTGCTATCCCGCTGTTTTTAGCTCCAAGTCCATATGCATCCATAAAATCATATGGTTTTGGATTTTTGAGATATTCCTCTACTTTTATGTTGTATATGGTTTCACGCTTTGAAATTTCAGTTAGTGAGATTATTTTTCCAATTACAGCCAGTTCATGATTGTTGTAAAGTTCCAGAGGAGTTTGGTATACCAACATGGCGCTAGCTTGATGGATACCCAATAGTATCAAACCTGCAAAAATTGTCGAGAATAAAACTTTGTTCGTGTTGAGTGTTTATCAGAGAGTTTGATTTAGAGATTGCTGATAAATTGTAGGTGCGAATCCGGTAAGACCCAGATACAATGTTGGACTTATTTTGGACCCACTTTGTACTAAGAGCAATGAATTTGAACCTAAAATAAAAAAGAAAAAAGGTGTAGCCCAATACGGTGTGTATGATCACTCTTTAGTACTGAACTGACTCGACGTGAGACTCTGATTGCCGCTCTCTTCTATGGCTAACACTTCCCAGTTGTAATTGGTCCCTGACTCAAGGAATTCCTTTGGGATAGTTATTTGGGTCACAGAGGCCGGCAGATACATACTGAGTCCGCGTTTTCCAATCATGTCCGGATGAGGCGTTTCATCCTTCTCGATAATGAGTTGGTAAGAAATGATGTCGACGTCAGAGCCCTCGATAGTTTTATCAACTTCACTCCAGCTCACCACAAGGTCTTTCACCGGCACGACAGCATCTTCAGCAGGTGTTAAAAGAACAGGGCCCTCAGGAATGTCATGAGTTAACCAGGCAGTCCCTATCGTCTTGCCTTTCTCTTCTCCAGCTTCGATTGTAGATCCAGTAAAGATGTAATTGCCTTCTGGTAGAGTTTTCAACACCTCGACAATAGGCACATCGGCATTTGCTGGCTCTACAGTCTCAAAGAAAAGTTCAGTAAGTCCAAGTTTTCCTAGCGTTCCTGTTGCTTTGAATTCCAACACCGTTCCTTTTGGACCAGTAAGCGTGATCCTGTTCCAACCCTCGCTATCAACGAACCCTTGGAATCCGGTATCTTCGTCCTTTGCATTGTGCTCGATATTCAGCTTGGCCTCTTTGAGAGGAATTACGGTATCTGAACCATCTCTTTGGTCGTTTTCAGCACTAGCTATGCTCATTCCGTTGTATGTACTAGTTATTGCGATTGCAGCAATTATTGATATTGCAGCAATCAATAAAATTGGTTTTGATTTCATTGCTCCTACTTTGATTCTGAAATTAAAACAGTTGTGAGACAGTCATCTAATTTTATATGATATTAAAATTGGAGATTATTCCTAATTTTTGAGGAATATTTCTAGTTCATTTAGAGAAATGTATTAGAATCGTTATATTGATTTAGTCATATTTTGTTTGCCTTTTAGATCAAATGGTCTTTTCAATCTTTTTTTGTATGACGAGCTAATTCTCATTCTATAGAATTAGAATCAGAACTTGGAATATTTTTAGTGTTTAAATAGCAAAAATACTGTTTAGTGTCATGTCACAAATCACAAAAGCACATAAGCAAAAGTCAGTCTGGGTTTTGGTAAGCAAACTAAAAGCAGATACAACCGAATTTGATCTTAAAATGATTGTTCCATCCGTGATTGAACTTGTAAACGATTGGCAGTCAAGGGGAAATTTCATTTGGTCTGGTCCTTTCAACGATAACAAAACTGGAATGGCAATATTTGAAGCCACAGAAGAGGATGCAAGGATCTTTTATGACAAGTATGACAAGATTTGTTCAGGTATACTAGACTATCATCTAGATCAATGGGGCGCACTTCCGTTTCTTTCTGCAATCTAGAACCAGATTTTGTACCTAAGTCAGAGCTTTCATCATGATTTTACCATATCATAAAATGCCTACATTTCATGGATGAGATGTTTTGCGAAAAGATAATCATGTGCACAAGTGGGGTATTGTAGAGGGCCATTGGCAGTGTGAAATTTGTGGAAGAAAATATGGTTCAAAATAAAAAATTCGTGTTCTTTAGAGATTGCTGAAAATGGTCCAGAACCATTGGAAGCTTATTTTATAAGACCTTGTTGCATATGATAACTTGAAGAGAATTTTGCAAGAACAAAATAAAGGAATTAACATTGATAGTAATCTGTTAGAGAGTTTTGAGGGAGAGATACGGAGTAAGGTTCCGCATTTAGAAAAACCAGAAGGTGGAAAGGTTGTCAATGCTACGCCCTTAATTGACATTACTGAAGATTTGAAAGAGTGTGCAAAAAAAGAGTTTAACCTAAATATTGCTGATGCAGATCTCCGCGTTTTTGGCAAGTTTGATTCGAACTTGCTTGCAGGATCGATAAAAGTAAGACCTGCAGTAAATATTGTTTATGATGCTATTGTAACAGGTAAGCTAAAGCGAGGACAGACAATATTTGAAGCAACCTCGGGTAATTTTGGAATAGCTCTTGGACAGTTAGGAAAGATTGGTCTTGATGTCGTTACTCTTGTATCAAGAAAACTTCAGGAAGGAGTCTTTGAAGAGTTGAGAAACGAAAAAACACGTATCCTAAATCTTGACATGGACATCTGCCCTGCTCCGGGGATGAAGGACAATCCAAATCTTTTGGTTGCCAAAGCAACCGCTTCGAATATTCGCTCACAGCTTTCTGATTTAGGTTTTGATCCTACCATTTTTGACAAGTCAAGATCTGAAGCAGAAGCAATCCTTGCAAAACAGGACATCATAAACTTGGCAAAGCTTCTTGCAAAAATTTACGACGGTTTCTGTCCAGAACAATATGACAACGAGTTGAACATTGAAGTGCATAGGACTGTGACAGGAGCTGAGATTGATCAACAATTGCACGAACAAGGACAGTCGCTTGCCGATTTTAGAATTGTCTGCACCTTTGGTACAGGTGGCACTTCAGGTGGCTTGAGCAGATATATGATGGAAAAATTTGGAAAAAAATCGCTGCATGTAGTCTTTTCATTAGGTAATCAAGATGTTGCAGGAATTAGGACAAAAGAAAAAGCTCTTGGATTGAAATTCTACGAGCCTGAGCGATATGGCGGACAACATGAAGTAGATTTTGTGCAGGCAAAACGTCTGCTGAAATTTTTCGTAGACAAAGGTCACGACATGGGTGAAAGCAGTGCACTAGCACTTTACGCGGTAATACAGATGGCAAACTTTGGTAATGGAGGAAAGTTTGTCGTAATTATTGCAGATGGAATTCAAAAGTACAGAAAGAACTTGGAAACGACAGGAAAGAAGGAGACCAGCTTTGAGGTTAACCTTAAAGAAGCTCTTTCTGACATCGCGAGCTACAATAGAGTTCTCTGGATTCACACAATGTATACTCCACAAGAGAAAGGAATAGAGTTGATTGCAAATTCGCTTGGTTTCGATAAAAGCAAGATCTTTGTGCCAAAGGCAAGAGATGTTGAGCGACTTTTAATGACCCAAGAGATTCCAAAGGAGATTGATACAGCGCTAGGAGGAGATGGTGGCAAGACATTGCTTGTTTGTATGATGGGAAATACTTCGCTCATGGCTGCACAGGTATTTGCAAAAAAAGGAATTGTAGCGCAAAGTTTGACTGGCGGAATATCAGCACTTTCTCAAGAGAAAGGTAAGCCAATTTCTGAACTGGTGCGAATGGCTACCGAATAATAGGTATCTGGAAAGACTTTCATAAATGTAACATTATTATCAATTATGGATTTTAAACAGCTGTTAGACAAAATTATGAGTGTGGACGAAAATGTTCTATTTGCAACAATATGCAATATGGATGGAAAAATATTGCACACAGTTCATCGTAAAGGTGCAAATAGTATTCTTACTGATGATGAAAACAACGAATCACTTCATTATGCAGCGAATGCGTGGAAAATACGTAACAAGCTTGCACACAAAATTGGCAGAGGAAAATATGTCTTAGCGGTATATGAAAAAATTAGACGAGTCACTATGCCATTGGATAACGAACATCTACTTTATGTAACCATTGACAATAAAGGTGGTCAGACAGACATAATCGAATTTATTCGGAACATACTAGAAGGAGATCCAACACGGCCGTATTATCGAGGTCGTCAAGTGGATTAATTTGAATAAATACAATACAACCTATTAAAACCAAAAGATTTTCCTGGATTGATTTCATTTCTCTTTTTTATTTATTGTAGAAATGATTCCTATGTTTTTAGAGATTGCTGATAAATTATGTGAATTATCTAAAAATGATACTTAAGTGTTTTTTCTTTTTTATGGGATGAATTGTGCGTATCAAAATCTGTCACGCATTTAAATATTAAAAACACGAAATTATTATGTGCCACAGCTTATGTACTGATGATTTGTGAGCCTGGATCAGATGATTATGTAGTCTCCCAACTAAAATCAATACCTGCTGTGAAAGCAGCACATGTCATATTTGGAAATTATTCTATTAAAGGAGATCTTAGTTAAAATCACAAAAAGACTGGATAAGATTCCAAAGCCGTAAATATCATTTTTGTTATAATATATAGTAATGGAAGGAGACTTTTGCTACTACATAGTACCGTCAGCCATTGGAATCTTTGGAGTTGTTATGACCATTTTTCTACGCAAGATAATGAGTAATGGAACGGCTAAGCTTGAAAGTGAACTTCAAAAATTAACATCAGATACAGGAACAAAGTCAAAATCCAAAAGTTCTACACTACAATACGCTTGAAAGGTTTCACATCTGCCAGATATTGTGTCTATGTGTTGACTTTTTTAGGTTGATAGCCACGTCTTCTTATATCCTCTGCCATACTATTCCATTCAAGCTTAGTTGCACGATAATTATACAGTCTTGCTAACAAAATCTTTGCAAGTATGACGTATTCGTCTATAATACTATCTGGTATTGTAAAATTATCTGTACTATGAAATTTCTCTAGCATCTTGTGGTATCTCATAATGTCTTTTTCTTCATAATCAACAATCTTGTTTTGATCTTTAATTTTATCTAGTATGGAAAAAAAGGCATCTTGTGAGTTCATCTCTCTGTCTTTTATCAAACCATAATAACTAGCATAGAATTTGATAATGATTTCTACGGCATTGTCCAATATTATTAAAGCAAGTTTGTTGGTTGGATCACGATGACTGCCCTTCAACTCTAGGCTAAGACATATCTGTTCTACTATTTCTTTTATCAGTGGCTTCGTGATTTTCAGTTCTGACATACTATACAAATAGTGAAAAACCGTAATAAGATTATGGAATTGACAAAAAAGAAATGCCTTCCTTGCGAAGGCGGAATTCCACCTCTGACTATTGAACAAGTACAAAATTATTTAAAAAATATAAGTGGCTGGGCACTAAACAATAATTTCATAGAAAAAGAATACAGATTTAAAACGTACTTGGAGTGTTTGAATTTTGTTTATGCTGTTGGAAAGCTTGCCGAAGATGAAGGACACCATCCAGATATTTTTCTAGGATACAAGAAAGTAAGAATAACTCTTATAACTCATACTATAGGAAATCTGAGTGAGAATGACTTTATCTTGGCCACAAAAATTGACGAAATTAAACTTTAATACCTAAGAAATGGCAAATTTTGTCTCATGCTCGTTTAGAAGCAAACAATGTTGTACTTTATAATTCTATGATATTTTTATTGTGATCTCTTCACCGTTGCCAATAGGTACTGTCACAGATTGCACGTTTGGTTTGTTTTTTACGTAATTACCATACTTTGTCATCTCTTGCACACAACTTTCTGGATGCAACATGTTGTCTGCAGCAATAATTCCTCCGATTCTTACCATAGGTAATGTTAATTCAAAATAATCTATGGCGTTTTCTTTATCTGCATCAATGAAAATAAAGTCAAATAACCCAGCTTCATTTTTGTTGTTATTATTTTGGTAATCTTTTATCATCCTGGATAGAATGTCCTTGGCCATGCCTTCTCTTATTTCTATAATCTCTTTTACACAAGCTTCATCAAAATGTTTTCTTGCTCTCTCAACCTTTGAAGGATTCTCATCTATAGTGATAATTGGTTTTCCTGTTTTTGTGTACTCGAAGTTGTTTTGCATTACAGCATCAGCAAACCAAAGAGTCGAATAGCCGGTGGAAGTGCCTATCTCTAATATTCTTCTAGCTTTCATGGTTTTTAGCATTATATTAAAAAACATGCCTGTATCAGCTGTAATAGCAAGCATTCTATCTTCATCAGGAACCAATTTATCTTCGAATCTTTCTATATCAGCTTGTTCGCCTAGTCTAAAGAGAACCTTCCATATCTTCTCATTTATGGAATAACTATTCATTTTATCTTCTTGAAGCCCCTTTTTCAGTAATTGTATCTTTTCAACTTCTTTTCCACAGCTGCCTCCTGTTATACCTGACATCACTGATTAGTCTTACTTTTTCATACCTTGGGCAAGTTCATCCGACTCACGTACGTCAATGATTACAAATTCTTGTTTACGTGCTTTCAAATCTTTTGCAGACATGGTTTGTGCCATGTCTTATTCTTATATGCAATTGCCTTTAAAGTTGCAGAGTCATATCTTTATCTAGTTGTAAATGTCTGAACAAGGAAAGGACGAAATTATTAGTCAGCTCAGAGAGAAAATTGAGATTAATAATCAAATCATAGCAAACTTGAGGGAATTTTTTGGAACTTATCAATCAGAATTTTTGAAAATGTATAGGAAGGAGACAGAAAGCAGAGATGAATGGTTACACAAAATACTCTTACATCAGGATCAAATCTATGCCAAGTTCCATGAGGTTATGAAAATTGAGGAGTAGGTAATGTCTGAACAAAATAAAGACGAGATCATCAAAACCTTAAAAGAAAAAATCGTATCACAAAATGAGGTAATAAATACATTAAGAGAATTTTTTAGCTCAAATTCACAATTTATGAAAATCTACAGGCAAAAGTTCCCTTATCAACATGAGAAGATGGAATCAATACTTGCCAACCAAGAGAAAATTTTTGCCAAATTTGAGGAATTGATAAAAAGGAAGGAATAAAAAATTAATCAAGTTTTTTTGTTTTTATCTTTAAACTTCGATTTGGCGCCAAGCAGGGGCTTCATACAAAAAGTTTAACGCCCTTACATACCATCTTCTAGGTTATCAAGACATTCCTTCCAAATACTATAGGATCTGTTTGATCCAAGTTGAGAAAGTCTAAATTCTTCAAAGTGGTAAAGAAGTAATGAAAAGAGAAACAGAGTTAATTTACATTGAAATGCTGGTGGTAAAGAATTGCGCTACGGGAGGCAATAGGACATGGCAATAGCTCAGATAGGAATGCTCTCTGCTACTTTAGCAATACTAGTATACATAGCAATAATTGTTTCAGGCTACGTGGCATTGGAGCAGACACCACAATACCAATTGGGTCAAGAGGTGCAGACTGACTCTTCAATTCGAGATGAAATGATTAATAATGTAGACTATGTCCACAAGGCCGATATTAGTAGGTCTTCGTTTACAACACTATTAAATGGCATAACCCTGCATGACCAAGATTTCATATTGCTCTTTGATTCTACACCATATGCAAGTAGAGGACATGTGGCATTACTTCTGCCCTGTGACGAAAACACCCCTGAGCAATCACTATTTCGGATCCTTATTGGTCGTGCTCCTCAGTTAGCACCACTTCCGTTGGGTTACCTAGATGATATTTCAAACCCACCTCGAAGTTGCGTATACCATGGCCAATTCGGTTTTGGAGATCCTGTCACGGATATAGCACTCCAGAATATTGCAGGAACTGATATTGTCCTTGAGGGTCCTCACTCGGTAACAATAACAACTCATGAGTCTTTTCTGCCCAGAGAACCAGGCGAAAAAGAGATTCAGCACGAGCAATAAGAAGATTTTTCGTATTACTTATTCAATTATAGATGGATTTGATTTTGAGCATTACGATTACTAGTCTTTCTTGTTCCTTTTCTGCAAATAGATTATAATTTCGGTGCAGATCTAGTGAGAATATACCACTCTGATATTATTTACGAATCATCGCGGAAAGTAAAACATTACAACCACACCAATTAATACAATACTTGAACCAATTATCTCAAATCTGTCCGGCTTTTTCTTGTCTACCCAGTAACCCCAAAGAATTGAAGATATGATGAAAATTCCGCCATATGCTGCATATACACGACCAAAGTTTGCCGGCTGAAATGTCGGAACTATTCCATATGAGAACAAAATCAGTGCACCAATCAACCCAAAGATCTTACCTTTGTGTTCTCGTAACCATTTCCATACAAGATACCCTCCACCTATTTCCAACAATGACGCAAAAAAGAAAAGACCAAGGGATGTAATTATTTCTTCAACCAAACTGTCTCACCTTTTCTTGGAATGTAAAAAATTATCACAACTCCAATTACAGCAATTATTGTGCCAATAATATCATACAAATCTGGAGTAGTTCCATCAATCCACCACCCCCACAAAATCGACATTACAATGAAAACTCCTCCGTATGCAGCATAGATTCTATGAAAGTGTGATTTCTGAAATGTAGGAATTATTCCATACAAGAACAAAACAAAGCCGCCCACTGCACCAAAAAGCCAGCTCATGTCGTTTCGTAGCCACAGCCATACTAGATAACCCCCTCCAATCTCGCACAGACCTGCAAGAAAAAAGAACAAAAGCGAAGTTGATATCTTACTTAAGGAGGTATTCATTTGGTTTAGTTCAATTTTTCTTTTAGTTTAATGTTCTGACCTGCTCAAGGAGGGACGAGTTTGGGATTAATCATTGTACGACACAAATAGAAAGCGAACATGACATAATTCAACCAGACAAATCGGAGTAGCATGATAAAAAAAGAGACCATAATTGCAATAATATCAATAATTGCCATAGTCTCTACAATATCTTATTCTGCTTTGAATTTGTATGCAGTAGATAATTTAAGATTCAGCTGGTATACAAAAGATTTCAAATTATTTTCCATGACAGGAGATAGCCAACTAGAAGCGTGTAATACATTGTATTTTCCCGCCACGTTCAAAAAATATGATATTGAAATGAAATATC
>Ga0247727_10010725_pt1 | contig 16176 bp, 17 predicted proteins | sample WisWelCaveWW1625_FD_202498 | JGI IMG/M metagenome (GOLD analysis project Ga0247727, IMG submission 202498) | Biofilm microbial communities from Wishing Well Cave, Virginia, United States - WW16-25 | ecosystem: Environmental > Aquatic > Deep subsurface > Groundwater > Cave microbial mat | place... | reverse complement strand
TCGCGAGGTTTTGGTCCGCCTGCTTCACCTCTGTGGTAATCGCCTGCTGCACCCCCTGCAGTTGGGAACTCGCGCTCCATCCGAACCACGCCCCTACCGCCGCGAGCAGCACCGCGATGACGACTGCCGGTGCCACCCAACCTGGCGTGCCTCTCTCCTCTTCGAGCACTCTTTCGTCTCCCATTGTTCCCCCTCCGGTTTTGGGCTGGCAGATAAACTGCAGCATCCTTCACACCAAAACACTTCCTCGGAAGAAAGTCTCGATGCTTTCTATTATCAATATGTTAGAAGTAAGTGCGGAATTTACGGTTCTGCGGTTTTAGTACTAGTACTAGGATTCTTTACGCCCCGCTCGCCCTTTCGTCGTTTCCAGGACAAGTCCCCGATCACTCAATTCCCGCAGGAACTCTCCTGCGCCAGCGAATTGGACAGCTTTCATTCCTGCACGCTTTCCCGCCTCAACGTACTCTGGCACATCATCCACGTAGAGGATCTCCGAGGCCGAAACCCCACATGCGGCAATCCCTTGGGCATAGATTTTTGGGTTTGGCTTACTTGCCCCCACGGCGCACGAATAGACGCGCGACGCCGCCGGGAAGTGCCGCATGAACGAATAGTTTCTCTCCATATGCGCGACATGGATAGGGTCCGTGTTCGAAAGCAGCGCGAGCCGGACTTGCGTCCCCAACTTAGCAAATAGCTTCTCATCCAAAATTGTCCGCGGGAGGAGGGCCCGATTCCAGACGGCACCAAACTCCTTAAATCCCAAGCCCACACCAAACCTCCTGGCCAGATGCGCATGCCACTCTCGTGGGGTGACTCGACCCTCTTGCTAGTCCGGCCAGCGCGGGTCGGTTTCAATGGCGCGCCAGACTTCAGCTGCCGTTGTACGTGCGGCCTCGCCCAAAGGTTCCGCAGCGCGGTCCACCCTTACGCCCACAATCACTCGACCGATGTCGAAAAGGATTGCCTTGGGAGCTGGGAATTCGCCGTTGTTGGCCACGTTACTCGTGCTCGGGCTCTGCGGCTGTCGCTGCCGCGGCGGAGTTCTTCCGGCGGCGCGCCTGCCACGCCTCGTAGCACGCAGGCAGGATCGAGAGAAACACCACAATGGCAATCACCCAGTGGATTCTTTGGCTGAGAACCTCAGGGCCTACCAGCCGTCCGAGGAAGTAGCCGCCCATCACCATGCTCCACACCCACAAGATTCCTCCCACCACGTTATAGGTGACGAATTTCCGGTAGTTCATCTCTGCCGCGCCGGCCACGGCCGGGGCAAACGTGCGCGCAATCGGAACAAACCTCGCCAGAATGATTGTCTTCCCGCCATATTTTTCATAGAAATCATGCGCCTGTTGGAGATGCCACTTGCGGAAGAAAAACGAATCCTCGCGCTGATAGAGCGTTCGCCCCGCCTTTCGGCCGATCCAATAACCGACTTGATCGCCGATCACAGCACAGGCGGCCACAAGCGTCAGCAGCGCCCACAATTCCAAATGGCCCGCGGCCGCAAAGATCCCGGCGCTGACAAGTAGGGAGTCACCCGGAAGGAAGAACCCGACAAAGAGGCCTGTCTCAACAAACACGATGATGCAGACCATGAGAGTCCCGCCCCACTGGACTAGCCCCTGAACATCGTAAATAAATCGGAAGAACTCTTTGATGGATTCGAGCATTGTCCCGCGGAGTCGCCACTGCCTCGACGTGGTCTGCGGCCGGCAAGCAGCCCCGAGCCAATACGGTAGCAGAAGACTGCCGGGTTCTCGCAGCTTTCTTGCCAGCTCAACGTCAGATAGGCAACCACTGTCGGCATCCACTCCATCGCGCGTTTCATGGTTGTACCGCTCCCGGAGCGCTGCTTCCCTCTTGCGGAGGTTGTGGCGCTGTGGCGCTGAGTGTCTTGGTCTTCGACTTTCGAAGGCCTCGCGGCCGAACAAGTAAGTCCATCAGTTGCGGCAAGGCTGCCTTCATCGCGGCGACTCCCGCAGCAACCGCTTCGTCGACCCGGTGGAAGTGGTCCCAGTCGATTGCGTGCACTTCTGGCTCAACGACCAGATCAGCGTAGCCGCGCCAAGCTGCGCCCTGGTTTTTTTGTGCTGCCGACACGGCCCGGTTGACCACTTGAAACAGGTTGGTTGGAGCATCGCCATTCCAGTGATTGAATCCCACCGAGATGCCAATGACCAGTCTCGCTCCCATCTCATGTGCTGCCAGCGCCGGCACGGGCGCGACCAGACCGCCATCTGCCAGCCATCGCTTGCCAGCCTGCACTGGCTCAAAGAGTCCTGGAAACGCGCAGCTCGCCCGAATGGCATCGTCCAGACGGCCGTTGGAAAAAACAAAGGGTTCCCCGGTACCCAAATCCGTCGCTACGACGGTCGTGGGAATCTTCAACTCCTCGAAGGTCTGCACGCGAAAGGTGCGTCGGACCAGCTCGCCCAGCCGGTCGTTGGAAGCGAGCCCCAGCTTTGAAAGGGTCCAGCGTCCGAAATCCCGGAAGCGAATCCTTCGCCCCTCAGCCGCAATCTTGTCAATGGACTCGCCCGCCGCATACGCCGCTCCCAGCAGGCTGCCGATACTGGAGCCGGCAATGTGCGTCACGCGAATATTGTTTTCTTCTAGCACCTTGAGCGCACCCAGGTGCGCGAAGCCGCGCGCAAACCCGCCTCCCAACGCCAGCCCCACTCCAGTCATAGCTGGAACCCCGGGCGCGGCGGCTGCTTTTGGGCGGAAGACCCCCCTGGCACGCTCAAAAAGGCTCATATTTTTTAAGATGCCTCGGCCGGCGGCTGCGAACAATAAACCATCAGAACCAAAAGCCCGGTACTCGGGTACTCACCCTCCCGCAGAAAAATTTTGTGCCGGATCGGGTAACAGTACTTTGGGTCTAGAAAACTGACCCCTCTGTACCATTCTGCACGCTGTCTCTCTGTCCCAAGCTGCTTGGAGTGGAGCAAATCGTAGCGTAGGGGGTGTGATAGTGGCCAGTCCTTATGAAGTGTGGGTAGGGCATCCGGTGGTGCTGCAGGTGGCTGCGGGGGAGATGCGAGTTCCCTTGCGTGGCACCGTCCTCGGTGAAACCGACGATGCAGTTCGCCTGCGCATCGGCGAGGGATGGGACATCGACATTTACAAGGCGATGATCCTCGCCGTCGAAGAAGAAAACTGGGTGAGCATCATCACCTAAGGGAGATGGTTTTGAAGCCGGACCATCACACTCGAGTGGACGAACGTCGCGCCGCTATTTTACTCGGGATCTCGCCGGAAGAGCTCCGCCGCCTTTCGCGGCTATCTGGCTTGGGGAAGGTGGAGCATAGCAACTCGAATCAATCTATGGTTTTCACCTACGAAGAGCTTCGCCGTCTCTGCCTTCTGGCTGCTCCTTCGTTCGACTGAGTTTCGTGCCCGCACCGGTACCTGGATTCAACCGCCCGGTGACAAAAATTCAACGGATTTACTCCGGCCCTGCCTCTGTCTCAACCCCCCGGGCCCCGGGTTTTCTCCCCCTGACAACCCGGGGCCTTTCCTCTTTTCAACGAATCTTTAGTTCAAACTCTCAAGGGCTGATCCAGCCAGGTAAGGAGCAGAGGGCTGCTTGTCTTATTCCCAGATCACGCTCCGGGTTATTCGTTCGAGGCTCGGCGTCCCGCAAAGCGCCATTGCCGCTTCCAGCTCCGTTCTGAGCATAGTCACCACTCTCTTGACGCCTTCCGCTCCTCCCACTGCCAACCCCCACAGATAAGGCCTGCCAATCAGCACCGCCTGCGCCCCCAGCGCCAGAGCCTTGACGACATCGGTTCCGCGCCGTACGCCGCCGTCCATAAGCACGCTCGCGCGTCCCGCCACCGCTTCGGCCACTCTTGGCAGAGCTTCAATGGTGGCCGGCACTGTATCGAGGTTTCGACCGCCGTGATTTGAAACAATAATGCCCGCCACACCATGCTCAACCGCCAAACGGGCGTCTTCCGGCGCAAGGATGCCCTTGAGCAGGACCGGCACTCTTGCGATTCCTCGAATCCAATCAATCACTTTCCACGTGAGTTCGGGATCGAGAATCAGGCTGTAGATGCCCTGTTCGCTCACGTGCGATACCCGCTCAGACTTCTTGACCAGTTCTCGCAGGTTCTCCGCTTCCATCCCGGGCGGCAGGCGAAACTGATGGCGCGCCTCGCGGTCGCGCGTTCCCGCTACAGGCGTATCCACAGTAATGCACAGCGCCTTGCACCCCGACCCTTCTGCCCTCTGCACCAGCTCCCGCGTGAACCCGCGGTCCCTCTGCACATAAAGTTGAAACCAGAGTGGCCCGGTTGCCGCCTTCGCTACGCTCTCGATGGCCACTGTGGCAAACGAGCTCACCACCATGGTCACCTCGGCTTTGCCCGCACCTCGCGCTGTTGCTCGCTCGCCTTCCGGGTTCACGAGCTTGTGATAGGCCGTGGGCGCCAGCAGAATCGGGAATGCCAGCTTCTTCCCCAGAAGCTCAAGCGTTGTATCCAGTTTGCTGACGTCCACCAGCACCCGCGGCTTGAGCCGAAGCTGGTCGAAGCACTCCCGGTTCCGGCGCAGTGTGAGCTCGTCCGCAGCGCCACCAGCAATGTAGTCGTACGCCATCCGCGCAATGCGCCGTCTCGCCAGCGCCTCGAATTCCAATAGGTTGACGGGTTGCGCTCCTGCCGTGAAACCTTTTGCTGCTCCGCTCGCTTGCGGGCTCGCCGCCAGCGCGCCTTCGGGTTTCACTTCCTCAGCCAGGTCCGCAAGATTCATCCCCGCCAACGTTGCTGCCATCGCTTGCAGCATCTCTCTTCGTCTCATGCTGCGGATTCTATTCTCCTCCCACCAGACGTCAACCCCTGTCCTTGACCCACGTCGTTTGAATTGTCCGCAGGGCGCTCGCATCCCACCGGCTTCTGCAAGTCGGTGGCTGAAGGCTGATTGCTGTTCGTTCTCGCCTGGCTCCGGATTACGAATAACGGATCACCAATACCTTACAACTTTTCCTACTTCGCGATAGACTCTGCCGCTCATGCGCCTCTCCCCTCTCGACTGGGCAGCCATCCTCGCCTACCTCCTGATCTCCCTTCTCCTCGGCCTTTACTTCCGCCGCCGCTCCGCCGCCAGCACCGAGGAGTACTTCGCCTCCGGAAGGCGCGTCTCGTGGTGGCTTGCCGGTACGTCCATGGTCGCAACCACCTTTGCCGCCGACACGCCGCTCGTCGTGAGCGGCCTGGTGTACACGCAGGGTATTGCCGGGAACTGGCTCTGGTGGAGCGCGCTTCCCTCCGGCATGCTGACCGTCTTTCTCTACGCGCGACTCTGGCACCGTTCCGGCCTGCTGACGGACGTCCAGTTCGCCGAACTTCGCTACGCTGGACGACCCGCCGCGGTTCTGCGGGGCTTCCGTGCCCTGTATCTTGGCCTGCTGATGAACTGCCTCATCCTCGGCTGGGTCACCAAGGCCATGATGCAAATCGCATCGATTTCGCTGGGTGTCAGCGATTCGTCTGCCCTGGCTCTCTGCGTCTTCGTTCTCATCCCACTGACCGGCATCTACTCCTCGCTCGGCGGACTTTGGGGTGTCCTTTGGACCGACCTCTTTCAATTCGTTCTCATGATGGCCATCATCATTATTGTCGCGATCTATGCGGTCGGAGCCGTTGGGGGCATGCCCGCGCTCCTCGACAAGCTCGACTCCGCCCGCATCGCCGAGGGCAATGCGGCCTCCGATGCAACTGCATTTCTCCCTGACTTCTCCCTCGGCCTTGCCGGGGAAGTCCGCTGGACACTGCCGCTGCTGACTTTTCTCGTATTTCTCACAGTACAGTGGTGGGCGGCCTGGTACCCGGGGGCCGAGCCGGGCGGGGGTGGTTACGTTGCTCAACGAATCTTCTCGACTCGCAGCGAGCGTGACGGCCTTCTTTCCGTTCTCTGGTTCAACCTCGCTCACTATGCCATTCGTCCCTGGCCGTGGATACTCGTCGGACTGGCTGCTGTCGTTCTTTACCCGAACCTCAGCCGTTCCGACGCCGAATCTTCGTACATGCTGGTTGCCACAAATCACCTACCACCCGCACTTCGCGGGCTGCTTGTCGCCGGCTTCCTCGCAGCCTTTATGTCCACCGTCGCTACACACCTGAACTGGGGCAGCAGCTATCTGGTTTCCGATTTTTATCGTCGCTTCGTTCGCACTGATGCCGCTGAATCGCATTATGTCCAGGTCGGTCGGCTCGTCACACTCTTTCTGGTGATTCTGACCGGCATCGTTTCCTGGCATTTGGTCAGTATCCGGGAAGGCTGGAAGTTTGTCCTTGAGGTGGGAGCCGGCACCGGCGCGGTTTATCTCCTGCGCTGGTATTGGTGGCGCATCAATGCCTGGAGCGAAATCTCGGCGATGAGCACGGCGCTTCTTGTGTCCGTGGCTTTGCGCTGGACCCAGCCCTTCAATGGCCCGGAATTTCTCGTCTTCGCGAAAAACGCGCTGACCACGACCGGGGTGACCACACTTGTTTGGGTAGCTGTTACGTTTGTTACTCCGCCCGAGCCCGCCGGCGTCTTGCTCAACTTCTATCGCCGTGTGCGGCCAGACATTACCGGCTGGGGCCCAGTGGCTCTCGCCGCACCCGACCTCACGCCCACACGCGACCTCGGCAGAAATCTCTTCTCGTGGCTGCTGGGCTGCGCGATGGTGTACTCCGCCCTCTTTGGGATCGGCAAACTGTGCTTCGGCCACTACTCCGCGGCCACATTCTTTTTTGCTGTTTTCGCGCTCAGCACTTATCTCCTTCTCCGCCGTCTTGAGGTCTCCTCAAAATGATGGGTTTGATCTCCTGCGAAGCGGGCGAGCCATAACAGATAGTGCTCAGTTTTCTCCTTTCCTCTGCCATCCGACACCACGAGGCCTATAATCTGCCCATGTGCTCGCCCCAGCGCATACTCTCCGCTGCGGTGCTGGCTCTGGTTGCCGCTGCTGTGGCTTTAGCTCAGGCTACCGCGCAAAGCCCGAACCGTGCCGGCGAGGTCCGTCTCGCCTTGGCTCCCGCCGACATCGTTCGTGGTGCAGAGCCACCCTTTCCCGCCCAGCGCTCCGAGCCGATTGACTGGCTCGATCTGCTTCGCACCGGCCGAGGCGGCCGAATTCGCGCAGGTCTGCTCGATGGTTCGTTGCTCAACGTCGGCTCGGATTCCGAGCTGCGAGTCCTCCGCCACGACCCGGGCACCAGCCAAACCGACCTCGAGCTTCTCTATGGCCGCTTGCGCGCCGATATCGTCCGCCGCGCTCAACCCGGTGCGCAGACCCGCGTTCGCACGCGCACGGGTGTGGTCGGGGTTGTGGGCACGCGCTTCTGGATCGCCGCCCTCGCGGCTTACACCGAAGTCATTTGCCTCTACGGCGAGCTGATCGTCCGAAATGTAGACCCCAACATCCCCGGCGAAGTGCGTCTCCGCGCCGGCCAGTTCACTCGTGTCGCTCCTGGCCAGCCACCCACGCCTGCCGCAGATGCCTCCCCCGAACAACTTCGCGAGGCGGAGGAATCTGACCTCTTCGCTGACCCTGAACTAAATTTTTCCCGCGTCGAGGTTAGTTGGCCGCCGCCTGCCTGCACCGAGGCAGTCACGATGGGTGTCCGCGCCTGGAGGAAATTTATCGAACAGGGCAGGGAAGTCGAATCTCAGATTGATTCCGAGTGGGTGGCTGGTCGCCTTCAGATCGGCGATCAAACTTTTCCCATCGAAGCCGGCCAACTTTCGCTTTCACCGGCGCCGGCTCGCCCGCCAACCAACGCCAGCTTCCTTCCCCTGGGAAAAGCTCAGCCCGTGCCCGTCAAGATCTGGCCGCCGCTTGACTATATGGCTGGCGAAGGCTGGCGTGCCCCGCCCGCGGTGATGCAAGGCAACGCCTTCTACGTACTTGGGCCGTTACAGGGCGTCAAACCTGGCATCCTGGTTGGAGAACAACAGGCCGAAGGCCTCTGGTGGGGGCACTGCGGTGCCGCAGCGTTTCTTCCAGTCATGAGCAAACAGCCAGTGGCGGCTGTGCCTCTGGTGGTTAGCATCGGGGAGCGGCCTGTCGCCACCGGCCGCATCAACACTCCAAGCTTGGTGCCGCAGCTACCCCAGCCTCCCGTTGTTACACGCGGGCAGACTGTCAGTCTTGGCGTCCTGGTTCTCGGGCTCAGTGGACTTCCGACCTCCGGTGGACCGCGCGCTCAAATCGCCACGCTCACCTTCACCAATCAGACGCCACAAATCATTGGAAATCTGAAATGCTCCGCACCGGGTGCACAAAACACCGGACATAGCTCCAACATTCCTCTGAGCCACTCCAGCGTTCCTCCAGACGGCACCGTTCAGGTTCGATGCACGGCCCGCGGCATCCAAGCGGGCACGTTTCTCCTCAACGTGCAACTCACCTTCAACGCGCCACCTCAGGGACTGATTGCTCCTCCGCAAAACATCAAAGCCACGGCTACGGAAGCCCCGCGCAATCCTTAACGCTGCCACGCTTCGCCAGATTTCTATTGTGTCGTCACAGTCCTTTTCGGCTCGGCTCGCGCCAAATCCGCTTCCGCCGCGATGAACCCAAACGCCGCCCACGTCTCACCGCTCACAATTTTCCGCATCAACTCCAGCCCCTGCTCTCTCCTTCCATTGTAGAATTGCCAGTTGGCCACGCCGTATCCAATCGTGGCGATTTCGGTTCCCCTATTGGCCTTGGCCAGCAACTCTTCAGGTGCCAGAAGGCCTTTGTACATGAGCAGCAGCCGGTGATAGGACTCATTTTCGATGATGTCCATCTCCGCTGTGATCGGCTCGAGCACCGTTCGCGCCTCCGCATCGCGGCCTAGGCGGCGGAGCGTCATGTAGAGCCAGTGACTCGTCGCCACCTGCATGTCCGCATTCTTCGACCGCTTCATGCACTCGCGATACGCCTTGTGCGCCCCCGCAAAATCACCCTTCAGGTAGCGCGCCAGCCCCAGGTGATAGTAGATGTTTGATTGCAGCGTGCTGGTCGGGATGTTCCGCGCATTTGGGATTCCGTCCAGCTCCACCTGATCCGGCAGCCGTGCCGTTAACTTCGCCGCTCGCTCGAGGTCTCGAATTGCGTTGTCCAACTCGCGCACGGTGATATACCGGTGCCCGCGATGCCGGTAGAGCGGCGCAAACTTCGGAAATCTGTTGATGCCCGCTGTGTAGATTGCGATGGCCTCTCGAAACCTTCCGAGATACGCCGTGCGCCGTCCAAGCCACACAAGCGCATCAGGGTCGTTCGGACGCGCCTCTGCTGCCGCCTTCGCCTCCGCCAGTCGCCTATGCAGTTCTGCGCGCTGCGGCTCGGTTGTCGGCGCCGTCCTTAACGGCTTCCCCAACAGCGAAATCGCCTCCACTCCTTCAGGTCGCTGCGGGCCGGCTTGCGGTCGCTCAGATTCCCACTGCAGCTGCGCTAGCACCCCGCCACTCATTCCGACACACATAGCCACGAGCACGGCCCTTCGACATCTTGTCCACATTGTTTCTGCACACCTCTGCGCACGCATCCTACTCTTTGGCCTCACAATTCGCCTGTGCTAAAATCTTTTTCGCCGCAAGCCCCGCGTCTTTGACCGGGGCAGACCGCGCGCCCGTAGCTCAGCTGGATAGAGCGTCTGGCTACGAACCAGAAGGTCGGGAGTTCGAATCTCTCCGGGCGCGCCACTTTTTCACGGTTTTCAAAATTGAGGACACGTCGTTTTACCTTGGTTAGTACCGTCAGGTGGACAGGGGGGTATTCCTCTGGCGGGCTGAACAACGTTCTTACAAGTTCACAAACGGATGGTATAAATGGCTGGCCGAGTGAACAGGCGCTACACTGGTCGTTCTGAACGGAGCTGTATATGATTGAGAAGGACCACCCAGATCAAGCACCCGAAGATCAACTGCTTGAGAGCTTCATACCTCCTTCTAAAGGGCGGCCTTCGTTCGCCAAGGTTCGTCGGGAGCTCAGTGAAGAGGAGCTATCCTCGCCTGCGGTGCAGCGTCTTCTCCTTGACGAGCTCGAGCGATTAGAGCGGGAGAGTGCAAGACTCGAGACCTATCAGGACCGCTACTACAAAGCCGATCGACTCTGTGCCGTCTATGAGGAAAGAAGTAGGACCACGAGGGTGAACGAAGTCCTGTCTGTGGTCTGCCTTACCGTAGGTTCGGCTGCACTCGGCTATGCACCAAGCTTGTGGACGAGCCAGCCCTCTGGTTGGATTAGCATCGTCCTCGGATCTGCGCTGATTATCGGGGGCATCGCTGCGAAGGTGATCAAGAGATGAGGCTCCAGATCTCCTCCGTTGCCGATAAGGGTGTCGCTGACAAGGAGCGCATCATTCTCAAGGTTCTCGTTGATTCAGACATCGGAGATTTCGTTCTCCTTCAGGCTGGGCATAACGAAAATGGGGTAACCATTGCCGTGTTCCACACGTTGTGGTTTCCTTACAAGAAAGTCTCCAATGGCGATCTGGTCGTTGTCTACACCAAGTCCGGAACAAATAGCGAGAATACAATCGCCGGAGGGCGAACAGCCCATTTCTTCTACTGGGGCATCCCCACCCCCATCTGGAACACGAAGAATCGTGCTCCGGTTCTTTTATACGCCCCGGAGTGGGAGACTAAGGCGCCACAGGAACTGTAACTCGGGCTTATAACCGGATGTCGAGCGCGACGGTGAATTCTTTGCGGGAGAGTTGGGCGCTAACCTGTGGTTTCGCGGGGCGGGACGCGAGCTTGAGTTGCTATTCCCGCGCCTCGCGCCAGGTACACCGATGCTTTTTGCGGAACTGTCGAACGTCGGGGAGATTTAGCTAAAACTGAACTTCCCGTGCAATTCCAGGTTCTTTTGGTGTAGAGTCTCCCGCCATGGTTGATGGTTTCTGGCTTATGCAACTTGAAGCAGTCCAGGGTAGGGGCGGTGGGGTTATCGTCCTGACGAAGGGCCACATCTTTGGAGGCGACTCTGGTTTTTGCTACACCGGAAAGTATGAGCTTCAAGACAAGTCCCTGAAGGCGCGAGTCACGGTTCGTAAGTTTCTTCCCGATGTTGTGAGTATGTTTGGTATTGAAGGTGATTATAACGTGGATCTGACTGGGACCGTGGAAGGGGACATAATCAAGGGTAAGGCGGTTCTTCCTGCTCATCCAGAGGCAGCGATTGTTGTCCGACTGACCAAGCGGGGCGAACTGCCGTAAGATTACTTTATTGGAGTGACCTTCTTATTCTCATCAAACAACTCAGGAAACTTTTCCTCGAAAACAGCAACTGGCAACCTTCGTTTCCCACCAAGCAGTTCGAGAAACGTCTTACGTACTGCATGACCCTCTAACTCAACTTCTCCCCAACCCCTCGGGTAATAAGCATTCCTCTTAAGAGTCACTTTGTCAAAGTGGTAGCCAAGTGATTCGCCCATTTCGTACAGCATATCGTTCACGTGGTCAGCAAGAATCTCACTCCATCGATCTATCTTAGACAGATCATTGGCCTCGACCGAATTCAGATGGTCTACGACGACTCGCCATGCTTCTATTACCTTTTTCTCGCCGTAGAACTCGGTTTCAATGCCGTTGAGCGCCTCAACCCAACCAAGTGATAGCTTGCTCGCCCTGTTTGCCATCAGCGCCTGGAAAATCCTTATCTTCCTGTTCTGTTTTGCGCGCCGCTCTTCGAGGTATTTCTGAATGAGTAAGGCCGCGATTGGACCAACGATAATGGCAGCAATCGTGAGCCAGCTTTCAAGGTAAATTCCCCATATCGTTAATGGCGCTGGTGGCATCGGTCTAGGGCGCTTTTATCATACCTTTGTGCAGCCATTCAAGGTCCGAACCGCGCGATCCGGGCCTGACGGGCAGCTTGAGCCGGGAAAAGAAAACCGGGCACCAACGGTAGGACCGTCAGCGCCCGGTGTCATGCAGCGGGGGGTAGGACTGGGCCTTCAGCGCTTTCATCCGTTGTGCTCGGGCTTTTGGGCGTAATTCCCTTGACTGGGGCGAAGGCGGGCGTCACAATGCGCACGATTCAACTGACAACCACCCACAGAAAGGAAAAGAGACGGCATGCCTTCCATCACAGGAACGTTTTCGGGAAAAATCACGAAGCAGTCCGCAATGCCACTTACCGACCAACCCAACCACGAAATGAGCATCGCCGAGGTTAGCGGGACGCAGAAATCAGCCGATGCACTGTGGAACAACTCGAAGATCACCTACTGGGGCGTTACCGAATTGCTCGACGGCAAGGGTTCGCAGCGCGGCTACTACAACAACGTCCACCCTGATCAGGGCCGCGACTGGGGAACGTTCGAGGCCAAGGTCACGACGGTGGGCGGCGCGATGACCCTTGAAGGCACCTGGAAATTCGCTGGCGGTGATAGCGAGTACCGCGGCATCACTGGCGGCGGCAAGTTCAAAACGGTGATGAAATCGGAGACCGACCTCGAGTGCAGTTGGGAGGGCAACTACGAACTGGCCAAGGCGCAGACGCGCTGAGCAACGAGACAACTCGGCTCGCGTCGTACGCCGAGTTAGTGACTGGTTTTCCTGACAGACTGTTTGTCTTTAGCTCCAATGAGAGAGAGGGGCGCATCCCGCTTGCGGACTAACTAGCTAAGTTAGTTCGTCTGCGGAAACTAAGTCGCGCCCCTCATTCATCCCTTTCAGACAAATTGAGACTTTACTATCCGCGCGCATTCGCTTCGCTCGTACTCGTGTCCACTCACTTGGACAATATACAGCGGAGCCATCGCGCTGGCCCCAGTCGGTTGAGTGTAAAACCACGCCGGGAACCCGGCTAACAGTGGGCCACGATCCAAACTTCTTGGATGGTGCGGGATGTCAACGTCGATGTCAGAGCGACTTCAGGAACGCCAATACTGCTTGCCGATCGGCGTCGGTCAGTTTCTGGAACTTGTCCCGCGAGCTCTCGCCCTCGCCCCCGTGAAGCCGGATTGCTTCCTCGATCGAGGATGCCCGGCCGTCGTGCAGAAACGTCTTGGAGAGCCGGAGCCCCATCAGCGGCTCAGTGCGAAACTCGGACGGCGTGGCCAAGCCCAGACAGATGTCCGCCAGCTCCAGTCCCATGTCGTGCAGCAGCAAATCCGTGTATGCAGCGACCTCTTTGTTCCTCAAAGCACTGACGGGGTGATCGCCCGTCTTGAGCTTCGGCAGATGGCACTTGGCGCATCCGATGTTCGAGAAAACCTTGCGGCCCCGCTTGGCCGCCTCCGTGAACTTCAGTGCCGCCGGTGGAGCGAGGAACCGCACAAACGCATCGGTTGCATCCACGGCCTGCTGGCTGATCTCCGGCTCCGGAACGGGGTCCACTCCCGCTGGAATCGGATTCCCTCCGATGGTTCCTTCGTCGGGCGACAACGGGTTTGTGATCCCCTGCTCGATGACGAAGGCCCCCGCATTGAACTCTCGCAGGTTCGGAAGGAGCGCCTTGCGGCCGAAGCGGCCTAGCCGTCCGTCGAAGAATCGGTTGGGGCGTCCGGAGATGCCGTCCTTGTTGCGATCGTCCGGATCGGCATTCGCCAGAATCGTGGCATCGGGGACAGCATCCAGGAGACCGAACCCGAACACATCTGGTGTCGTCCGCGTGGCTCTTGCGGTGGCCTCCGCCGGGACCGGCTCGCTGTCAATCCCAAGGGCCGTCTTGAGGGCCGGCGTTACTTGCTGCTGGATCACCGGCCCGCCTTTCTGTACCAACGGATCGCAAACACCGCCGCCGCGGAGTACGGCTACGTGGACTTCGGCTTCGTCCCCCACGCCGCCGGAGACGGGGTCTTCGTGGCACTCCGCGCAAGCGTTCGCGTTGAATAGCGGACCGAGTCCGGTCTCCGGGGTGAAGACCCGGCCGAACTCGACGCGGCCTTTGCCGAACTGTTCGCGCTGCTGGCGCGTGAGCCCGTTCAGTGGGCCGCCGAGTTTTGGCGCCTCACGGCAAGCTTCGATCAACAACAGCCCAACAAAAACGGCCAGGACCACAAGAATCGTTGTTGCGCGCCTCATCCCTGCCCTCCTGAACACAAAGGCCACGAAAACGTGGCCACAAGCTAACCGCATTTACAGAGCCTGGGTCAAGGCTGTCGGAAGGCAAGTTTCTCACCAGCAAAGAGATGCCCCGGTTTCTACCAAGCCGTCTGAATCGAGTGAGCTGTTGCCCGAAGCAGGCCCCAAAACACAAGTTCACCGAACAAATGTGCCTCGGTACCGACCAGCACCAAGACCTTTTGCGGACTGACCTCGTACTTGGAAACGGATGCGGAACAAAACCTGTTACAAAAGGTCATGCATCGGCGTATTAGAAATCTGGAAGGGCAAGACAAGCCACAGCTTACAAAACTGATTTCATCGCAGGCGAACCAGAAGGTTGGGAGTTCGAATCTCTCCGGGCCACGCTTGTGTCCTTCTTCTTAGTTCCGCTCATATTGCCTATCTCCGTACACTGAAGCCCGTGCAACATCGCGTGGACAACGCGGAACCTCTCGCTCCCTGCAAACTCTGCCGCGGCCTTCACGGCTACGGTGACCGCAATGAGCTACCTCTGGGGCACCGCCCCTGAGTGCATAAGCGACGGCCGTTTCCTGTCCTGCTTGGCGGTTGGCTCTAGGCGTTTGGCGTGCCGGTCTCGTGGTGAGGATTATCCGAATCGTGGTCAAACTTGCAGTCGGCGCAGATGAACACCTGGCACCAACCGCACTTGGTCAGGTGTTTGTCACAGAAGTAGCGGACACACTCGTCGCAGATCTTGTCTGCCTCGCGGGGGCACGCTTCGCGGGCGCACTGCATGGTGTGAGCATACACCCGAACGCCCTTCTGCTTTCAACTCCTCCGCCGAAACCTGTGGCAACTGGCGGCGTGACCTTTGAGCAGCCGTATTTTATCTGGCTGCTGCTTTTCACTTTGCACCGAGAGGTGTAGATTACCCGCCCATGAATCGTTTTCCTCCGCGCTGCTTCATGTGCATTCTAATTACGGTCTCGTTGGCATCGGCTGTCGCGCAGGTCGCCCCATCTCCCGCGGCGCAAATGACTGCCACCGCCAATCGTATCCTCGAGTCTCTCACGGTCGAACAACGCTCCCGCATCTCCATCTCCTTCGACGATGCCGAGCGTCTCAACTGGCACTACATCCCCCGCGACCGCGCCGGCCTTCCCATCAAGCAGCTTTCCGACGAGCAGCGCCGCCACGGCGATACGCTGGTTCGCGCTGGCTTGAGCGACTCCGGCTTCTCCCGCGTCCAGAACATCCGCTCGCTTGACCGGGTGCTCTTCGACGAAACGCGCAACCCGATCCGCGACCCAGACCTCTACTTCTATTCCATCTTCGGCCAGCCCGGCCCAGGTAGCTGGGGCTGGCGTCTCGAAGGCCATCACATTTCATTGAACTTCACGTTGCGCGATTCCCGCATCGTCACCGCTTTCCCGATGTTCCTCGGAGCTAATCCTGCACAAGTCCGTTCTGGCCCGCGTGTCGGCCTGCGCTCTCTTGCCGAAGAAGAAGACCTCGGCCGCCGAATGTTTCTCTCTCTCGATGCCGCGCAGCGCGCCCGCGCGCTGATTGCCGCCACTGCGCCGTCCGATATTGTCTCTGGCAATTCGCGCCGGGCTCAGATTGGCCCACCCGCCGGCATTGCCTGGCCGGACCTGGGCCCGCGTACCTCAGCACAGCTATGGGAACTACTCGAATTGTATGCTCGCCGTCTTCGCCCGGAGCTCGCCGAGGCCCAACTCGCCCGCATCCGCCGCGCCGGCGTCGAAAAGATTCACTTCGCCTGGGCCGGCAGCTCCGAACCCGGCCAGCCGCATTACTACCGCATCCAAGGCCCTACCTTTCTCATCGAGTATGACAATACCCAGAATAACGCCAACCACATCCACACCGTCTGGCGCGACCTCGAAAATGACTTCGGCTTCGACCCTCTCGCCGCCCACTACGCCTCTAGCCCCCACCGTCACAGCCGCCCCACTACTGATCACTGACCTCGTTACTTAGAACTTACTCACCTGAACGCCGTCGACGCCGGCGCCCTGCGGATAACTGATGAGTTTTGTCCTCAATTGTGGCTTGTGCCCGTCGGTAGGCTCGAATATAGTTTGCTTAGAGGCTTCCGGATGGCGGCGACCGGCCCCGTTCTCTGCATCATGTGCGATAAGCCCGAGC
>Ga0247727_10010724_pt1 | contig 16177 bp, 17 predicted proteins | sample WisWelCaveWW1625_FD_202498 | JGI IMG/M metagenome (GOLD analysis project Ga0247727, IMG submission 202498) | Biofilm microbial communities from Wishing Well Cave, Virginia, United States - WW16-25 | ecosystem: Environmental > Aquatic > Deep subsurface > Groundwater > Cave microbial mat | place... | reverse complement strand
TCGGGCTCCCGGACGATCCGCATCATCTCCGGATGGCCCTCCAGCGGCTCGATGAACGGCGTCTGCGCGAGCGGGCCGAAATGGCGCGCGAAGGTCTTCTGCTGGTCGGGGGTCAGGTCCTGGTCGCGCAGAAAAATCACGCAGTGCTCGGCGAGCGCGCGGCGCAGCTCCGCCACCACCTCGGCGCCGATGGGTTTGGAGGCGTCAACCCCGGAGATTTCAGCGCCGCCGGCACCGCACAGCAGATTGACCTCGAATCCCCTGAAACGGTCCATCGGTTCCTCCCGTCCGGAATGCTAACCTACGGCCATGATACGCACCCTCTCCCTGTTTCAGGCAGCGATGGCGGCGTGGCGCGGCTGCGCCGCTTCCTCGAAGCGCAGCTGAAGATCCTCGCCGAGGGCGGCATGACCGGGCGTTCGTTCATATATTGCGCTTTCGCTCTGCTGCTAGCCGCGGGCGGCGGCGAACTGGCGCAGGCGCAACAGATCGTCACGGCCGCCGCGGGAAACTACACGATCTCGGGTCTCGCGGTCTTCCATTCCGAGGCGAAGTCCTTCAGGCACGGCATCGCGCTCTTTCCTGGGCAACCCGGAATCATGCGGCTGCGCGAAGAGGACGGCGAGCTGAAGTACCGGCTGCGCGGCAACTTCCTCCTGCGCTCGATGCACGAATGGCTGGATGGCGAAACGCTGGTGCTGGCGGTTGACGCGCCTTCGGACCAGTGGGCCTCCTTTGCGCAGCATTTCCGCGAAACGCCGCGTTACGGCGCCGACGTGGCGCTGCTGCTGCACGCAGCCGGCAAGCGCTACGGGATCACCGACTGGACACTGGTCGGCACGAGCGAAGGCTCGGTGAGCGCCTTCCACGCCGGACGCATGAATCCGGGGCTGGTACGCCGCGTGATCCTCACAGCATCGCTGTTCAGTCCCGGCCGCATCGGGCCCGGGCTTGCGGGCGTCAACTGGGATGCGCTGAAGGCAAAACTGCTCTGGGTGCACCATGAGCACGACCCCTGCCCCTGGACTTCCTACCGCAGCGCCAGGGCTTTTGCAGGGAAGACGGCCGCGCCGCTGGTCACCGTGCGCGGCGGCGGCCCCGGACGCGGCGACGAATGCCAGGCTTTCTCCGCGCATGGCTTCGTCGGCATCGAGCGCGAAACCGTGCTTGCCATGCGCGGCTGGGTGAAATCCGGCGAGGTGCCGCCGGACGTGGGCAGGTAACGCGGCCCCCAGGTCGCGAGATTCAGTTCGCCCGCACGAGCTTCGCGCCCGGCCAGAGGCTGGCATGCGCGCGCGCGTACTGCGGCGGATAGTCGAGCTTGACGCCGAAGCGCTCGGCGGCGTGCCAGACCCAGCGCGGGTTGTCGAGCAGCGCGCGCGCCAGGCAGATCTGGTCCGCGGCGCCGGACTGCAGGATGCTCTCGGCCTGCGCGGGATCGGCGATCATGCCGGCGACCCGCGTCTTGATGCCGGACTCGGCGCGCACGCGCGCGGCGAACGGCACGTTGTAGCCGGGTTCGACTTTCATTTTCTGCTGCGGCACCAGCGCCGCGCTCGAGACGCAGGCGTAATCGAAGCCGATCTTCTTCAGCTCGCGCGCGAAGACCACCGTGTCCGCGGTCTCGAAGCCGCCTTCGGCCCAGTCGCTGCCGCTGATGCGCGCGCCAATCGCGCGCTCCCTCGGCCAGGCGTCGCGCAGGGCGCGCGCTACTTCGAGCGGAAACTTCATCCGCTCTCTGCCGTAGACGTCGCCGCGCCGGTTCGAGAGCGGCGAGAGGAACTGGTGCATCAGGTAGCCATGCGAGGCGTGCAGCTCGATCAGGTCGAAGCCCATAGCCAGCGAACGCTCGGCAGCTTTTGCAAATGAATCCCTTATTGAAACTAGATCGGATACGGAAAGCTCGTGAGGAACATGCCAGCCGTCGCCGAAGGGTATTGCCGAAGGCGCCACCGTCTGCCATGGCGATTCCGTGGCGGCCAGCGCCTTGCCGCCTTCCCACGACCGCTGCGCCGAGGCCTTGCGGCCCGCGTGCGCGAGCTGAATGCCGATCGGCGAGCGCGTCAGGCGACGGCAGGCGTCGAGCACCCGCTTCATCGCCGCCTCGTTGTGCCCGTTATAGAGGCCGGTGCAGCCGTGCGAAATTCGCCCTTCGCGGGTCACGCCGGTGGCCTCGACCATGACCAGGCCGGCGCCCGAGCAGGCCATGCTGGCGAGGTGCACCAGGTGCCAGTCGGTCATCGAGCCCTCGTCGGCCGAGTACTGGCACATCGGGGAAACCGCGATGCGGTTGGGCAGCGTGACGCCGCCGATCTGGATCGGCGTAAAAAGCTTAGGCAGCGACAACGGTAATTCCTCTCTCGGCAAACACTTTTCTCAAGGCCTGCGCGAAAGCGACGGCGCCGGGCTGGTCGCCGTGCAAGCACATCGTATCGGCGGAAACGGCGACGCGTTTCCCCGTCAGGCTCGTGACGTAGCCCTCCTCGATCATCGCCAGCGCCTGCTTCGCCGAGGCGGTGGCGTCCTCGATCAGGCCGCCCGGCCGGTCGCGCGGCGCGAGCGTGCCGTCGTCGGAATAGCCTCGGTCGGCGAACACTTCTCCGGCAACGGGGAGTCCGGCTTTTTGTCCTATTTGAAAAGTTTTACTGCGAGAAAGGACATAAAGCATGACCCCTGACCCCAGGTCCTTGACCGCGCGGACCATCGCCTCCGAAAGCGCTTCGTCGTTCGCTGCCATGTTGTAGAGCGCGCCGTGGCATTTCACGTGATGCAACTTCACGCCCGCCGCGCGCGCGAAGGCTTCCACCGCGCCTGCCTGGTAGATGACCAGGTCGTACATGTCCTGCGGCGAGATGCGCATCACGCGCCGGCCAAAGCCCATCAGGTCCGGCAGCGATGGGTGGGCGCCAACCGCCACGCCGCGGTCAACGGCGAGGCGCACCGTCTTGCGGATGGTCGCCGGGTCGCCGCCGTGGAAACCGCAGGCGATGTTGGCCGAGGTGATGTACGGCATCACCTCGGCGTCGGCGCCCATCTTCCAGGCGCCGTAGCTCTCGCCCATGTCGCAGTTCAGGTCTATGGTCTTCATGTCCGGTAGTCCCAGGCCAGGGAACGCAAGGCCGCATCCAGCCGCTGCCGCAGCGCGCGGCGCAATTCTCCAGCCTGCTCGAGCGTGCAGCGCGCGAACTGCACCGTGCCGCCGGGCGCCAGCTGCGCCAGCCGCGGCATGTCGGCCGCCGCGATTTCCGCGATCTTGGGATAACCCCCGGTGGTCTGGTGGTCGGCCATCAGCGCGATCGGCAGGCCGTTCGCCGGCACCTGCACCGTTCCGAGGCAGGCCGGCTCCGATAGTATCTCGACCGCTTCCTCGCGCGCCAGTGCCGGTCCCGCCAGGCGAAATCCCATGCGGTTGGAGTCCGCTGTGACCCGCCAGGTGGCGTCGAAGAAGGCGCGCCGCGCCGAGGCATCGAAATGCGCGTAGTGCCGGCCTTCCATCGCATGGATCACGATCGGTTCGCGCGCCGGCAGCGTCAGCGCGGGCGCCGACCAGGCGACGGTGCGCAGACCGGAAATATCTTTTTTATTATTCAGATTTTTGTAACGAATCAAAGACAAAGAAGAAACATTTTCAATCAGAGGCAAACCATCCCCCGCCTTCAGCGCGCGCCCCTGCAGGCCGCCGAATTTCGCCGGCAGGTAGGTGCTGCGGCTGCCGAGCACCGGCGACAGGGCGATGCCGCCGGCGACTGCCAGGCAGGCGCGGCTGCCGAGTATCGCGCGTCCGGTTTTCAATCTGCTGTTTTTCTCGACATAGACCGGCCTGTTCAGCGGCAGCGCCCGGCCGCCGAGCGTGGCGGCGAATTCCGCGCCGCACAGCGCCACCAGGGCGTCGCGCTCGAACGCGATTTCGGGGCCGAGCACGGTGATCTCCAGCACCGCCTCGTCGCCGCGGTTGCCCACCAGGCCGTTGGCGATCTCGAGCGCGACCGGATCCATCGCCCCGCAGGGCGCCACGCCGAGGTGCTGCAGGCCGAAACGGCCGCGATCCTGCACGGTCGTCAGCAAGCCGGGCCGGAGAATTTGAATTGTCATTGAAATTTCTGAAATTCGACCAGCGAAATCGGCACGAAGCGCACCCGGTCGCCCGGTGCGAACAGGCTCGGCGTCTCGCGCGCCGGGTCGAACACAGTCAGCGGCGTGCGGCCGATGATGCTCCAGCCGCCCGGGGTCTCGCACGGATACACGCAGGTCTGCGCATTGGCGATCGCCACCGAGCCCGCCGGCACGCGCGTGCGCGGTGTCGCGCGCCGCGGCACCGAAAGTTTCGGGTCGAGCCCGCCGATATAAGGTTGACCCGGCGAGAATCCCACCATCAATACCAAGTGTTTTGCAGCGCTATGCAGCTTTTGAACGTTCAGGGAAGAAAACCGTGTAAGGGAAACAACTTCTTCCAGATCCAGTGCAAATTCCAGGTCATAGCAGACCGGAACTTCCACCGTGCGCGCGGAATCCTCGAACTTCGCGGCCGACTTGAAGGCTTCCTGCAGCAGCGCCTCGAAATACGGTAGCACCGCGCCCGGCAGCTCCGGGTGGTAGGGATCGAAATGCACCGCGATGCCGCACAGCGCGGGCACCACGTCGCGGATCCATGGCAGCGAGCGGGCGCGCAATGCGGCGGCCAGCGCCTGCAGCGATCGGTTGACCTCGAGGTCCACACCGCCGCTCGCGGCGGTCCCGCTATCGCCGAACTCGGCGTACACCGCCGCATCGCCGAGCGGCGACAGGCGCAGCGTCTTGAGAAGTTTCTTCAGTTTGGTTTTGGAACCGCAACACCGATCATGCAGTCCCGCGTGACGGTGGCGGCAAGGCGCCCCTCGCTCCAGCCTTCAGTCCCGGCGGGGCGCATTGGCAGCACCAGGTAACGCATGTCTGCTGTGGAATCATGAACCCGTATTTTTGTTTTGATATTCAATTGCAACCCAAATTCAGACAAGACTGCGCGCGGCTCGCGCACCGCGCGCGAGCGGTAGTTGCGCGATTTGTACCAGTCCGGCGGGATGCCGAGCAGCATGCGCGGATAGCAGGAGCAAAGCGTGCAGACCACCATGTTGTGCACCGCCGGCGTGTTTTCCACCACCACCAGCTTGAGCGCGGGGACATCCAGGCCGAGTTCCTCGCAGGCGTGCGAGCCATTTTCAAGAAGTCTTTCCCTGAATGAACGATCAACCCAGGCACGCGCCACAACCCTCGCTCCGCGCTCGGGCGAGCGGCTGCGCATGTCCTCGACGGTGGCGGCGACCTGCGCTTCCGTGACGATGCCTTTTTCCACCAGCAGCTCGCGCAGGCTCACTTCCATCAACTGGAAGTAGCTGTAGGGCTGGTAGCTCCCCGTTTCCTTCATTCGAGCCAGTGCTGGAAAATTTCGACTTCCAGCACGTCCTCCGCGTTGCCCTGGTAGGCGGGCCATACCTCCTGCTGCCGGAAGCGCACGCGGTAGAGCGGCTGCCTGGGCTCGCCGCTGCGCATCTGCGCCAGCTCCTCCGGATTGCCGAACGCTCCGCAAATACGCTCCACCACGCCACTATGGCCGCGGATGTAGAAAGGGGTACGGATATGGCCCAGCGGATAGGTCTTCCTGACCCTGACCTGGTCGCCCGGCTTGAATCTGGGCTCAATCACGTTTTTCTATTTCGGCCATTTTGCGGCCGAGTTCCTCGGTGGTGATGACGCCGCGCTGGATCATGGTCTGCGTTATCGAGGTCACCCAGCGCTCGTAGTAGCTCATGCGCTCGTAGGCATCGGACGGCAGCGCCTCGATGTTCTTGCGCAGCTCGTCGACCGTCATCAGCTTCTTGTGCCCCTGGACGCCGGAAAGCAGGATCATCAGCGCGTCGACGCGCCGTTCCCATTCCTCGTAGTCGTGCTCGGTCGGCTCCACCTTGCCCGCCGGCAGGCCGCCCATGTCGTGATGGCCGCGTTCGATCACGGCGGTTATATTAGCGCGACATGAGCGCCGCCGCGCAGCAAGTGCCGCCTCCGGGCAGCTTGTTTCTCGACCATCTCGCGCACTTCGTGCCGCAGCTGGGCGAGGCCGCGCGCGCGCTGGAGGCGCTCGGCTTCGCGGTGACGCCGGAATCCGTGCATCAGACGCAGGACGGCCCGGCCGGAACTTCCAATGTCTGCGTCATGCTGGAGCATGGCTACCTGGAATTCCTTACGCCCACTTCCGACACGCCGAACGCCCGGCGCGTGCGCGCCTCGATGCAGCGCTATCCCGGCGTGCACCTCGCCTGCTTCGGTACGCCGGACGCCGAAGGCGAGCAAGTGCGCCTTCAAACGCATGGCTTCGAGCCCCAGCCTCTCGTTCATTTGAATCGCCAGGTCCCGACCGGTGAGATGGCGCGCTTTTCCGTAGTCATACCTTCTCTTCAAGCAATGCCTGAAGGGCGAATTCAATTCGTTCAACACCACACCCCGGAAACCATCTGGCGGCCGCAGTACCTGGGTCATACGAACAACGTCGTGCGGCTCGCCTGCGTGTTCGTAGTGGCAGACGACCCGGTGGGCGCGGCCGCGCGCTGGGCGCGTTTCAGCGCGCTGCTGCCGCGCCCGGCCGGCGGCTACGTGCGCCTGCAGGCCGCGCGCGGCCATGTGCTCATCGGCACGCGCGCGAATTGGAGCGCACTGCTGGGAGACGCGCCCCCGCCGCCGGCGCTCGCCGGCTGCGCGCTCGAATGCCGCAACCCGGCGATCCTGCTCTCGCGCTGCAAGCTGCTCGGCCTGCCGCTGCGGCAGATCCGCGAGGAGTTATATGCAGTAGCGCTGCCGGAGGCGCTGGGCGGCTGCTGGATTTTCGGAACTCGACAAGGACTGGGACTGCCGACATGAAAACAGATCTGTGCTCGCTTTCCGCTACCGATTTGGTTCGTTTTTACTCTAAAAAACAACTATCTCCCGTGGAGGTAACGCGAGCGGTATTGGAGCGAATCGAGAAACTCAATCCGATTCTCAACGCATTCTGCTATCTGGACAAAAAGCATTCCATAGAAAGTGCAAAACAATCCGAAAGACGCTGGGCCAAGCGCGCACCCCAGGGCCTGCTCGACGGCGTGCCGGTTTCCATCAAGGACCTGCTGCTGACGCGCGGCTGGCCGACCCTGCGCGGCTCGAAGACCATCGACCCCAGGGGCCCCTGGAACGACGACGCGCCCGCAGTCGCGCGCCTGCGCGAGCACGGCGCGGTGCTGTTCGGCAAGACCACCACGCCGGAGTTCGGCTGGAAAGGCGTCACCGACAGCCCGCTCACCGGCATCACGCGCAATCCCTGGAATCCGAAGCTGACGCCGGGTGGCTCCTCGGGCGGCGGCGCCGCGGCGGTCGCGGCGGGCATGGGCCCGCTTGCGGTCGGCACCGACGGCGGCGGCTCGATCCGCATTCCCTGCAGCTTCACCGGCCTCTTTGGCCTGAAGCCCTCGTTCGGCCGCGTGCCGGCCTGGCCGCTTTCCCCGATGGGCACGGTCGCGCACGTGGGCCCGATGACGCGCACCGTGGCGGACGCGGCGCTGATGATGAACGTGCTCGCGCTGCCCGACCAGCGCGACTGGCATTCGCTGCCCTACGACGCACGCGACTATCGCATCGGGCTTGACGACGGAGTCAAAGGTTTACGAATCGCGTATTCAGCGGACCTTGGGTATGCGAAGGTTGATTCTGAGATTGCTTCCATTGTGAAAAAAGCTGTAATCAAGTTCAAAAACCTTGGTGCCCACGTCGAAGCGCAGGACCCTGGTTTCGAAGACTGCGGGCCGCTCTTTGCCGCGCACTGGTTTCCGGGCGCGGCCTACGCGGTGCGCAACACGCACCCGCGCAAGCGCCATTTGATGGACAAGGGCCTGCTCGAGACCGCGCGCATGGGGGAAAAGGTCACGACCGCGCAGTACCTGGCCGCGGTGCAGCGGCGCGGCGCGCTGGGCGTGCTGATGAACCGCTTCCACGAGAGCTACGACCTGCTTGTCACGCCGACGCTGCCGCTGGCCGCGTTCGCCGCCGGCAAGGAAGTCGCCAACCTGCTGAAGGAGAAGCGCTGGACCGACTGGTCGCCGTTCAGCTACCCGTTCAACCTCACGCAGCAGCCAGCCGCGACGGTTCCCTGCGGCCTGACGAAGAAAGGCCTGCCGGTGGGACTGCACATCGTCGGCCCGCGCTACGCCGACGCGCTGGTGCTGCGCGCCGCGCGCGCTTTCGAATCCACGCAGCCGGTCCGCCTGCCCGAGGTCGCGGGGCTCGCTCAGGCCAGCCGGTAAATCTCGATCGGCGTTTCGCGGCCCTTGACGTGCACCGGGCCGAGCGCCTGCTGGCTGCTCGCCGGTTCGCCTGCGGCCGCCAGCACCTCGCCCGATGCCAGGATCTGCGATCCGTAGTCCTTGTTGAGCTGCTCGATGCGCGAAGCGAGGATCACGACGTTGCCGGTGATCGAATACTGCTTGCGCAACGCCGAGCCGACGTTTCCGGAAACCGCCTCGCCCGCGTGCAGGCCGACCCCGATCGTGATGAGTGGAATCCTCCCGGCTTGCACCAGCCCCCCGATTCCCGCGACCAGTTCGCGCGCCGCAGCAAGCGCGTTGGCGCAGTCGCGGTCGGTGGCAAGGGGCGCGCCGAAGGTGGCCATGAAGCCGTCGCCGAGGAATTGGTTGATGATGCCGTGATTGCGGTTGACGACGTCGATCGCCTCGGCGAACACGACGTTCTGCAGGGCGACGATCTCTTCCGGCGCTTTTTTTTCGACCAGCGGCGTGAAATTGCGGATGTCCATGAACATGACGCAGACAAAGCTGCGGGTGCTGGCGATCTCCGGACCGGCTTTCAACAAATGCTCGACAATGGCGGGCGATACCTGCTGGCCGAAGGCGCTGAGCACGCGCTGGCGCTCCTGCAGCGTCCGATAGGCGTTGCCGACTCGGCGTTTCAGCTGGTGCGCGACGAAACCCGCGGCGAGCCCGGCCAGCAGCAGCATCGCCCCCTTGGCAAGGTAGAACGGCGGCGCCTCGAACGGCGTGCGCGCTGCGGCGCTCGCGCCGCCCCCGACCACGCCGCCGCTCGCGCCAATGTAGGCGAACGACAGGGCTACATATTCTGCCGCCGCGACCAGTCCGGTAAATACGCACAGCCTGAAGTCCAGCCGCAGCGTGGCGAGCACGATGAAGACCGCGTAGAGAAGACCCAGCGGGCTCTGCAGCACGTATTGCGGATTGATTTCGCGCGACACGAGGAGGATCAGGATGCTGGGAACGCTCGTTTCGACGAACGCGTTCAGGTACCGGAGAGCGCCCGGCACGCCTTTTCCCCGGCGCAGCCAGCGGCCGATCAGGTACCGGATGGCAAGCTCGTAGCAGAGCAGCAGGGCGATGACCGCGATGATGTAGAAGAACGCGGCAGGCGTGAGGAAACGAAGCAGGTAGTCTTTGCGGAACAGCGCGTAACCCAGGCCGTAAAACACGAGCAGCGCGCCCAACAGCCCGGCGAGGATCGCCATGCGCGTTCGCTCGCTGTGGATGATCTCCCGTGCGAGATGGTCCTCGAAGGATGCGACAGGTTCCGTCAGGCAAGCCTCAGTTCGACCGCCCAGGCCGAGAGGATCTTGCCGCCGTCGAAAAGCGCGCCGCGGGCGCTGTAATGGCGGTCATCGCGCCTGAGGATCGTGTCCTGGCCGCGGTAGCGGCCGGTCGCCGACTCGTAAGCCGAGAGAATCGCGTCGCCGACCACGATGAAGCGGCCGTGCAGCGTGCCGAAGGACGAGCTCTTCGAGGTCCAGAGCGTGGCGAAATTACCGGGCGCCATCGGCTGGATCTCGTAGACGGTGCGGTGCTCTACCGGCGGACTCGTTGCCGTGCGCAGCGCGCCCTCGTAGACCCACCTGTCCGGGTAGTGACGGATGTGCGCTTCGCCCGCGACCGCGGTGGCCTTGCCGAGCGCATCGAGGAATTCGCCCTCGCAGCGCCAGAGGCCTTCCTTGAGGAGAAACGTGTGCTCCAAGCGCGGTTCAGCCGTGCGCGGCGACGCTGTCGGCGGGCGCCTGCCCGCGCCCGTCCATGGTGTAGTCGCGGATCACGCCGGCGATGCGCAGCCGGTACGAGGCGAAGATGCCGCCACGGCCTTTTTTCTGCGCCTCGCGGTGCTTCTGCACATTGCGCCACTTCGCCACGCTTTGCTCGTCGCGCCAGAACTGCAGCGACACGAACTTGCCCGGCGTGGTGATGCTCTCGAAGCGCTCGAGCGAAACGAAACCCTCGGCCTTGTCCAGTTCAGGCTTGAGCTGGCCGACCAGTTCCATGTAATCCGGAAAGCGCCCTGGGGCGGGGGTGAACTCGAAGATGACGGCGATCATGGGGAGCTCCTTGCGCCTACTATACTTCGCGCCCATGGAGCCCCGCCACTTCCGCCACTGGCCGCCCGACATGCCGCGCTCGCTGCGTGCGCCACGCATCACGCTGCTGGAAATGTTTTTCAATTCTGCGCGCAAGCATCCGGACAAGCCCGCCGCCATCTTTGAAGGAAAGGCTTTTAGTTACAAAGAACTTCTAGACAGGGTCGAAGCCCTCGCCGGCCATCTTCAGCACGCCTGCGGAGTGCAGCGCGGCGACCGCGTGCTGCTCGACATGCAGAACGGCCACGATTTCGTCATCGCCTGCTTCGCCATCCTGCGCGCCGACGCGGTGGTAGTGCCGGTCAGCCCGATGAACCTGACGGAGGAATTGCGGCACTATGTCGAGGACTGCGACGCCCGGGTTGCAATCACCGAGGATGACCTGTTTACAAGATTTTCGGGCTTGCCTTTGGAGCACGTGGTTCTTCTCTCCCAGGTTCCGGAAAAAACTTTTCAAGTAAAGGCAAGCGAGTCAAAACCCGAAGATCTCTGCATGATGCCTTACACCTCCGGCAGCACGGGACAGCCGAAGGGCTGCATGCACACGCATGCCACGGTGCTGCACAGCGTGGCCGGCGCCGCGGCGTGGAAACACATAGACGAAAACGCGGTCGCCCTGGCGACCGCCCCGTTTTTTCATGTCACTGGCCTGGTCCACAGCTTTCTTTCCGCCATCTACGCCGGCGGCACCATGGTCATTCAGCGGCGCTGGGAGCCGCTGGCGGCGGCAAAATTGGTTGAGCGCTACAAATGCAGCCATTGGGACAACGTGCCGACCATGGTGGTGGACTTGCTGTCGCACCCGGAGGCGCTCCAGCACGACCTCAGCTCGCTCAAGTGGATCTTCGGCGGCGGCGCGGCGATGCCCGAGGCGATCGCGCAGAAGCTGTTCGAGCTCTGCGGCGTGCGCTACATCGAAGGCTACGGCATGACGGAAACGATTTCCCAGACCCACATCAACCCGCCGCAGAATCCGAAGCAGCAGTGCCTCGGCATCCCCGCCTTCGATACGGAGGCGCTGGTGATCGATCCCGAAAGCCTGCAGGTGCTGGAATCAGGAATGCAGGGGGAAATCGTGGTGCGCGGCCCGCAGCTGCTGACCGGCTACTGGAAAAACGAGCAAGCCTACCGGGAGTCGTGGTGCGAGGTGGATGGCAAGCAGTTCTTCCGCACCGGCGACCTCGGCCGCACCGATGAGGACGGCTACTTTTACATCTCCGACCGCTTGAAGCGCATGATCAACGCCGCCGGCTTCAAGGTCTGGCCCGCCGAAGTGGAAGCCGCGATGTACAAGCACCCGGCGATCAAGGAATGTTGCATCATCGCCTCGCCGGATAAACGCAAAGGGGAGACTGTGAAGGTTGTTGTTGTATTAAGGCCTGGAATGATCGCTACTGCCGACGAAATTCTGGCATGGTCAAGAACCCAGATGGCCACCTACAAAGCACCCCGCCGTCTCGAATTCACCGACGCCTTGCCCCGCACCGCTTCGGGAAAGCTGATGTGGCGCGCGCTGCAGGATCGGGAGTTCGGGCGATGACTCTGCGTATCGAAGCCGCCGGGATCACGCACCGGGGCGCCGTGCGCGAGAACAACGAGGACTGCATCGCCATCGGCTACTGGACCTCGCAGGAAACCATGGAGTCCGCGCGCGGCTTTCAGCACGCCCTCGACACGCCTTTCGCCTGCGTCGTGGCCGACGGCATGGGCGGCCACAATGACGGCGAGCAGGCCAGCCTGCTGGTCGCCCACAGCCTGGCGCGCCGCCTGCCGGCGATCGAGCCCGGGAAGATCGCCGCGTCGCTGCGCGCGGTGAACGCCGAGCTCTACGCGCAGGTCGGGGAAAAACCCGCGCTGGCCGGCATGGGTTCGACCGCCGTCGGCCTGGCGGTGCATGACGCAAGCCTCGCGATCTTCAACGTCGGCGACAGCCGCGCCTACCGGATCGCGGATCGCAGGCTGGTGCAGTTGAGCGTCGACGATTCCTTCGTGCAGAACTGGCGGCCGGGCTCGAACTTCGCCCGCTCCGGCATGCTGACCCAATGCTTCGGCGGCCGCCCGACGTTCACCGACGTCGAGCCGCATCTGCATGTCGAGCCCTGCCTGGCCGGCAACACCTACCTCCTGTGCAGCGACGGGCTGTACGAAACAGTGGCCGAAGAGAAGCTGGTGGAACTGATCGGCCGCGACCTGCAAAGTTCGGCGGAGGCGCTGCTGCGCGCCGCGCTGGATCAGCGCGCCAAGGATAACGTGAGCATCGCGCTGGTTCGGGTTTCGGGATAGGCAACAGGAGCGTCGGGTAAACTGGTGTGGCGGGCGCTGAAGGACCGCGAATTCGGCACATGAAACTGGCGGTAAATAAGACCTTGGTACTCGGGCTTCTGTTCACCTTGGCGCTGGCGATGGGCTGGCTCGACGCCGGCCCGTTGCGTGGCGGGCAGCAGGAAGCCACGCTGCTCGGGATCCACGCGGTGCTCTCCGCGGTCCTGGTTTTCCTTTGGTTCCGACAGGACGCCTTCGAACGCGGCTACCGGACATCGCTGGGGCTGAAAGCCGGCATGCTGCTGTTGTCGGTGCTGGCGTTGCCCTGGTACTTCTATCGCTCCCGCGGCGCCGCGCGCGGCACCCTGGCCGTTGCGTGGCTGGTCGCCGCCTTCGTGGTTGCGATGCTGTTGTACCGCGCAGGGACGTGGCGCAGCTGATGATGCGCGGCGCATTGCTCGTTGCGCTCCTGGTAGGTCCGTGGCTGGCCGCGGCGCAGGACCAATCCGCAATCGTCAATGACGTCACCCAAATCAATCCGATCAAGGTCGACCGCATCCTGAAGCCGAAATCGATCGAGGAGGTCGTCGCGGCGGTCCAGGGACACGCCGGGCCGGTCTCCATCGGCGGGGGACGCTTCAGCATGGGCGGGCAGACGGCCACCGAGCGGGCGCTGCAGCTCGACATGCGCGAGTTCGACAAAGTGGTCGCGTTCTCCAAGAAAGCGAAGGAGATCACGGTCCAGTCCGGTATCACCTGGCGCAAGATTCAGGAATTCATCGATCCGCACGACCTGTCGCTGCAGATCATGCAGACATACGCCAACTTCACGGTCGGGGGCTCGCTCAGCGTCAACGTGCACGGCCGCTACGTCGGCCAGGGGCCGCTGGTGCTCTCGGTCAAGTCGATCCGCATCGTGCTTGCCGACGGCACGCTGCTGCAAGCCAGCCCGGCCGAGAACCGGGAGATTTTCTACGGTGCGATCGGCGGCTACGGCGCGATGGGCGTGATCGTCGAGGCCACCCTGGCACTTGCCGACAATCTGCGAGTGGAGCGCAAAAGCCAAGTGATGCCGCTGGCTGAATACAAGGAGCATTTCTTCAAGCACGTGCGCCAGAATCCCGGCGTCGTGTTCCACAACGCAGACATCTACCCCGAGGCCTACGACAGCGTGCGGGCCACGTCCTACCTGAAAACCGACAAGCCGCCGACGGTTGGGCACCGCCTGATGCCGAAAGACCAGGATTACTGGCTGGAGCGCTCCGCATACAGCGTGATCTCGGAGTGGCCGTTCGGCAAGGCGATCCGGCAGTTCGTCATCGACCCGGTCGTGTTCCGCGGCGAACGCGTCGAATGGCGCAACTACGAGGCCAGCTACGACGTACGCGAGCTGGAACCCGCCTCGCGCGCGCAATCGACCTTCGTGCTGCAGGAATACTTCGTCCCGGTGGAAAGGCTTGAGGAATTCGTGCCGAAGATGGCGGAGATCCTCAACCGGCGCCGCGTCAACGTGATCAACGTCTCGATCCGGCATGCGATCCAGGATCCGGGCACCCTGCTCGCATGGGCAAGGAGCGAGGTGTTCGCCTTTGTCCTCTATTACAAGCAGGGGATCACCGAGGCCGACCGCAAGGCGGTGGGCGTGTGGACGCGCGAGCTGGTCGATGCGGCGATCGGGGCCGGCGGCGCCTACTACCTGCCGTACCAGATCCACCCAACCGACCGGCAGTTCCACGCCGCCTATCCGAATGCGAAAGCCTTCTTCGAGCTGAAGCAGAAAGTCGATTCGGGCAACAAGTTCCGCAACAAGCTGTGGGACGCCTATTACCCGGCGGTCGCGCGCAAGGCCCAGCCCGTGCCGCTCGCGGAACTGGGCAAAGTGGCGGGCTACAAGCGCGACGCAGCGCAAACCTATCTCACGCTGCCGGAATGGTTTCTCGTCTACAGCCCGGACGAGTACGCCGGGCACCTGAAAACGCAGCCGGCCTCGGGCTTCCCTTACTTCGGCTCGATCGGCCAGTTCTGGGGCTACTACTGGGATGTTTACGAGGCCACGCGGCAGAAGTACCCCTTCAACTGGGGCTATCACGTGATGGTGTTCGTGATCGGCTCCAGCTATACCGTCGAAAACGCGATCAAGGGCGTGTACGAGAACGTCGTTGGCCGGCTCACCGAATGGTTCTCCGGGGACAGCCGCACGCAGGAAGACGACTTCGGCGCCCGCGTGGCGCAGGACTACGTCGACTTCATCCGTGTCGACCCCTGGTATGAGTATTCGTTCGCCCGCCAGCTCAAGCGACTCTGGCGCGAGACCGATCTGCTTGGCCCGAATATGGTCCGCAAGTGGGAGCGCAAACTCATCCTGAGCCTGGAATACGCCGCCAAGGCACAGTACGCGACGCTCATCAAGCTGGGCACCAAAGCCGCCTACGGCGACGCCGACTCCGAAATGCTAGCGTTGGTGCGTGGGTTGCCACCGGAGCCGCTCAAGAACGAGCCGGCAATGAAGATCGTCCGGGAATTCGACGACGGATCGACGCTGCTGTCGCTGCCGCGCTACGAGGAATTCCGCGACGCGGTGCTGCGCCTGGTGAAAAAGGGCGCGCGCTTCAGCGAAATCGCTGGTAACAGGGAAATCCTCGTCACCGCAATCGTGCCGGCGACGTGGCAATCCGATCTTGCGCCGCTGCTGTTCGAGCGACCCATCCTCACGGACTTCGGGCGCAAGCGGGTCGCGCTGAACGTCCCGGTCGAGCGGCTGCACGAGGCCCTTAATCGTCTCACTGGACCGGGTCTCGTCGTCGAGCACATATACGATTACTAGCGCGGAGGATCGGCATGGACGCGAACCGCAGAACGATGTTGAAACTGGCCGCGGTGTTTGCAGCCGCGCTGGCGCTCGAGCGCGGCCACGCGATGGATGCCTCCCCGCGCAAGGCGGACGGCGCCGGAGGGCCGCCCAGGCCAGGGGGCGGCGGGCTCCACAACGGGTATGCCATCGGCGGCACCTCGAACTTCAAGGCGGTCTACGGCGACCCGAAACTCAAGGCCGAGTTCCTGCTTTTTCTCGTCAACGTCTACAACCTGTATCCGGAGGACCGTTTCCACAAATTAATTGATGAAATCAGCCTCGCCCAATCCAGCGATCGCGATGTCTACCGGCTGGTGCAGAGCCGGCTCGGCGACATCAGGCCGTTGCTGGCGGACGTGCGCCTCGCGCTGCCCGCACTGGCGAAGCAAAAGAAGGAGATGGCGCGCCAGACCGTCGACCTGCTGGGTGCCGGCCGCGCGATCAACGGCTATATGGAGATCGGCACCACCGGACGCTACATCAGCCGGATTCAGTCGGAGATCGAGCTGCGGGGCGACCTGGTGCTCGTGAATTCGGACGCCCCGGGGTACTCGCCCACCGACATCGTGGAACGCGGGCAGTTGACCCGCATCGGCCGCTTTGTTCCGTTGAACGACTATGCGCCGGTGGCGGTGCCCGAG
>Ga0247727_10010723_pt1 | contig 16177 bp, 12 predicted proteins | sample WisWelCaveWW1625_FD_202498 | JGI IMG/M metagenome (GOLD analysis project Ga0247727, IMG submission 202498) | Biofilm microbial communities from Wishing Well Cave, Virginia, United States - WW16-25 | ecosystem: Environmental > Aquatic > Deep subsurface > Groundwater > Cave microbial mat | place... | reverse complement strand
TGTTCGCCAATCTCAATCCTTTTCGGCGACGAGCCGGGCGGGCCGCTGCGTTCCCGGGACGGGCGTCTCGTCCACGGCGCGGGCGAACTGCCCGACCTGCGACGCCAGGCGGACGAACCGGTCGCCGGCGTCGGAGAAGGCCGCCTGGGCGTTGCGCAAGTGCTTCTGGCCCAGGTCGAACGCGTCCCGGAACTGTTCCAGGTCGCCCTGAAGCTGCTGCAGGCCGCGCAGGATGTCGCGCGCCCGCTGCTCCACCTTGAGACCCATCAGCCCGAAGGCGATCGCCTGCAGGTAAGCGTAGAGCGAGTTCGGCGAGACCGGAATGACGCGCCGGCTCAGAGCATAGGCGTTGAGGTCCTCCTCGCCGGGTGTCGGATCGCCGCGCACGATGATCTCGTAGAACACGCTCTCCGCCGGGACGTACATCAGCGCGAAGTCGAGGGTCCCCTCCGCCGGACGGATGTACTTCTCGGCGATGTCGTCGATGTGCTTGCGCACGTCGCGCGCGAAGGCGCGCGTGGCCTTGACGCGCTGCTCGTCGGTCGTGGCCTCGACGCGGGCGCGAAAGCTCGCCAGGGGGAACTTGGAATCGATCGGCACCGTGCCTCCGGGAAGGCGGAGCAGGGCGTCGACCCGGTCGCCGCTCCGGAACTCGCTCTGCAGCGCGAAGTGCTCCCGGGGGAAGGACTGCTCGAGCAGGGAGTTGAGCGAGATCTCGCCGAGCGCCCCGCGCGTCTTGGGGGACTGGAAGATCTGCTGCAGGCCGCGGATGTCCTGGCCGAGCTCGAGGATCTGCTGGCTGCTCCGCCCCAGCTCGCCGAGCCTGTGGCTGATGTCGGCGATCAGCTTTCCGGTGTCGGCCCCGACCTGCTGCACGGCCTGGGCGTTCTCGGCGAGACGCGCGCCGACCTGGCCCAGCAGCGCGCCCATCGTCGCCGAAACCTCCTTCGGGACCGCGGCCGTCATCTCCGCCAGCTGCTCGCTCAGGCGGGTCATCTGCTGCTGCATGAGCAGGAGGGCCGGGTCGGGACCGGACGACGTCTCGGGCCGGCGGCGCAGCAGGAGCGCGGCGCAGGCGAGAAGGCCGATGAGGAGAATGACGACAAGGGCGAGGAGCGCTGTCTGGGTCGTCACCACCGGATTCTAGAGATGCGTCCCGGAAATATCAAGGTCCGTCGCGCACGGCGAGGATCAGCGTCTTGAGATAGCGGGTCTCGGGCACCGCCAGGTTGATCGGATGATCGGGCGCCTGCCCCCCGGCGGCGAGGACCGTGACATCGCGGCCGGCATCGGCGGCAGCATCGCGCACGATCTCGAGGAACTCCTCCGGACCGAGGTGATAGGAGCAGGAGGCGGTAAGGATGACGGCGCCCGGGGCCGCGAGGCGCAGGGCGCGCAGGTTGATCTCCTTGTATCCGCGCCGCGCCGCCTCGACCGCCTGCGCGCTCTTGGTGAAGGCCGGCGGGTCCAGGACGATCAGATCGAAGCGCTCTCCCTGGCCCTCGAGGCTCCGCATCGCGTCGAAGGCGTTCGCCTCGATCCAGCGGCAGCGCTCCGCGAGGCCGTTCAGGGCGGCGTTGCGCCGGGCGACTTCAAGGCATTCGGAGGCGACCTCGATGCCGATCGCTTCGCGCGCGCCCGCCTGCAGGGCGTAGAGGGCGAACGACCCGGCGTTGCAGAAAACGTCGAGCGCCCGCCGCCCCCGGGCATGGGCCTGCAGGGCGCGGCGGCTCAGGCGATGGTCCAGGAACAGGCCGGTCTTCTGGCCCTCCTTGAGCGGGACCACGAGACGCAGGCCGTCGACGACCACCTCGACGGTGTCCGGCACCTCGCCCCAGAGCGTGCCGCTCACCGGGGCGAGGCCTTCGTGGGCCCGCACCGGCAGGTCGCTGCGCTCGTAGATCCCCCGGGGGTGCACCGCGTCCAGGAGCGCCTGCACCACCTCCTGGCGCATCCGCTCCATCCCGAGCGTGCCGATCTGGACCGCGAGGCAGGAGCCGTAACGATCGACCGTGAGGCCCGGCAGCCAGTCACCCTCGCTGAACACCAGGCGGCAGACGTCTCCGGCGTCGTAATGCTGCCGCCGCCAGGCCACCGCGCGCGCAATGCGGCGCCGCAGGAGGGCTCCGTCGACGGCCTCGCTTCGTTGCCGCGTCATGACCCGCGCGGCGATCGTCGAGCGCGGATTGTAGTAACCGCGCCCGAGAAAGCGCCCCCGGGTGTCGGCGATCTCGACGACCGCGCCCGGCTCGGGCTCGCCCTCGACGCGATCGATCTCTCCGGCGTAGATCCAGAGGTGGCCGTCGCGGACCCGGCGATCGCGCCCGTGCTTCAGCCGCAGCCGCGCGGGGGTGCCGCCCGAGCGGGTCGGTGAGTCAGCTTTGCTGTCGGTCACGATCGCCCGGCGGGGCCCCGGAGTCCATCGGCAGCGCGATGCCGCGCTGGCGCGCGCAGTCGATCGCCTCGGGGTAGCCGGCATCGGCGTGGCGCGCCACGCCCAGGCCCGGGTCCGTGGTGAGCACCCGTTCGAGACGCGCGGCCGCTTCGGGGGTCCCATCCGCCACCACCACCATCCCGGCGTGCAGCGAGTAACCGATGCCGACGCCGCCCCCGTGATGCACCGACACCCAGGTGGCGCCGGCCGCGGTGTTGAGGAGAGCGTTCAGGATCGGCCAGTCGGCGATGGCGTCGGAGCCGTCCCGCATCCCCTCCGTCTCGCGGTTCGGCGAGGCGACCGACCCGGCGTCGAGATGGTCACGGCCGATGACGATCGGGCCGCGGACCTCGCCGCGCGCCACCATCTCGTTGATTCGCGCTCCGAAGCGGGCCCGGTCGCCGAAGCCGAGCCAGCAGATGCGCGCCGGCAGCCCCTGGAAGGCGACCCGCTCGCCGGCGAGGCGAATCCAGCGCCGGAGCGCCGCATCGCCGGGGAACAGCTCCAGGACCGCCTCGTCGGTGCGGCGGATGTCCTCCGGATCCCCGGACAGGGCGGCCCAGCGGAATGGCCCCTTGCCAAGGCAGAACATCGGCCGGATGAACTCCGGCACGAAACCCGGGATCTCGAAGGCCTCCGAAACGCCGCCCTCCTTCGCCTCCTGACGGATGTTGTTGCCATAGTCGAAGACCACGGCTCCCCGGCGCTTCAGCTCCAGCATGGCCCGGACGTGGGCCACGACGGAGAGACGCGATCGCCGCAAGTATTCGGTGGGGTCGTTGCGGCGCAGCCTCAGGGCCTCCTCATAGGGCAGAGCGTGGGGCACGTATCCGTGCAGCAGGTCGTGGGCGCTCGTCTGGTCGGTGACGAGGTCGGGGACGACATCGCCCGAGGCCAGGCGCGGCAGGATGTCGGCCGCGTTCCCCAGCAGGGCGATCGACAGGGCCTCCTTCCGGGACAGCGCCGCGCGCGCCAGGACCAGCGCCTCCTCGAGCGAAGCGGCCTCGCGGTCCACATAACGCGTCTCGAGCCGCCGCCGGATGCGGTCCGGGTCGACCTCGACGGCGATGATCACTCCGCCGTTCATGGTCGCCGCCAGCGGCTGGGCCCCCCCCATGCCGCCGAGACCCGCCGTCAGCACCAGCCGGCCCGCGAGGTCGCCGCCGAAGTGGCGGCGGGCCGCCTCGGCGAAGGTCTCGAAGGTCCCCTGCAAGATGCCCTGGCTGCCGATGTAGATCCAGGATCCGGCGGTCATCTGCCCGAACATCGTCAGCCCGAGGCGGTCGAGCTCCCGGAACTTCTCCCAGGTGGCCCAGGCGGGCACCAGGAGCGCGTTGGCGATCAGGACGCGGGGTGCGTCGCGATGGGTCCGGAACACGCCGACCGGCTTGCCGGACTGGACCAGGAGCGTCTCGTCGCCTCCGAGGGCGCGCAGGGAGCGGACCAGGGCGTCGAAGCACTCCCAGTTCCGCGCGGCCTTTCCGGTCCCCCCGTAGACGATCAGCTCCTCCGGCTTCTCGGCGACCTCGGGATCGAGGTTGTTCATCAGCATCCGGAGCGCCGCCTCCTGCGCCCAACCCTTGCAGGACAGCGTGCCGCCGCGCGCCGCTCGCACGGGCGCCTGCCGCCGGATTTGGGTCGCTGGGGTCACAGGAGCCTCCCGCAGACCGCCTCGGCGGCCCGGATCAGCGTTCCGTCGGCGGCCAGGGCCTCGACCGCCGCGATGTCGGTCGACAGGACGCGGTCGCCCTCCATGCTTGGCACGACGCGCCGCACCGCCTCGTGGGCCGCCGACGGGCCGCGCCCGGGCCGGAGGGGGAGGAGCAGGTCGAGAGCCTGGCAGGCGGACAGCATCTCGATCGCCAGGACGGTACGGGCGTTCCTGACCACGCTGCGGGCCTTGCGGGCGGCGATCGGCGACATCGACACGTGATCCTCCTGGCCCGCCTCGGTCGGGATGGAGTCGACGCTCGCGGGATGCGCCAGCACCTTGTTCTCGGAGACCAGGGCCGCCGCCGTCACCTGCGCCATCATCAACCCGCAGTCCACACCGGGATCGCGCGCCAGGAAGGGCGGCAGGCCGGACAGGACCGGGTTCATCAGCCGCTCGATGCGCCGCTCGGAGATCGAGGCGATCTCCGCCACGCCGATCGCCAGCGCGTCGAGCGCCATCGCCGGGGCCTCGCCGTGAAAATTGCCGCCCGAGACGAGATCGCCCTGCTCCGGGAAGACGATCGGATTGTCGGTGACGGCGTTGATCTCGGTCTCCAGGACCGACGAGGCGAAGCGGATCACGTCGCGGGCGGCGCCATGAACTTGAGGCATGCAGCGCAGCGAGTAGGCATCCTGCACCCGCCCGCACTCGGCGTGCGACGACTCGATGGCGCTGCCGGCCAGGAGGGCGCGCAGGTTGGTGGCGCTCTCGATCTGCCCCGGATGCGGGCGGAGGGCGTGCAGTCGCGGATCGAAGGCCTTGTGGCTTCCCTTGAGCGCCTCGAGGCTGGTCGCGCCACACAGGTCGGCGAGCGTCAGGAGGGCGCGGGCCTCGAGAAGGACCAGCGCTCCGACCGCCGTGGTCATCTGGGTGCCGTTGATGAGCGCGATCCCTTCCTTGGGACCGAGAGTCAAGGCTGCGATGCCCGCCCGTCTCTGCGCCTCGGCGGCCGGCAGCCGAGCGCCGCGCAGAAAGGCTTCCCCTTCGCCCATGAGCAGCAGGGCGAGGTGGGCCAGCGGCGCCAGGTCGCCGCTGGCGCCGACCGACCCCTGCTCCGGCACGACGGGGAGGAGGTCGGCGTTCAGGTGCGCGATCAGCGACTCGACCACGGCGAGCCGGACTCCCGAATGGCCACGCGCCAGAACGTGCGCCCGCAGCAGCATCATGACGCGTGTCGCGGCGGGATCGAGCGCCGGTCCGACACCGGCGCAGTGGCTCCGGATGAGATTGCGCTGCAGCGTCTCGAGCCGATCGCGCGGGATGCGGACGTCCTTGAGGTGGCCGAAGCCGGTGTTCACTCCGTACACCTGCGCGTCCCCCTCGAGGATCCGCTGCACGACCGCCCAGGCTGCCTCAATCCGCTGCTGCGCCGCGGCCGTCAGGAGAACCCGAGCGCCGCCGCGCGCCGCGGCCGCGATCGCGTCCAGGTCGAGCGTGTCGCCGTTGAGAAGGATGTCCGCCATGCGCCGCGGGCCCGCGCCTTGGAAAAAAGAGCGGCCGTCCGGGTCCGCCGGCAGTGTAGCACAGCGCTGATTTCTGCTAGCATGACGCGTTCACCCTCGCATCCGGATTTGCGCACGAGTCAGCCTCGGAGACGGCATGTCGGCGTTCGTGGTGGTCGGCGCCCAGTGGGGCGATGAGGGGAAGGGGAAGATCGTCGACCTGCTCACCGAGCGGGTGGACATCGTGGCGCGCTACGGCGGCGGACCGAACGCCGGGCACACTATCGAGGCCGCCGGCCGGCGCTTCGCGCTGCACCACGTGCCCTCCGGGATCCTGCGGGACGGCGTGCTCTGCGTGATCGGCAACGGCATGGTCATCCACCCGGCCTCGCTCCTGAAGGAGATCGGGGAGCTCCGTGCCGCCGGCGTGCGGGTCGAGGACAACCTGCGCATCAGCGATCGGGCCCACCTCATCCTTCCGTACCATCGCGGCTGCGACATCGCGAGGGAGGACGGGGCCCCCGCCGGGAAGATCGGCACGACGCGGCTCGGTGTCGGCCCGGCGTACGAGAGCAAGGCGGGCCGCTACGGCCTGCGCGTCGCCGACCTCGGAGACGCCGCGGCGCTGCCCGCCAAGGTGGCCGGCGTCGCGGCCATGCTGCGGCGCGACTGCGCCGGGGGCCTGCCGGTCGAATCCGATCCGGATCCCGAATTGGTGGCGAAGGAGTACATCGAGGCCGGCCAGGTCCTCGCGCCTTTTGTCACCGACACGTCCGCGATCCTGAATAGCCGCCTCGATGCCGGGGACGTCATGCTATGCGAGGGCGCCCAGGGGACGATGCTCGATCTCGATCACGGCTCCTACCCGTACGTCACCTCCTCCACCTCGACCGCTGGCGGGGCCTGCTCCGGCCTCGGCCTCAGCCCGATCCGGATCGAAGGGGTGTTCGGCGTCCTGAAGGCCTACTCGACGCGGGTGGGAGAGGGGCCCTTCCCGACCGAGCTCATGGATGAGAACGGGCAGAGGATCCGCGATCGCGGCCACGAGTACGGGAGCACCACGGGGCGGCCGCGCCGCTGCGGCTGGTTCGACGCGCTCGTGGGGCGCTACTCGGTGAACATCAACCAGATCGAGTGCCTGGCATTGACCCTGTTCGACGTCCTGGACGACTTCGAGGAGATCCCGATCTGCGTCGCCTACGAGCATGAAGGGCGCCGCCTCGAGAGCCTGCCGGCCGACCCGGCGGTGCTGCGCGCCTGCCGGCCGATCTACGAAGTCCTGCCCGGCTGGCGGAAGGACACCTCCGGCGTCACGCGCTACGAGGACCTGCCCGATGCGGCCCGGTGTTATGTCGATCGGGTCGAAGCGGCGGTCGACTGCGAGATCGGCATCGTGTCGGTCTCCCCGCAGCGCGAGAAGACCATCATCCGCCCCCGGAGCCGCATCTCCCGCTGGCTCCCGGTGCGCTGAGGAGACCTCTGGCCCGCCACCGGCCGCCGGCGCCGGAGGATCGCCTCCTCGGTAGCCGCGCTGCCGCCGGCCGCTTTGGCCGGCGATTCCTCTCCGAACTACTCGACCACCTGCACGGCGAGGGACGGCGACGCGCTTACAGCGGCGCCTCCGCCGCCGAGCTGGACCGGCTGTTCGATCGTCCGCTGCCGGTCCGCGGGCGAAGCCCGTCGCGGGTCCTGGGCGCTTTGCGCCGCACCGTCTACCGTCATTCGATGCAGATGTCGCATCCGCGCGTCTTCGGTCTGTTCTGCGCCGCGCCCCTCCCGGTCGCCGCCTTCGCCGATCTGGCTGCCGCCTTCCTGAACCAGTCGACCGACGCCTGGAAGGCGGGACCGGCGGGAACGCACGTGGAGATGCGACTTCTGCGCTGGATCAACGACCTGATCGGTTTCGGGCCGCGGGCGTTCGGCGTGCTGACCAGCGGCGGCGGGGTGGCCAACACGCTGGCGCTGAAGATGGCGCGCGACCGGGCTCTGGGAACCAGGGGGGCGCGCGCCATGGGGACGGCCGGCAGCGCGGCACGTCGTCTGCGGGTCTATGCCTCCGAGGAGTCGCACTTCTCGATCCGCCGCTCGCTCGATCTGCTGGGCCTCGGCGAGCGGGCCCTCGTGCTCGTGCCGGCCGATCGCAACCGGAAGATGCGGGTCGGGGCGCTGGAGCGCCGCCTGGAGCGCGATCGCAGCCTGGGGCTCCGCCCGATGGCCGTGGTGGCGACCGCCGGTACGACGAGCACCGGGAACATCGACCCGATCCGGCCGATCGCGATCGCCGCGCGCGCTGTCGGGGCGCACTTTCATGTCGACGCCGCCTATGGCGGCGCGCTCCTGTTTTCGTCCCGCCACCGCCATCTGATCGACGGCCTGGAGAGCGCCGACACGGTGACCATCGATCCTCACAAGTGGCTCTTCCAGCCATTCAGCCTCGGCGCCCTGTTCGCCCGGGACGGCGCACTCTTGAGGCGCGCTTTCGAGACCGAACCGGACTACCTGCGCAAGGATCTGGAGGCGGAGCCGGGGCGGCTCGACTTCTACCACTACACGCTCGAAGGGTCGCGTCCGTTCCGCGGCCTGAAGCTCTACCTGACCCTCCAGATCCTGGGGCGGGAGGGTCTCGGGAGGCTGGTCGACGGCACCATGGAGGTGGCACGATCCCTGGAGCGCCTGGTCCGGAGCGACCCGCGCTTCGAGGTCTGTGGAGCGGAGGTGGAGCTGGCGACCGTCTGCTTCCGTTTCCTGCCCCGCTGGGCGCGCCGTCTGCCACCTTCGGGACGCCGCGCTCCCGCCACGCGCCGGCGCCTCAACCTGGCCCAGACCGCGATCCAGCACGAGGTCGAGCGGCGCGGCTACGCCTGGTTCCCGACGCTCGTCCTCGACGGGGAGGTGTTTTTCCGCTTCGGGATCTTCAACTACCGGACGCGCGAGGAGGACGTCGCAGGCGTCCTCCGCCACATCGGGCGCGTGGCGGCCGACCGCCGCCTCTGAGAAGCCGGCGGCGCGACCTGGTCGGTCGGATCAGCCGGCCTTGCGATCGCCGGGGTTGAGCGTCTCGAGCTGGGGGCGGACGACGGAATCGTAGCAATCGGGGCAGATGCCGTGGCTGAAGCGGGCGTCGGAGTGATCGCTGACGTAGCTCTCGACCTGCTGCCAGTAATCTCCGTCGTTGCGCACCCGCTTGCAGTAAGAGCAGATCGGCAGCAGCCCTTGAAGCGTCTTGACGCGGCCCAGCGCCTCTTCGAGCTCGCGGACGCGCGCCGCCAGGCTGGCCTGCAGCGTCAGGATGCGCACCCCCGCCTGCACCCTGGCCCGCAGCTCCTCCCGGTCGAACGGCTTGACGATGTAGTCGTCGGCGCCGGCCTGCAGACCGCTGACGATGTCGGTCTTGTTCCCTTTGGCGGTGAGCAGGATGATGTAGGAAGGCTCCGAGGTCGGCATCGTCCGCACGTTGCGGCAGACATCGATCCCGTCGAGCCCCGGCATCATCCAGTCGAGGATCGCCAGCCGCGGGGCCGACTTGTCCTGGAGCGCCTGCCAGGCGGCCTCGCCATCGCTGGTGACCACGACCTCGTAGCCCCACCGGATCAGGGTCGCTTCGAGCATCCTGCGCGACACGAGATCGTCCTCGGCGATCAAGACTCGCATCATCAGCTCCCCGAAAGATAGGGCATCAGCGCCTGGGACAGCCGCTCGATCTCGGCGCCCAGCTCCTGCCGCGCGGTGCCGGCGCCCCGAAGATCGCCCGCGAGCCCGAGCGACTCGACGCGTGCCGCCGCCCGCAGCGCCCGCATGGCAGCGAATGTCCCGACCGATCCCTTGAGCGTGTGGGCGGCGCGCGACAGCGCCACCCCTTCGCCGCGCGCCAGGGCCGCATCGATGGCCGCAAGCTGCTGGGGCGCGGTCGTCAGGAACGCCCGCACCAGCTCCGACAGCAGGCCGCGGTCGCCGTCGACGCGCGACAGGAGGTCCGACGGGTCGAGGGTCGGCAGGTTGCGAGCGTCGGCCATCGTGTCGGGCACGGCGGTGTCGCTCTCCGGAACCAGGATGCCCGAAGGCGCGGAGTTCTCCCTCAGGGTGTGACGCGTCACCAGCGCCGCGGGATCGGCGGCGCGGGCGGGGGCGCTCAGGATCGACAGCAGGGCATCGCGCAGCTCCGATTCGCGCGCCGGCTTGGTGAGATAGCCCTCGAGGCCGATCTCCCGGCAGCGGGTCGCATCGCCTCGCTGGCCCGCCGAGGTCAGGAGAAGAAGACGCGTCGAGGCCAATTGTGGATGCCCCTTGACTTCGGCGGCCACGGAGAATCCGTCGAGCCCCGGCATCTGCACGTCGAGGAGGGCCAGTGGGTACGGCGTTCCGGCATGGGCGGCGCGGCTCAGCGCCCCGAGCGCCTGCCGGCCGTCCTCCGCCATCTCCGGCCGCATCCCCCAGGCCTTGAGGCGCGCCTCCAGCAGCCGCCTGTTGATGGGATTGTCATCCACCACCAGAATGCGAACGCCCTTCAGTTGGGCGGACTGCACGGGCGCCGCGACCTCGGTCGTGGCCGTGGCTCGCTCGAAGCGGGCCGTGAAATGGAACGCGCTCCCGTGCCCCGGCTGGCTCTCGACCCACAGCCGCCCGCGCATCAGGGAGACGAGCTGCGATGCGATCGCCAGGCCCAGTCCGACGCCGCCGTAGCGGCGAGTGCTCGATCCGTCGGCCTGCGTGAACGGCTCGAATATCGACCGTTGCTTCTCGAGGGGGATGCCGATGCCGGTGTCGCGCACCGTGAAGCGCAGCGTCGACGAGTCCGAATCCTGCTCGTCGACCGCCACTTCCAGATCGACCTCTCCGTGCTCCGTGAACTTGAGGGCGTTGCCGATCAGGCTGACCAGGATCTGCCGCAACCGCCCCGGGTCGCCGACGAGGTCGTCGGGGACCGCATCGTCGATGCGGTGGCTGAGGCGAAGCCCCTTCTGCGCGGCCCGCTCCGCAAGGCTCGCCAGCGCGTTCTCGAGGCCGGGGCGCAACCGGAAGGACATCGGCTGCAGGCTGAGCCGGTGTGAATCGATCTTCGAGAAGTCGAGGATATCGTTGACCAGATCGAGCAGGGAATCTGCCGATGATTTGACCAGGCTGAGATGACCGCGGGCCTCGGGGGGCAGGTCGGCGTCGAGAGCCAGCACCGTCATCCCGATGATGCCGTTAAGCGGGGTGCGGATTTCGTGGCTCACGTTGGCGAGGAACTCCGACTTGGCGCGCTCGGCGGAGCGCGACTGCTGGAGCGCCGAGTCGAGCGCCGCCGTCTTCCGCTCGAGCTCCTGTGTCCTCCGGGTAACGGCCTCCTCGAGCTCGGAGCGCGCGCGGCCAATCCCGGCGGCCATGCCGTCGAACGCCTGCTCGAGCTCGCCGACCTCGTCGTCGCGCCCGTCGGCCACCCGGGCGGAGGCGTCTCCGGCGGCCAGACGGCGTGTGCCGTCCGTCAGCCGCCGCAGTCGTGCCGACAGGTTGCGCGTGATTAGGAAGGACAGCGTGGCGCCCAGGACAAGACTCAAAAGCGACACGTGCAGGATTCGCCCGACCTTCCCTTCCGCATCGGCGAAGGCGGCGCGCCAGTCCCGGAAGGCGACCAGCCGGAAAGTCGGCGTCTCTGGCCATGGGGCGAGCATCTCCGTCCGGGCCACGAGAAACTCGCGATCCGAGAGGAGGCGCTCCCGGGACGAGCCGCGGCCGTCGAGCCGGAGCGCAACCGCCTCCGCGCCCGGCAGGCGATCGAGATTCCTGCGGTCGCCGGCCAGGAGAGCACCGGTCGCATCGAGGAGGACCAGAAAGGCAGCCGGTCCCTGGGATTCCCGTTCGATGGAAGCCGTTTCGATGATAGCCGCCACCGGCTGCCACGCGGCGATGCCGACGAGCCTCAGGCGATCGCCGGGCCGTTTCGCACGACGGGAAAGGACGAGCGCAGGCCGGTCTCCGGGCATCACGCTCAGCAGGCAATCTGAGACGTCAGCGTCGTCACCCGCCATCGGCGCGGGGGCGCCGAGGTTCAGAGAGCCGCCCGCCGACGGGCTGCCGCTAGCGGCCACCACCCGGCCGGTGTCATCGACCAGGAGAATCTCGGTCCAGGCGGCCTGCGCCGCTCCTTCGCGCAGTCGCCGCAGGAAGGCCGACAGGTCCTCAGATGCGGCGCGACCCCGGACCGCAGAAGTATCGGCGGGAATGGAGGCCCACACCCGGATCTCGTCGCAGCGGGCTCGCACGTACTGATGGACCTTCTCCACTGTGGAGTCAGTGGCGCCCTGCAGGTCATCGGCAGCGTCCAGTTCCATGGTTTTCTTGAGCGGCAGGACGGTGACGATGGTCAGCACCCCGATCGACAGGAGGAGCGCCACCCCAAAGGCGAGCGAAACCCTCAAGAACAGCGGTGTTCGGGACGAGGCCATCATACGTGGTGGTTAAACTTATGGGCCGCCGTCATTCGAGGCAACGTGCGAAGAGCGTCAGGAAACCGACACCCGGTGTTCCCGGGTTATGATCAGCGGCCCTTGGGAGGCGGCGGACGGATGGCGATCCGAGAGGTCGGGAGGCATCTAGGCGAGGTCGTCGTGTTGCAGCCCGACGATTACGAGGACGAGCGGGGCCGTTTCATGGAGGCCTTTCGGACCGACCACCTCCGCGTGCTCGGCGTGCCCGACCACTTCCCCCAGGAGAACCAGTCCTGGTCCCGCCGCGGGGTCATCCGGGGCCTCCACTTCCAATACGACCCTCCGATGGGGAAGCTGATGCGGGTCATCTCCGGGAAGGCGCTTCTCGTCGCCGTCGATATCCGGCGCGGCTCACCCACCCTCGGCCACTGGTTCGCCATCGAGGCCTCCCCCGACAACCGCTTGCAGGTTTACGCCCCCCCCGGATTCGCGCGCGGCTTTTGCGTCGAATCCGAGTCGGCCGAGGTGCTCTACAAATGCACGGCCCTCTACAATCCGCGCGGCGAGTCGGGCATCCGCTGGGACGACGCCCGGATCGGCATCAAGTGGCCGGTGGCCCGCCCCATCCTCTCCCCGAAGGATGCGACCGCGCAGAGCCTTTCCGACTGGCTGGCGCGCCCCGAGTCGTCGCACCCGGCGTTCTCGGTTGCGCCCGATCACCGTCCCGGATAGACCGCGAGAATGTCCTTCGCTGCGCCGTGGGCCTGAAGCCGGCTCCCGATGCACTGCAGCAGGCGCTTGACGGACTTCTGGACTATGGTTGCAGAGGATCCCTAATGGAGGTATCCTCCGGTACACACGAAGGAAGACCTGATGTCCGCGGTATGCGAGATCAAGATGGATTTTGTGGCCCTGGCCGAGCAGTACGCCGGCCAGTGGGTAGCCCTCCATCCGGAGACGGGAGATGTCCTAGCCTCCGGCGGAAGTCCTGGCGAAGTCCTGGCGGCCGCATCCACTGCCGGGGTGGCGGATGCCATCGTGACCATGGTCGTTGACGATTACGGCGCCTACGTCACGTGGCTCAAGTAGACCTGCGCTGCCGCTACCACCCATTCCCTGCCAGACCATCGCCGGGTTTTCCGAACAGGATTGAGGTCTGGTATCCCATCGTTAAGCTGGGCTTGAAGGCGGCTCAGGCGCCAATCCGCACGGTCGCCCTGCTTGACACCGGCGCCGACTTCACGTTTTTCGGGACAAGGTGGGCGGATGCGCTCGGAATCGATTGGCGTGCCGCACCTGAGGTGCACTTCAAAGGCGTCGGCGCCACTGACAACATTGGGTACGCAGCGGATGTGACTCTTTTCCTCGTCGACGACCCGTTTAGCTGGCCTGCGCGCGTGGTGTTCTCGCCAGCCATGGATGGTTTCCCCTTCCCTCTCCTGGGCCACACGGGCTTTTTTGAACACTTCGAAGTCCGGTTCAAGACGGCGACCCGCCAGCTCCGCATTCACCTGAGGTAGGCATGTTGATCCCCGCCCCTGACGCGCCTTGAACAGCGGAAGATAGAGCTGAGATCGCCTTCGATGGAGGACGAGGGCGCCGGGTGGCGCTCCAGACCGGGTCCTGAGGCTCGAGGAAGAGGTTGCCGTGCTGGCACACCTCCCGTCGCTGGAGCGTGATATCGTGTCGCGGGTCCTGGTCACGGGGACCTGGAGGCGAATAGGGGCGGACACGGCATGACCGTTGCGGCCAGGCACTATCGGGAGGACGCCCCCCCGGAGGCCGAGGGAACCCTGGATCGTCCGGCCACTGTAGCCAGGACTGTAGCCGGGAACTCGCACTCCGCAGAAAGCCTTGTGGGCCGTTAGCTCAGGCGGTAGAGCAGCTGCCTTTTAAGCAGCGGGTCGCAGGTTCGAGTCCTGCACGGCTCACCACTCCTCGTCACTCTCGAGCCGCGGCGGCAACGATCAGGGACAACCAATCCCCAGCACCTGGTCGAGATCGCTGCAGAGCATCGGGCCCGTCGCATTCCAGGTCCCCCCCTCGACGCGGCTGTGATACCAGAACCCGGAGCCCACGGCGGGGAGGTCCGTGTCGCCTGCCGCCGTGTCGATGTCGTCGTCCTCGAGCAGGAGGCACCCGGCGCACGGCGGAGCGAGTAGCGGGAGACCCTGGACGCAGGACTTCCTGAGACAGCCGAGGTCGCCCCTGATCGTGTCGTAAAGCAGCCGCAGCGGGCAGCCAGGCGGAGCCGTCCACCCGAAAGCGACCTGGTCCACAAATGCCAGGTCGCCGATCGGACAGCTGGCCGGATCCGCGCTCAAGTCTGGGGAGCAATCCACAGGGTTGACAAACGCGACGCCGCCGCTTGGGCTCGGGTAGATCACCCTGTAGGCCTCGCCGGACGCGAGCAGCATGGTATCGCAGCTCGTGGTCCCCGCTGTGCACACAGCCACGGTGCCTGTCGCACAGTCGACTCGAGTGACCGTGCCCTTGGGCACGAGCGCTCCGCCGGTTCTGGGGAGGTCGATGTGGGCGGCCAGATCGTTCGCCGTGACCAGGAACGTGTCGTATGGAATTGACAGGAGGTAGGCCCGGTACCCGGGTGGAAGGGTGATCGTCTCGAAGGTGTCGCAGCGCTCGATATCCCATGTCGTGGCTGCGCTTGGTCGCACCTCGACTCCCTCTCCGCGTTCGAGGCAGAAGCAGGTCGAGGCCGCGCATCCGGGCTCGGGGATCGGCTCCGTCGGCGAGGTGCAGATGCCGGTCGCGCAGTCATAGACCCATCTGCGACTGGGGTTAGGGGTGTCGTTGACGCCCTGAGCGACAGTGATGGCGAGCGGGATCGCGGCACAGAGATCTTCAGCGGTCATCATGTTGGTGTGCATGGGCAAAGAGACCCAATTGGTCCCGACGTTACCCTGGCCCACAGCGCACAAGTCTTTGGTGAACAGCGGCTGGCCGACCGCGGGCGTCGCCAGGCCAGTGACGGTCAGGAGGATCACGATTCGGGCTGCGTCGTTGGACACGGAACGCGTCATGGCGGCCTCCCAGCGCAGCCACAGGCCCCTTGCGCCACGGCACCACGGCACGGGGAGCCGGCTACAGCACGATGACAATCAGGATCTGTTCGGCGATGAATTCTGGAGTTACTTTTACGCCGAAGACTCCGATGCGTCAAGGGCAGGTGTGTTTCAACGGCCGGCCGGGATCATGGCCTTGGTCGCGGCCGAGTAGGCGGCGGCCTGCCGGGGATGGCGCCCGAAGTAGTCGGGATGGATGTCGAGCGCTCCGGCGAACGCGAACACGGACTCTGCGTTGCGGCCGGCCAGGTGCAGCGCCTCTCCGAGCGCGCCGAACCCGTCGGCAAAGTGTGGATCGGCCTGCACCGAGCGCTGGTACGAGGCGATTGCCGGCTCGAGCCAGCCCTCCTTCATGGCGGCCTCGGGCTCCGCGATCCAATCGAAATCGGCGTCATAAACGAAGATGGAAAAGCCGGCCGAGGCCACCGGTCGCCGGGATCGCAGCATCGCCATCAACGGCTGGACCGCGGATTCGAGGTAGACCCCCTGCAGGTTGGTCACGCTGACCGCCAGCCGGTCGCCGCGCCGGACGACGAGCTCGAATTGTGAAGGCGCCGGAAGCACGGCCCCTGGCAGTCGATCACAATCGATCCCGTGGTATCCCGGGTCGGCGGTGCCGAAGTACGACAGCTTCAGCCTCGGTCCGGGATGGGCGTCGGCGTACCGCTTCAAGCCCTTCAGATCCTGGCCCCAGTCGAGATTCGAATCCACGAAATGCCGGTACCCCTGGGAGGGTCCACCCCCCAGCATGTTGATGAAGCTCAGGTGGTGCGGGTGGACGAAAAGGGCGGCGAGGACGCAAGCGCCGGCGGCAACCGCCGGGAGCACCCGGCGCAGCATCGGGAAAGGACGGTCCCAGGGCCAGACGGCACAACTGGAGGCGACGACGAAGAGAAAGGGATAGATGGGCAGAAGGTGCCGGTGGCCGATGTTGAGGCCGTGGGCCATCGCCAGGCCCACATAGACGAGAACGGGGATCCAGAGGAAAGGATCGGCGCGTTTCCGCGCCCCCGTCTTGAACGCCATCGCAGTGCCGGCGGCCAGGAGAAAGAGAAGCGGCAGCGGCGTCTTGAGGGCAAAGGTAGCGGGGAAGTACC
>Ga0247727_10010722_pt1 | contig 16177 bp, 13 predicted proteins | sample WisWelCaveWW1625_FD_202498 | JGI IMG/M metagenome (GOLD analysis project Ga0247727, IMG submission 202498) | Biofilm microbial communities from Wishing Well Cave, Virginia, United States - WW16-25 | ecosystem: Environmental > Aquatic > Deep subsurface > Groundwater > Cave microbial mat | place... | reverse complement strand
TTTCGGGATCCCGCTCCACGGCTCGCAGGAGCAGCAGCAGCACCGCGAGGACACCGAACAGCGCCGGGCCCTCGCGTAGGAGCTGCGGCTCGAGGTACAGGAGCGGCCCATAGAGCGCGGCCGCGATCCCCGCCGCGCAACCCGCCATGAGACCCGCGAGGCGTGACGCGATTCGGAGAACGAGGACGCACGTGCCGGCGCCGATCACGATCTGCAGGATCTTGATCCACGGTAGCGGGTCCCGCAGGAGGAGGCCAAAGAGCGCGAGGAGATAGGAGTAGGCCGGTGCCTGATGGAACACGTGCGGTCCGTACCACTCGATCCATTTCTCCGGCGGCCACCGCTTCTGCCAACCGTGGTACGGGTGGTAGGGCTCGCTGGCGAGCCAGTCCTCCGGGAGCTGACGCGCCTGCGCGAGGTAGGTCGCCATGTCGGTCTGGTCCCACTCGTGCCAGCGGTCGAGCGCCGTGCCCCGGACCTCGAGCCAGTACCCGAGACGCACGGAGATCGCGAGAAGAAAGATCAGGATCGCGGCCGCGGCCGTGGGATGGCTGCGGAGCAGCGCGGTGCTACGTCCCCGAGACCGCTGCGCCACCGCTTTCGCCACTCGGAAGGCCTCGTGCGAGCCAAGACTACCACGCCATCGCTCGGGGGTGTCGAACGCATGCCGCGAGTGATGCGGTCCGGGGCCGGCGGTATCCTCTCGGAGTCCGCCGGTCCGGATCGGAGGTCGTGCTCTGAGCGCGGATCCCACGCCCGTTCTGGTCGCCTGTCTCGTCGCGGGAGGCCTGTTGCCGTTCGCGGTGCGGCTGGCCCACGGGCGAAGCGCCGGGTTCGCGGTCGCGGTCGGCTTCGGGTGGGCCGCGGCCTCGTTGATCGTCGGCTGGGCCACCGCGCTCGTTCCGGGGGAGCCGCCGTTTCCCGCGGACGGGCGACCCCAGGAGGTCGTGGCCGAGGAGTTCGCGTCCTCGCGCGCGTGCCTGCCCTGCCATCCGCGCGAGTACGAGACCTGGCGCTCGTCCTACCACCGCACGATGACGCAGGTCGCGATCCCCGGCGTCGTTCGCGGCAACTTCGACGGGGGCACGGTGCGGGGCGACGTGCGCACGCACGAGATGGAGCGTCGCGGCGACGAGTTTCGCGTCGACGGCGAACGGGTCGTGATGACGACCGGGTCGCACCACATGCAGGCCTACTGGGTGTCGGACCACGCCGGGCGCAGCGTGAGCCTGGTCCAGGCGATCTACCTGTTCGACGAACAGCGCTGGGTGAGACGGCGCGACGCGTTTCTGCAGCCCCCGGGCGGCTCGCTGCGCACCGATCACTGGAACCGGAACTGCATCGTGTGCCACTCGACGCACGGCCGGCCGCGCCTCGCGGCGAACAACGACACGCATGTCAACGAGCTGGGGATCGCGTGCGAAGCATGTCACGGTCCCGGAGCGGACCACGTCGAGCAGAACCGGTCGCCGTGGCGGCGCTACGTCCGTCACCTCGGCGACGACGGCGATCCGACGATCGTCGATCCCGGACGGCTGTCAACCCGACTGGCCTCGCACGTCTGTGCGCGATGCCACGTCAACAGCGTGTTCGCGTCGGAGGAGGTGGAGCGCGAGTACTGGGACGGAGCCGGGGACCTGTACCGGGCGGGTGACGACCTCGAGCGCACGGTCCACGTTCTGACGGGGCCTGACGATCCGCTCGGTCCGGTCGAGGCCGAGCGCGAGCTGCAGGCGTTTCGACGCGACTCGCTGTTCTGGCCCGACGGCCCGTCGCGCGGGTCCGGGCGCGAGTTCAACTCGATGATGCACTCGCCGTGCTACGGATCCGGCGAGGGCCGAAACGACATGAGCTGCCTGTCGTGCCACCAGATGCACCGGCGTGACGACGATCCGCGACCCGTCGCCGAGTGGGCTAACGACCAGCTCCAGGTCGGGATGGACGGCGATGGCGCCTGCCTGCAGTGTCACGATACGGGGAGCGGTTCGAGCCTCGCGGCTCACACCCGTCATCGAGCCGATTCGACGGGCAGCCGCTGCTACAACTGCCACATGCCGTACACGACGTACGGTCTGTTCAAGGCGATCCGCTCGCACCACGTTTCGAGCCCGAGCGTGTCGGCCGAGCTCGCCACGGGTCGTCCGAACGCCTGCAATCTCTGCCATCTCGACAAGCCGCTCGGCTGGACCGCCGAGCGCCTGCGCGACTGGTACGGTCTGCCGGCTCCCGAGCTGGGTCCGGCGGAGCGTGAGGTCGCGGGATCGATCCTGTGGCTGCTGCGCGGCGAGGCCCGCCAGCGCGTGCTCCTCGCCTGGCACGCCGGTTGGCCGCCGGCACAGCAGGCGTCGGGCAGCGACTGGATCGCACCGTTCGTCGCGCCGCTGCTCTCCGATCCGTACGCGGTGGTGCGCACGGTCGCGGCGCGGTCGATCCGGACCCTGCCGGGCTTCGACCGGTTTCCCGTCGAGGACTCGGGGGATCCGGCGCGGCAAGCGGCCGCGGCGCGGCAGGCGTGGCAGATCTGGAGCGCATCCGGAACGCAGCGCCGCGACCCGGCGCTGCTGATGGGCCCGGGCGGGATGGACGGGCAGGCTCTCGGGATCCTCCTCGGCCAGCGTGACGATCGCGCGGTCGGCGTCGTCGAGTAGACCGATCGCGTAGCATGTACGGCACGATGCGATCGAGCGAGATCCCCGACTATTCGCGACGGCACCAGCGCGTCGGGTGGTGGAGCCTCGTGGGGTTCCTGGTCCTCGGCTTCGTGCTCGAGGCGCTGCACGGGCTCAAGGTGTCGTGGTACCTCGACGCCGGCATGCAGCCACGTCGGTTCATGTGGACGCTGGCCCACGCGCACGGCACGCTCGTCGCACTCGTCAATATCGCGTTCGCCCTGACGCTGCGAACCCAGCCGTGTGCGGACGTGTGGGTCCGGCGCGCCTCCCCCTGCCTCGTCAGCGCGTCGATCCTCCTGCCGGGGGGATTCTTCCTGGGAGGAGTGAGCGTGCACGGCGGCGATCCGAACCCGGCGGTGATCGTCGTTCCGCTCGCCGCACTCGTCCTGATCTGTGGCGCGGTGTTCGCCGCACTCGCGCTGGGCGGGGCGCGGGGAGAGACGGCGACACGAGCGCCCGGCGCGACACCGGGTCGGGGCACGCTGCCGTGACGCTGCCCGAGCTGCGCTTGTTGCTGCCCGTCTGGGTCGAGCGCGCACTCCCCCCGGCGGGTCAATCGATAGGTGACGTCGCCGCGCGGATGCGCTTCGTCGTCGAGCTCGCCCGGCAGAACGTCCTGCGCAGCACGGGCGGACCGTTCGCCGCGGCGGTGTTCGACATCGATTCGGGGCGGCTCGTCGCTCCGGGGGTCAACGTCGTCGTCCCCGCGCGCTGGTCGGCGGCGCACGCGGAGATCGTCGCCTGCGCGCTGGCCCAGCAGGTCCGCGGATCCCACGACCTGGGCGCGGCGGGGCTGCCGGCGTGCGAGCTCGTCACGAGTGTCGAGCCGTGCGCGATGTGCCTCGGCGCGGTGACGTGGAGCGGCGTGTGCCGCGTCGTGTGCGGCGCCCGTGAAGGGGACGCCCGGGCCGTCGGGTTCGACGAGGGTCCGAAGCCCGCTGCGTGGGTCGAGGAGCTCGAGCGCCGCGGCATCGAGGTCGTGCGCGACATCGAGCGGGCCGCAGCGCGCGAGGTCCTCGAGACCTACGCGCGCGGGGGCGGACCGATCTACAACGGCCGCGGAGGATCGCCGCGGGGGACTTCTTCCTGACCGGGGGTCTCGGGAGCGCGATGCACGACGAGAGAGCGTTCCCGCTCGCCTGGCTCGTGCTCGTCGCCGTGGCGGTCGGGTGTGCGCCTGCGAGCGGTTCGGCGCGGGTGACGGGCACCGTCGTGTATCGCGAGCGGATCGCGATCGCTCCGGATGCGCAGGTTCGCGTGGTGCTCGAAATTGTGAGCCGCGCCGACGCCGAGCCGACGATACTCGCCGAGCGCACGATCCGTCCGGCGGGACAGGTCCCGGTTCCGTTCGTGCTGGAATACGACCCGGCGCGGATCGAGCCCGGCCGTCGCTACGTCGTGCGCGCCGAGATCCGGGACGCGGCGGGCGCGCTCCGCTGGACGACCGTGGACACGCATCCGGTGCAGCTCGGCGGCGCGGCGCCGGACGTCGAGATCGTGGTTCGCCAGGTCGGGATCGAGTCCACAGACCGCATGAGTCCGGGCGAGCCGCAGAGCACCTCGGTCTACGAGTGCGAGGGGCTCGACTTCGTCGTGCGCCAGGGTCCAGGCGAGGTCGGCTTGTTTCTGACCGACCGGACGGTCGTCGCTCCGCAGGTTGCCGCGGCCTCGGGAGCGAAGTACGCCGTGGAGGACGTCGTGTTCTGGAGCAAGGGCGACGAGGCGACGCTCGAGATCGGCGGTCGACGCTGGACCGCGTGCCGTCTGGCGCCGGCGCGCGTGCCCTGGGAGGACGCGCGACTGCGCGGCGTGGCGTTTCGCGCGCTCGGAAACGAGCCGGGATGGACGCTCGAGATCGAGCCCGGCCAGCGCATGGTCTTCCTCGGCGACTACGGTGCGACGCGCGTCACGACCCCGGTTCCGGCACCGGCGATGGACCCCGCCACCGGGCGGACGACGTACCACGCGACCACCGAGGCCCACGATCTCGAGGTGCTCGTCGACGACGAGCCGTGCGCCGACGACATGAGCGGGGAGCTGTTCGAGGTGACGGTGACGGTGCGCTCGAACGAGCGGACGTACCACGGCTGCGGCCGGCACCTGTGATCCGCGAACAGGCCTCGAACCGAGCGCGCGGCTACCTGGAACCCGAAGATTCGAGACCTGACCCCGGGGAGAGCACGGCGAGGAACAGGCGGTACTTCGGTCCCGCGGTGGTCAGGACCTGGATGCGCGTGGCGTCATCGGCATGCGTGTAGAGGTCGAACCGCAGGTAACCCTTGTCGTTCGACCGCGCTCCCGACCAGCCCGGGCCGAGGCACGCTTCGAGCCGGCGCAGGAAATCGGCGTGTACCTCGAGCGCGAGCGTATAGCGCTCGTTGGTCTCGAGGTGACAGCGCCAGGCGGCGTCGGGCCGCTCGCGCGGGCTCGTGCCGCACAGTTTGGCGCCTGGCAGCGTGAGGCTCGTCTCGTGGTAGAGGCCGGCGTCGGCCCCCGTGATGGCGGCGAAGTCGTTCCCGGCCCGGGCCGCCTCGAGCGCGCTCGACACCGGAGCACAGTACGGGTCCTTCGCCGCAGCCGTGCCGGTGAGCGCCGCGATCGCGAGAGCGGCAACCTCGAGGCCCTTCATCGCTCGCGCTTCCTTGCTTCGCCATCCGGCGCAGGGTCGGCCGTCACGACTCGCGCCGCCATCGGGATGACGTAGCCTCCCGGTGCGGCGAACCGAGCCACGCGCTCCTCGATGGCCGCGCGAATCGCGGCCAGGCGCTCCGGGGACTGCCGGGCGAGCACGGCCGCCGTGCGCACCCCCGCATCGCGCTCCGCCTCGAACAGGAACCCGAGCGTCGGGATCGTCCAGTCGGCCGTGACCGTCGCGATGCGGATCGACAGCGGCGCGAATCCCGCAGCGGCCAGGAATTCGCGACACGTCGTCTCGTCCACCGCGAGTGACCGCGGAGGGCCCTCGGGTAGATCGACGGTGATCTCACCATGCTCCCGCATGGCCTCGTCGACGATGCGGGTGCCTGGGTTCACCTCGGGAGGAGCCCACACCGTGAATCCGAGCCGGCCCCCGGAACGGAGCACGCGCCGCGCCTCGGCGAGCGCGCGTTCGGGCCAAGCGAAATGCAGGATTCCAAAGTTGGTCAGCACGCGATCGAACGAGGCCGTGTCGAAGTCGAGCGCCTCCGCGTCCCCGCGACGGAACTCGACCCCGGGCACTCGCGCAGTGGCGATGCGCACCATCTCAGGCGAGAAGTCGACGCCCGTCGCGTGCGCGCCGACCGCGTGGACCGCCTCGGCCACGTAGCCGGGCCCGCAGGCGACGTCGAGGACGCGCGCGCCGGCGCCGACGCCGGCCGCCTCGACCAGCGGCTTCACGAACTGCCGCGTGAGGGAGGCCCAGCTCGATTCGTATTTCCCGGCGACGCGCTCCCAGCCGTCGCGCTGGAGCCGGGCGAACGCTTCCCGGTCGTTCATCCTGGACGGGAGTCTACCAGAGGGGGCGTTTCGGACGAGGCGCGATTCCAGATTTGCGGGCCTCGCGGGAGCGCGCGGGATCCCGTATCCTTTCGACTCGTCGCGAAGACCAAGGAGACTCCGATGATCGTGCACGCCCGCCACATCCTGGTCGAGTCCGAGGCCGAGGCCCAAGAAATCAAGCGGCAGATCGAGTCGGGCGCCGACTTCTCGGAGCTGGCCCGACAGCACTCGCAATGCCCTTCGAGCGAGGAGGGCGGCGATCTCGGCGAGTTCGGCCCCGGCGAGATGGTGCGCGAGTTCGACAACGTCGTGTTTCGCGCCGACATGGGCCAGATGCACGGCCCGGTCAAGACCGAGTTCGGCTATCACGTGATCGAGATCCTCAGCCGGGATCCGTAGCGCCGTGTCGATGGTCGAGCGCTACCGCCTCGCCGGACGGATCGGCGCCTGCGTCCTCGGCGGCGCCCTCGCCGTTCCGGCCTGCGCACCGCAGCCGGGGAAGAACACGACCCCGAAGGCGACCGCCGTGCGGTCGAATCCCGCCCCGTCGCTCGACGAGCTACGCAACGCGACGTACGTGGGGATCGGCGCCGGTCCGGTCCGCCTCACGGCTGGCCGATGGGAGGGTGAGCCCTTCGTCGACGACGCGGCTTCGCGACCGTCGGTCACGCTCGCGGGCGATCTTCGCCTGAGCGGCGACGTCGACGGCGACGGCATCGAAGAGGCGATCGTGCTCCTCGACGAGAGCGCCGGTGGATCGGGCACGTTCGTGCATCTCGCGCTGATGGGCCGGCGCGGAGACGACGTCGTCAGCCGCGCGACCGCCCGCGTCGGCGATCGCGTTCAGGTCCGCGCCGGACGGATCGCCGGCGGGCGGATCGTCCTCGACGTGATCCAGGCCGGCCCGGACGACCCGGCGTGCTGTCCCGCGCAGAAGGCGACGCGCACGTGGACGCTCGCGGCCGAGCGTCTCACGGAGTTCGCACCGGAGATCGTCGGAACCGTGTCGCTCGCCGACCTCACGGGCGTCGAGTGGGTGCTACGCAGTTTCCGTGTGGACGATCCGGCGCCTCGGGAGCCGCAGGTCACGCTCGTCTTCGACGGGAGCCGCATCGCGGGTGGGAGCGGCTGCAACCGTTACTTCGGCGAGGCCAAGACCGGGGAGCGCCCGGGTGACCTGTCGTTCGGTCCGATCGGCGTGACGCGAATGGCGTGCCCCGAGCCAGCGATGACGATCGAGCAGCGCTACTTCCTGGCGCTCGCCGGTGTGCAGAAGTTCGGCTTTCTCGCCGGGCGTCTCGCGCTCCACTGGATCCGCGAGGGCGACGCGGGGACTCTGCTGTTCGACGCGCGCGAACCGGAGAACCAACCCTGACCGGCGTCAAGCGCCGCCGTCCTCCAGCACGTCCAGGTCGGCGAGGTCCTTCGGTCGGCCACTCGCGCGTTTGTTGCGGACGAGATCCGCGCGGCCCAGGAACGGGATCTCGTGCGAGCCCACGCGGTGGGTCACCCGGTTCTCCCATGCGTCGTCGAAGGCGAGGCCGCTCAACTTCGTCATGAGGTCGATCCGTCGCGGAGGCAGGCCGATCTGCACCACCATGCCGGGTGCCGCGAGGTCCGCCTGCGAGATCCCGAGGGCGCCGGTAGGGACGCCGAAGGAGAGCAGCGCGTTCCACACGCGCTCGGCGTTCGACGGATCCGGACGGATCCACACGTCGAGGTCGCCCGTGGCGCGGGGCACTCCGTGTACTGCCATGGCGTGAGCGCCGACGACGAGAAACCGGGCTCCCGTCCCGAGCAAAGACTCCAGCAAATCTCGGAAGTCGTCGTTCACGCCGACTCGGCGGACTCGGCGCGCACGCAGCGCACCGGCGTGTCGCGTCGGGCGTAGTCGGGGAGCGGCCGGCCGGTCAACGACCACGCCTCGAGCGCGAGTGGCCACATCATCTCGAGTCGCGCCTCGGGCGTGGTCGAGCCGCTGAGGTCGTCCGATGGCTCCTCGCCCAGCCGGTACTTGCGAACGGGCCACGCGCTCCGGTCGGTCATGCGGGGATTATACGGCCGCGCGCCGGACGGAGCGTCCACGCACGCAGCCGCGGGCGATCCTCGAAGTCGGGCGGCGTCACCTGCGCGGTGATCTCCTCGGCCACGAGGCCCGGGACCGCTCGATCGTCGAGGGCGAAGGTGCGCAGGTTCGTCGTGAACAAGATCTCGCCGTCCGGAGCGAGGAGCCGCGCGGTCTTCCCCAGCAGACGCGCGTGGTCACGCTTCACGTCGAACTCCTCCCGCATGGCGCTCGAGCGGGACCAGGTCGGCGGGGCGAGGCAGATCAGCCCGTAACGCCGACCGTCACCGCCCCGGTCGAGCCAGCGCAGGACGTCGGTGCGCAGGAGCCGGTGCCGCGGGCCGCTGAAGCCGTTCCGGGCCAGGTTGTCGCGGCCCCACGCGAGGTACGAGTTCGACAGGTCGACGCTCGTCGTCGAGCGGGCGCCGCCCGCGGCGGCGGCGACCGTGACCGCGCAGGTGTACGCGAACAGGTTGAGCACGTCGAGGTCACGCGACCGATCGCGGATCCGGCGCCGCAGCAGCCGGTCGTCGAGGAACAGCCCGGTGTCGATGTAGTCGGTCAGGTTGACCAGGAACCGCAGGTCACCCTCGCGGACCTCGCGTCGCTTGCCACGGTCGTCGTAATGCGGGTGCTGATCGCCCTTGGCCCGGCGTCGGCGTACGCGCAGCACGATGCTCGCCGGTTCGACGCCCAGCACTTGGGGCACGACGAGCAGCGCGTCGCGCAGGTGTCGCTCCGCGGCCTCGGCCGGAATCGAGCGCGGTCGCTCGTACTCCTCGACGCGCACCGCGCCGTCGTACCAGTCGACCGCCAGGTTGTATGCGGGGACGTCGGAGTCGTAGATCCGGTAGCATGTCAGGCCCTCGCGCGCGGCCCAGGCGGAACGTCGCCTCAGGTTCGTGCGGAGCCGGCTCTCGAACCCCACGGCATCGGCGCTCGGTCGGCGCCAGCCCGGACCGCGCTCGCTCGTGACGGGGGCGGCCGCGACCGGCACCTCGAGCAGGCGACACTCGAGCGGTCCGTTGTGCAGCACTCGCCGGCGCGCCGGACGGAGGCCCAGCCGTTTGTCGAGCGCGCGGTTTCCCGAGAGAATCCACGCCGTCCAGCCGGGAAAGCGCCGGCGCAGCACGTCGCCGAGCAGCTCGTAGAGCGGACCCAGCTCGTCCGTCTCGCCGAGGCGCTCGCCGTAGGGTGGGTTGGTCACGAGAAGGCCGGGCTCGTCCCATGGTGGGGCCATCTCGCGCAGCTCGCGGACCTCCACCTTCACGCGGTCCGCGATCCCGGCGTGCGCCAGGTTCTTTCGCGCCGCGCGGACCGTGGAAGGAGAGGCGTCCGACCCGGCGATCCGAACGACGCGGCCCGCGCCCGCGTCGCGTCGCCCGCGTGCTTCCTGGCGCAGCCGCTCCCACAGGTGCGCGTCGTGCCCGCGCCACCCCTGCGCGCCGACCCGCGTGCGGGCGAGCCCCGGCGCGACATCGAGCGCGATCCATGCCGCCTCGACGAGCAGGGTCGCCGAGCCGCACAGCGGATCGAAGAGCGGCCGGCCGCTCTCCGCGCATGCCGGCCAGCCGGCGATGCGCAGGATCGCCGCGGCCAGGTTCTCCTTGAGCGGCGCCGCGCCCCCGGTACGTCCGAGGCCACGCCGGTGCAGTCCACCACCGGCGAGGTCGAGGCTCACGGTCGCTTGCTTGCCGCGCAGGTGCACGTTCACGCGCACGTCGGGCGCGACCTTGTCCACGCTCGGCCGCGCGCCGACCGCAGAACGGATGCGATCCACGATCGCGTCCTTCGTCTTGAGCGCGACGAAGTGCCCCGGGCCGGCCGGGGCATCCGAGACGCCCGCCACGTCCACGGCCAGCGTGCGCTCGGGGCCGAGATGATCGGTCCAGTCGATCGCGTGGACGCCGGCGTAGAGCGCCGCGGCGTCGGGCGCCTCGAAGCTCGAAAGCGGCAGGAGCACGCGGCTCGCCACGCGCGACCAAAGACAGGCCCGGTATGCGTGCTCGATCGTCGCGCCGAACCCGACCCCGGCGCGCTCTGGCTCGACCGGCAGGACGCCGATCTCCCGCAGCTCGTCGGCGAGGACCTCTTCGGTGCCGCGGGAGGCCGTGCAAAAAAAGCGCGGGATGGCGCTCGCCGACCCTGCGCTCACGCTCGGCTCGCGGGCTCCGTGATCACCTTCACGTGCGGAAACGGGATCTCGATCCCATGCGCGTCGAAGGCTTTCTTGACCCGTCGGCGCAGCTCGCGCTGGACCACGAGTCCCTCCTGCGGCAGCGTTTTGGCCACCATCCGCAGGACGACCGCCGAGTCGCCGAGCGACTGGACCCCCGGATACTCGAACGGAGCGAGGAGCTTCCGGCCGAACACCGGATCCTGCTCGATCGACGCACCGACCTCGCGCAGGGCGGACAGGCAGCGATCGGTGTCCTCCTTGTAGGCCACTCCGATGTCGAGGAGCGCGCGCGCCCAGTCGCGCGTTGCGTTGGTCACGACCGTGATCGCGCTGTTCGGGACGATGTGCGTCTTGCCGTCGATGTCGCGCAGCACCGTCGTGCGCAGGTTGACCGCCTCGACCAGCCCCGAACAGCCGGCGGCGGTGATGTTGTCGCCGACGCGGATCTGGTTCTCGAGCAGGATGAAGAACCCGGTGATGACGTCCTTGACCAGGGTCTGCGCGCCGAAGCCGACCGCGAGGCCGAGGATCCCGGCCCCGGCGAGGATCGGTTTCAGGTCGACGCCCAGCTCGCCGAGAACGAGCATCGCCGCCATGGACCACACGAGAATGAACGTGGCCTGGCGCAGGATCCGGCCGACGGTCTGCGCCCGCTGCTCGCGCTCGGTGACGGTCAAAGGGTCGTCGTCGTCGCCGATCCGCTCGATCCGTCGGATCAACGTGCGGAGCGCGAAATGCACGATCCACGCGAGGACGAGGATCAGCACGACCCGGACGAAGCTCTGCGCGTGAGTCTCGGCCCACGATCGGAGAGTGTCGAGCATCGGCGCCTCCTGGAGTGCCGCGCCTTATCGCGCGGCGGGCCGTCCAGGATAGCTCGCGCTGGATCGGGTCGCCCAGGGCCGGGCCCCGAGCCGCCCGTCAATCCCCTCGTCGCAGCGAGACGTCGAACGCTCCCTCGAGGTAGGTCTTCGTCCCGCGCTTGCGCTCGACGAGATCCGGCGTCAGCTCGGGGCGATCGTTCGCCGGGTGCGCGGCGTCGCGGAATCGCATCTCCGTGCGCGTCGTGCGATACCCGCGCGCGGTGACGATCAGGTGGATATGCGGCGGTGGGCCGTAGTTCGACGGGACGACCGTTTCGAGCTCGAAGTAGCCGCGCTCGTCGGTCGTCACGCGCGCGCGGTACTCGTAGCCGTCCATGTCGTAGTGACCCGCGTGATCGGCCTGAAATGCATCGAGCACGCTGCCCGCGATGCCCTCGCCCGTCGCCGCGTCACGGACGCGGCCATGAACGAGGAGCACGGTCCCCTCGGCGAGCGGCGGGCTGAGCTTGGCCCGGAACGGCGCTCCGGGCCGATGATTCGGTCCGGTCCCGACGTCCGGTGTGACGGGGACGGCCTGACCCCAGCCCGGCGTCGCGAGCACGACGGCGGCGACAACGACGGAGCGAGAGAGGTGCTGGAAGCGACGGCCTGCGGGACGTGTGTGCATCGGATCGTCCTCCGGCGCGATGAGCGATCGGGCCCCGTCGGCATTTCAGCGCAACTCGCGGTTCGGTGGGTGGCCAACCCACCGAGTTTTACGAGTTTTTACGAGGGCAAGAGGAGCGGCCGAGGCACTCCAGGCACCCGGATCACGGGCATGGGGCGAAGTTGGTTCGCTCCGCGCAGGTCCCACGCCCCATCGAGCCTTCCCCTCCGTCCTCCACCGTGACGACGTAGAACCAGCCTGCGCCCGAGGCGGGCGAGTCCGACTCGTCGAACACCGCATCGGTCCGGACCGGATCGAGCGCGTCGACGCAGATCCCGAAGTTGTCGTATCCCAAGCCGGCAAGTCCATCGCGATAGACGTGGTACTCGACGGCACCGGGCAAAGCATCCCAAACGAGGGTTTCCGCATCCGTCCAGCGCAGGTTCGCGACCTCCGACGGCGCGAGCGCGCCGTTCTCGGTTTCGAACGCTCCGATGTCCATGTGGGCCAGGCCGTTCCCGTCGAAGTCGACGAGACGCGGCGCACCTGCCAGGTCCGTGCAAGGCGCGCCCGTGAACGTCGCCGGGTCCGGACCGTGCTCGAGCGCGATCGAGCCGGTCTGCAGCCGGTAGTCGCTGGCAGGATCTACGAAGAGGGGATCGCCGCAGACGTTGTCGTTGACCGCGCTGCAGTCCGGATTGCAGGCGAGTGACCAGGAGAGGTTCGCGCAGGCCACGCCGGCCAGGTCGCCCGTCGCATTATCCCAGAAGATCGAGTGCGCAATCGTGACCAGTCCGGCGGACGAGTTGTCCACCCCGCGAGCGGCGCTTCCGGTCACGGTCGCGTGACGCAGCACCAACGACCCGCACGAGTCGAGAACGAGGCCGTCTCCCGTGTGGGCGATCAGCGCCGTCTCGACCGTCGCTGCGCCGGCGATGTTCATGGCGGTGCTCCCGAGTCCCTCGAATGCCGCGTAGGAGAGCTGGAGCGATGCCCCACACGCGAGATTCACGCCACGCGAGACCGTCGAATCCGCGGTCACACGGGTCACGCTGTGGCTCCCGGCCACGAGATCGAGAGCCACGTCGGAGATGTCCTCGAACGCGACGTCGCTGACCCGCACCGGAACGCGTGCCACGATTCCAGCCGCGCCCTTGAGCGTCAGGTTGCTGATCCCGATCGGCGTCGTGCTGAACGTCTCCTTCACGTTGAACGCCGGCCCCGAATCGCCGTCGATGCACACACCCGCGCCGTCGCCGACGAAGTAGAACACCTTGGTGCTGCGCTCGACGTACACCGTGCCCAGGTAGCACGCGCCTCCCGCGAGCGGCCGGATGCGGATCAGAGTCCCCGATTCGGCGGCGGAGTTCACCGCCTCGAGGACGGAGGAGAAGTCGATGCCGTGGTCACCGGAAGGACCGACGACGAACACTGGATTCGTGTCGCAGGCGTCGCCCACGCCGTCGACGTCGGAGTCGGACTGAGATGGATTGGACACCCCGGCGCAGTTGTCGCAGGCCTCGGGTACGCCGTCGAAGTCCGTGTCCGGCGCCGCGGGGTCGAGGTCGTCGGGACAGAAGTCGCACACGTCGCCGATCCCGTCGCCGTCCGCATCTTCCTGCCCCGGATTGAAAAGGAACCTGCAATTGTCGCGGCAGTCGGGCAGGCTGTCCGAGTCGACGTCGGACGTTCCGCACTCGAGCACGACGTACACGAGCCCCGCATTGTCCCCGAGCGTGACGCCGTCGTGGCCGGGCGCCCCGACGAGGAAATCGCCGAAGCTGTCGTCGTTGACGTCGCCGGGTCCCACGAGGGCCGACCCGGCCATCTCGCCGGCCTCGGTGCCGATGAACTGCGTGCCGCCGAAGCCCTTCGCCAGGTCGATGAGGCCGAGGCGAAGCGACACGGAGACGCGCCCCGCAACGAGGTAGACGATGCCGGCCTCGGACACGCCGTTCGGGTCCGCCCCGGGCGCTCCGAGGGCCGCATCGTCGAGACCGTCGCGCGTGACGTCGCCGAGTCCCGCCACGGCCGTGCCCAGGCGGTCACCGCCCGTTGCACCGAGCCAGATCGCGCCCGGCACCGAGCCCGCCTGGCTCACCGGCGCGCCGATCGCCTCCGCGACGAACAAGCCGTAGGGGAGCTTCGACGCGGTCTGGATCACCCGTCCCGCATCCTGGTCTGCCGGGGCGGGCCCGCGGTCGTACGACGGAGCGCCGACGAGCAGATCGGCCTCGCCGTCGACGAGGCTGTCACCGCCACCGGCGATGGAGCTTCCCAGCGCCTCACCCGCCTGCGTGCCGCGGATCTGCGTGCCCTTCTTCGGATTCGGCTGTGCGTCGTCGCCGATCGAGCAGCCCTCGACGATCTCGCGCCCGAGCGTGCCGCCCTCGGCCACGAAGGTCACGCCGGCGTCGACGGCCAGGAGGTCCGCGAACGGCGCGCCGAGGGCCAGGTCGTCACCGGCCGTGCCCACGACGTCGCCGGGGAAGGCCACGGCGTGGCCGAGCTGGCCACCCACGAGGTCGCCCCGGTACGCGACGCCGTCGATCTCGCCGGGGAGACCGCTCGCCACATCGGCCAGAGCGACGGTGCCGCTGAGAGACGCGTCGTCGAAGATGACGTAGGCCGCGCCGGCCTCGGCCTTCGCGCCGGGATCGCTTCCCGGTGCGCCGATCAGGATGTCCTGACCCGTCCCCGCGTTGACCCGTCCGCCCGCGGCCACCGAGAAGCCCGCCCGGTCGCCGAGCGCCGCGCCGACGAACACGATTCCCGGCACGTCGTCCGCTTGCCCGTTGGCCACGCGCGAGAGGTCGATCGTGTCGGGCACGTTCGGATCGGCAAGGTTGGGATACGTGATCGCATCGGTGGGGTCGAAGAAGATCAGGTAGACCTTGCCCGGTCCGGTCGCGACGGGTGTCGGACCCGAGCGATTCGTCTGCTCGGCGCCGATCAGGATGTCGAGGAAGCCGTCGCCGTTGAAGTCGAAGTCCCCGGCTACGGCGACCCCGGTGCGGTCACGTGCCGCGATACCGACGAACAGGATGTCCGGCGACACGCGCTCGGCCAGGATCGCGCTGCCGAGGTAGACGGCCGTGCTGCCGGCCTCCGCCAGGCTGCCCGGGTTGTAGCCCGGCGCTCCGACGAGGAAATCGCGGATGCCGTCGCCGTCGAGATCGCCCGCGGCCGCGACCGAGGTGCCGGTCTGCGAGCCGGGTCCGAGGCCGAGAACCTGATCGCCCACGCTCGGGTCGTCGAGCGGCACGGTGATGTCGCAGACGTTGCCGATGCCGTCACCGTCCGAGTCGGCCTGATCCGGATTCGACACCTGCGGGCAGGTGTCCATGCAGTCCGGGACGTCGTCGCCGTCGAGATCCTCACCGAGCAACAGGAAGCCGCCGTCGTAGGCGATTCGCGTCACACCGGCCGGGAATAGATCGTTGAGCCGATCGCCGCTCGCGTCCGCGTTGTCGCTGAAAGCGTAGGTCGGCACGCACTCGAGGCTCAGCGTCGAGCCGTCGAGGACGCGCAGGCCGCGCGGGTCGGTCGCCGTCGCCGGGTTGAGGCCGAGGAGGTACAACGCTTCCCGGGAGGAGCCGGTCGCGGGATTGATACCCGCGCCGCCGTTGCCGTTGTCACGATCGTTGCGGAGCCTCACCGTGGTCGGTTGACCCGATTGGCCCACGATGAGCTGGCCGATGCCGAAGTTGGGCAGGAGGGGACGGGCGGAGCCGATGGCGGAGCCCCCGACCTCGAGATGCTGCGGTCCCGTACCGTCCATGTGAAGGAACGAAGCATCGAGTTGTACACTCGATTCGGCCTGTTGGGCGAATGAGAAGTCGGCGCCAACTGTGATTCGCGTGCCGGGTTCGACAATGTTGAGGTCGATGTCGGGGCCGAGATCGAGAGTGCCAGCAATGTCGAGCGTGACGTCGGAGTTGCTGAGCTCAAGCGACGAAGGCGTGCCGTTCTGTCCGCCAGAGAGTCCGCTGACGATAAGAACGGCACCAGCGCTGGCGGTGATTCGCAATCTTGCTTCCGCGAGTACGTCGCCTAGCGCTATGCTTCCCTCGTTGGATGCGGTGAACCAAGCCTCGCCGGCACCGGTAGTAGAGATAGTGTGCAGAGAACCGAGATTGACTTGGCCGCTGTCCGCAACCGTGAACTCGATTCGATCCTCACTCCCCACCGGGGCCGTGATCGTCGTCACGTCCGACAGATCGATGGCACCTCCGGAGGTTGCTTGAACCTGCTGGATCACGACGTCGAAGTTGTTGTCGTCGAAGCCGGCATCGAGGCTCGTGAGAGAAC
>Ga0247727_10010721_pt1 | contig 16177 bp, 13 predicted proteins | sample WisWelCaveWW1625_FD_202498 | JGI IMG/M metagenome (GOLD analysis project Ga0247727, IMG submission 202498) | Biofilm microbial communities from Wishing Well Cave, Virginia, United States - WW16-25 | ecosystem: Environmental > Aquatic > Deep subsurface > Groundwater > Cave microbial mat | place... | reverse complement strand
AAGACCATCTTTTGTCCCGGCGCGGAGGTCCGTCCACCCGTAACTGAGGCATTACAGATTGATGAAAATTTCTCTTGACATTTTCCTTAATATATTTATTTTGTCGAAAAGGGTCGCATCTTTTAGCTAATTAGTTTTTGTAAGTTCAATGCTGTATCACTTAAAAGAGCTGTTGAAAAAACAAATAATTTCAATATGAGGTGGGTATGAAATCCTTTACTCTTTCGCTGAAAAGGCTTAATAAAGAGGCGAATGATTTTTTGCCTTTGGGTGCAAAAAGAATTTTTTGCTTACTTTTCACAGTTCTTTTATTATTTCATTCTGTTTCGGGATTTACACAAATACTTGACTTTGGAGAAAGGTATAAACTTATCCCGAGTACACGTTATCCCGCGGAGCCACTAAGAACCTCAAAACCACTTGATCAAATACTTCAATCTGGCTATCACTTAAGTATTAATGGTGGCGTGGCATTTGCTGGTGAAGCTAAACCAATAGCGGGGTTTCAGCTTGATACATTAAGTTTGATTTATAATCCCATGCTAGTGGATGGTAACCGGCTAAATGTGTTCATTAACAATAAAACTTATGTAATACTTGATTTACCCGATTGGCAACTCGTTCCTATAGCCAAATTTGCTGATTCTTCATATATTGCATGTGTCTCACTATTCGGTAAACTGAAGCCCGGTGTTAAGCGTCCGTTAGGTACGAAATACGTCGTTGGATACCACCCCGCATTTGAGAATACCTTATTGGGATTACGTCTTTTTCAGGTTGACTTTTATTTGCTTGATCCGGATATCTCAGGTGAACTACCAAGCCAAGAAGGTGAATATATTCTTGGGTCTGGCGAAGTTCCTCCTGATCCTGATACTTGGCAGGATGCCGCATTTAAATTGAACCAATTATTCGGAAAGAGACAGATTTTTCAATCATATTTAATTTGTGATTATCAACGCCAAGTCACCTTCTCAATAGATTCAAGTCGTTTCCTGCTCGACAATCACCCTTATTTTTATTTTTGGCGTAGAGGCAAAACCAAAGTAGAGAAGGTTGAAGAGAATGAGGAAAAAATTTTATATAGAAGTTTTAATGTGATTCATCTTAAGAATTTGAGTGAAAAAATCTCATCGCAAATCAAACTGCTTCACGATGCCAACCCCGCCGTTTATAACAGCCTAGTTAACGTTATGCGTTACGCCGCTTTTTTCCGTTATTGTAAACGGCAGTACCCCTCAATGTGGAATTCTTTCCTTGGAAAAATTACTCAGGTCTCGATTTATCCGAATCTAGAAACGCCAAGTATTGTGCAAAAATTCGTGAAAAAGTAAATTCCAAGTTATAATTGGCAGATGTATTGTATAAGCGTAGAATTATGAGCGAAGTTTTTATCAGCTACTCACACAAAGATCAAAAAATTGTGACCCGCATTTATAATGATTTAGTGCGGCACCAAATTATTGTCTGGCGAGATGAGAACCAGAACCGAAGACTAGGAATGTCGCTTCCAGATGTAATTCTGAACAACATCGAGAATTGTAAATTCTTTTGCTTAATGATTTCTTCGGATGCGTTTAGCTCTGAGTGGGTTCAGAAGGAGTATAAATTAGCGCGTGAGAAGTCAAAAATGATTCTTCCGTGTTTAATACAGCCAATTGATATGGAAGTTCTCAAGGATATAGCACATCCCTTTTACGGCCTTCAGGATATTTTTTATGCTGACTTCATTAGCTCTTATGAACAAGCTATGTTCGAATTGTTGGAAAAGATGGAAATCATCTATCATCCATTTTATCCAGATATTGAAGAGTTTTTAACCGAGGTAGCTCAAAAAGTTGAGCCAATGCGATCGGGAAATTACCTGTCATTTAGTGAATATTTCCAGGAAGCTACAAAAAGCCATAAACAAAATAATTATGACCAAGCTATTGAGAAGCTTGAAATCATCGTGCGCACTAAACCCGAATTAGTCACCCCTAAAATTGCACTGGGAAATTGTTATGGGCTAATTGAAAAGCATAAGGAAGCGGCAGCAGAGTTTAAGAAAGTAACCGAAATGCTTAATTCTGATTTCAGAGGGTGGGCAGGGCTTGGTGCAGCAAAATACTATCTCGGTGACTTTGAAGAAGCGATTGCAGCATTTAGAAAGGCTTTAGATTTGCGGCGTAATGCGTACGAATTACTTAACAATTATGGTCGCGCATTACTTAGACTTAGAAGGAGTAAAGAGGCAATCAAAGTCTTTCAACAGGCTCATGAACGAATGCAAAATAATGATCCAAACATTCTTGCGGGATTGGGTACGGCGTTACTTTGGAATAGTCAATACCATCTGGCGGTTGAGGCATTTCAAAAAGTGCTAATAATCTCGTCTACTCCTATGGAAGAAGTGGTGTGTGGTTTGGGCGAAGCACTCGAAAAATTAAACCGGTTTGACGAAGCGCGACAAATTTATTGTAAAGGTCAAAGTACAAATGATCCTGAGATAATTCGCCGCCTCGCCAGGTTAGAATGGCGTATGGGGAATATTACGTGTAGTCTAAAACTCTTTGATGAGTTATGTCAGCAAACAGAAAATCGTCGGGTTTATTTAGTGGAAATGGCCCAATTGTTACATACTTTAGGACGTCAGAAGGAAATGCTCGTTAAATGTGAAGAAAGCTTGAAAGATAAAGCTGTATCCGCTACAGATTATTATTACGCCGGTCTTGCTTACTTTCTGTTAGGCGAAAAAATCGCTTCGGCTAGCCACTATAATACAGCATGTAAAATGGATCATGAATTTGTTAAATTTAACTATCATGAGCTTCTATGACAACGTTGGAATGAAATTACTGGAATTTTTCCATATATAAAAATTGTCGTCAAAAAAATCGCTTTTAAGTTCTTTCAGCAAGAATTCCCGCCAACTTTGCCAAATCAATATTTCCTCCACTGACGATAATCCCAATTCGTTTGCCGCGCCAGTCCAATTCGTTTTTCAGCGCCGCCGCTACTGGCACCGCGCCGGTCGGCTCGATCAAAATTTTCATGCGTTCCAAAACAAGGCGCACGGCGTTTTTGATTTCGTCTTCAGAGACGAGCAGCACGCCAGCGAGATGTTCGCGCATGATGGCAAACGTTAGCACCCCCGGCGACGTCACTTGCATACCGTCTGCAATCGTCGGCGGCACCGGTATGGAAACGCGCTTGCCTTTTTGCAGTGAGAGAAAAGTGTCATTAGCCACTTCCGCCTCCACGCCGTAGATTTTTGTCGTCGCCGAGATTTGATGAGCAGAAATGCAATTGCCGGCGATCAGCCCGCCGCCGCCAATCGGCGCGAGGAGAATATCGAGCGCGCCGGCTTGCTCAAATAATTCAAGCGCGATTGTACCTTGGCCGGCAATGATATGCGGATGATCAAAAGGTGGAATCAGCGCGCGCTGATCTTTCTCCTGAATCGCGCGAGCGATGGCGGCGCGATCTTCTTCGTACCGGTTGTAGAGAACAACTTCGGCGCCATAGCCGCGTGTCGCGGCGAGCTTGGCCGCCGGCGCGTCGTTGGGCATGACGATCTTGGCAGAGATTCCCAAAAGTTTTGCCGCCAAGGCCACGCCCTGCGCATGGTTTCCGGAAGAGTAGGCCACGACGCCGCGCCGGCGCTGCTCCGGCGCCAATTGCGCCAGCGCATTGTACGCGCCGCGAAATTTGAATGCCCCGGCGCGCTGAAAATTTTCACATTTAAAAAAAAGATGGTTGCCGGTCAAGTTATCTAAAAAACGCGAAGTAAGCACCGGCGTGCGATGCGCCACGCCTTGCAAACGCGCGGCGGCGGATTGAATGTCGTCGAAATTGGGTAACGTCGTCATAAAATTCCCGTGTGAGTTTTTGATCCGTTTGATTGAAGAACTTGGAGTTTAAAATAAGAATAATTTCTTCAAGCGCAAGAGGCAAGATTGCGGCTGACTCTTGACTTTTGGCCGGGAATTGTGTAACTTTCGCCAGAATAGATTTTGTCAATCTTATGATCAAACCCTTCAAAACCACGCTGCTTGATCAGCACCTGCGCAAAAAGCGGCAGGAAAACGAGAAGAGCAGACAGCAAACGCTCAAACAATTGTTGCGCTCGCTGCCGCAATTGGCAACCAGGTACGGTTTCGAGCGTGCTTACGTTTTCGGCTCGCTGACGAAAAAGGGGCGTTTTCGGAAGAATTCCGATGTTGACGTGGCGGTTGAAGGTCTAAGCGATGAAAAGTATTTCACGTTCATGGCCGAGCTCTCAGACCTTATGGGACGAGAAGTGGATGTCGTTCAGATCGAGCGCCATCACCTAAAAGAACGAGTCATAGAAAGTGGCATCGAATGGAAAAAGAACGCTTAGCTATTCTTGAAACGGACATTCGCCGGCAACAAAAAAAGATTGAAGCAGTCTACCGTGAGATTGTCCAAAGAAAGAAAGGCTATACCAAAGATCGCGTCGTCTTGGAGAGCCTGGCCTTTCAGTTGCACAACTTGTATTGCGCTTTTGAGGATTTATTCAGGATTGTCGCCGACCACTTTGAAAATCACATTACTGAGCCAACAGCCTGGCACAAGGAACTGCTAGACAGAATGCAAACAGAAATTCAAGGTGTGCGCCCGCCTCTCATCTCCGAAGCCGCCTACGAGTTTCTTGATGAGCTGCGTGGCTTTCGGCACGTCTTTCGCCATGCCTACGGAATTAAATTAGAACCGGCTAAAATGAAGATCGTCTTAAAAAAGGCATTAGCCTTGAAGAAAATTTACAAAAAAGCCCTCGCTGCTTTTCTTGCGCAATTAAAGCCCAAAACCAAAAGGTGAGTCCCATGCAGCGTCCGCATTCTCCTCTTTATTACGCAGATTATCTCCAGCTCGACCGCCTGCTCACCAGCCAGTCGCCTAAAAGCTGGGAACACGGCAAGCCGGCGCACGACGAGATGCTGTTCATCATCGTGCATCAAGCCTACGAGCTGTGGTTCAAGCAAATTCTGCACGAGTTGGATTCCGTCATTCAGATTTTTCAACGCGATTACGTCGAAGAGAAAGCGGTGGGGATCGCCGTTGATCGCTTGAACCGCATCACCGAGATCCAAAAAGTCATCATCGAGCAATTGCGCATTCTCGAAACCATGACGCCGTTGGATTTTCTCGAGTTTCGCGATCTGCTCACGCCGGCTTCCGGCTTTCAAAGCTTTCAATTTCGCTTGATTGAGAACCAGCTCGGCCTCATGCCGGAACTGCGCAAAATGTACGACACCAGCGCTTACTTTTTGCGCTTGTCCCCGGCGCATCAAGAAATCGTCCGGCAATCAGAAGCGAAACCTTCCTTGTTTCAACTGATTGAAAGCTGGCTTGAGCGCACGCCTTTTCTCGATTTCCAGGGATTCAATTTTTGGTCGAGTTATCGCCATGCCGTCGTGAGAATGTTGGAGAATGATCGCCAGATCGTGCAAGCCAATCAAACACTTTCGGAAGAAGAACGCGAAGCGCAGCTTTTGGAGCTTGTCAAAACCGAGGAGAGTTTTGAGGCGCTGTTCGACGAGGCGAAGCACCAACAGGTGATCAAAAAAGGGCAGCGGCGGCTCTCTTTCCGCGCCACGCACGCCGCGCTGTTGATCAATTTATATCGTGACGAACCGATTTTGCACCTTCCCTTCCGCTTGCTGACGGTGTTGATCGAGATCGACGAGCTGTTGACGGCCTGGCGCTACCGGCACGCGCAGATGGTGCAGCGGATGATCGGCTCGAAGATCGGCACTGGCGGCTCATCAGGCTATCATTATTTGCGCACGACGGTAGAGAGCCACAAAATCTTTTTCGACTTGTCCAATCTTTCCACGTTTCTCATTCCGCGCTCGGCTCTGCCGGAGTTACCGGCGGAGTTCGAGAAGAATCTCGGGTTTTATTACGATCAAAAAACTTTAGCGATCCCGCCATAGCCGGTTGGCGTTGAACAAAAATGAAAGCCCAACGGATTTAAAATGGAAAAGATAAAAAACTATATCAACGGCGAGCTTGTTGCTCCCGCCTCAAATCAGTACCTCGACAATTACAACCCCGCCATCGGCGAAGTCTACTCCCACGTTCCCGATTCCGACGAGCGCGACGTGGCGATGGCCGTGGCTGCCGCTGAAAAGGCTTTTCCGAAATGGGCGGTCACGCCGGTTGAAGAAAAATCGCGGCTGTTGATGCAGTTGGCTCAATTAATTGACCAAAACCGTGACAAGCTGGCGTTAGCCGAATCCATCGACAACGGCAAGCCAGTGGCGCTGGCAAAATCCGTTGACATTCCGCGCGCGGCGAGCAATTTTCATTTCTTCGCGACGGCGATTCTGCATTTTGCCAGCGAGTCGCACGTCATGGCCGACACCGCGCTCAATTACACGCTGCGCCAACCTGTCGGTATTGCCGGTTGCATCTCGCCGTGGAATCTTCCTTTGTATTTATTTACCTGGAAAATTGCACCGGCGCTCGCCGCCGGGAATTGTGTAATCGGCAAGCCTTCCGAAATCACGCCGATGACGGCATACATGCTCTCCGAGCTTTGCATCGAGGCGGGGATGCCGCCGGGCGTTTTGAATATCGTGCATGGCTATGGCCACAAAGTCGGCGCCGCGATTTCCGCACATCCGAAAATTTCGGCGATCTCATTCACCGGCAGCACGCGCACCGGCGCGGAGATTGCCAAAACCGCGGCGCCGTTGTTCAAAAAACTTTCGCTCGAAATGGGCGGCAAAAATCCGAATATCATTTTTGCGGATTGCAATTACGACGAGATGCTGCAAACCACGCTGCGCTCTTCCTTCTCCAATCAGGGTGAAATTTGTCTCTGCGGCTCGCGCCTATTTGTCGAACGCCCGCTCTACAACAAGTTTAGAGATGATTTTGTTGCACGCACGAAGAAGCTGAAAGTCGGCGATCCCTTGCTCGACGACAGCAACTTGGGCGCGATCGTTTCCCAAGCGCATCAAGAGAAGATTCTTTCCTATATTGAATTGGCGAAGCAAGAAGGCGGCAAAATTCTCTGCGGGGGCAAACCGATAAAAATGGAAGGCCGTTGCAAAAATGGCTGGTTTGTCGAGCCAGCGGTGATCGAAGGCTTGTCTTACGATTGCCGCACCAATCAGGAAGAAATTTTCGGACCGGTGGTGACGCTAATTCCATTCGACACCGAAGAAAAAGTTTTGCAATATGCCAACGGCACGCCTTATGGCCTCGCCGCCACGATCTGGACGGAGAATTTAACGCGCGCGCACCGCCTCGCGAATTCAATTCAATCCGGTATTATCTGGATCAACTGCTGGATGCTGCGCGATCTGCGCACGCCGTTCGGCGGCATGAAAAATTCCGGGCTGGGCCGAGAAGGGGGTTTAGAAGCGCTGCGTTTTTTCACTGAGCCGAAGAATGTTTGCGTCAAATTGAAAATTTAGATTGACAAAATACCCGCATTTTATTAGAATATGTTTGCAGGGTAAGCGATCACCGATCCTAAATCCGGCCAGGCCGGGGCGTCAGGATTTGCCTTTGTGCATATCATCCCGTTTTCGGGAGCGCCAACCTTATTGTGACGATCGCCCTGCTTTTTCCCTTCGCAACTTTTTTAACGATCTTGCCTGCACCAATGAACCCTACAGTTTATATTGAAACTAGCATCGTCAGTTATTTGACGGCTAGGCCAAGCCGAGATTTGATCGTCGCCGCCCATCAACAAATAACACACGAATGGTGGAGGACGGTTCGCCCCAAAGTGCAATGCCTGATTTCACCGTATGTGATTGATGAAGCAAGCCAAGGTGATCAGCATGCAGCACAAAAACGTTTGGAAGCGGTTGCGGGATTCCCTATATTAACACTGAACGAAGAGATAAAAGCCCTGGCGCTAAAGTATCAAGCAGCGGCGCAAATTCCAGAGAAAGCCAAGCTTGATGCTTTTCACCTGGTTTTTCCCGCAGGGCACAAGATTGATTATCTTTTGACTTGGAATTACAAGCACATTGCAAACGCGAATGTGCGGAAGATTATCGAGAATCTCAATCGTCAACTTAATATTCATACTCCGGTTATTTGCACACCGGAAGAGTTCATGGAGGTATAGCCAAATGTGGAATGATCCGATAGTCGAAGAAGTCCGCCAAGCCCGACTTAAAATCGAGGCTGAATGTGATTTTGATATTGAGAAAATTTATGCCAGAGGCCTGGAGTTGCAAAAATCCCTTAAGCAAAAGCTAATTACCCAGCCTTTGGGCACAGAAAAAAAATTGAAACCGTATGCGTATCAAGAACCGATTGCGCCTTCGCTTGTAGGGGAGCATCCGCCTGAAAAATACTCCCTAAAACCTCAATTACAAGGCGCAATCATCTCCTCCCAAGCCCCCGAGCCCGTCGGCCCCTACCCGCACGCCCGACGTGTAGGCAATTTGCTTTTCTTGTCCGGCATCGGCCCGCGCGAAAGAGGCTCAAAAAAAATTCCAGGCGTGGAGTTGGATGCCAGCGGCAATATCGTTTCTTACGACATCGCCGCGCAGTGCCATTCCGTTTTCCGCAATATCAAATACATTTTGGAAGAAGCCGGTTCGGGCTGGGACAAGATCGTCGACGTGACGGTTTTTTTGACCAATATGAAAGATGATTTCCCGACTTTCAATCGCATCTACACGGAGTATTTCAAAGAAAACCAGCCGTGCCGCACCACCGTCGAGGTGAATCGCCTGCCGACGCCGATTGCGATCGAGTTGAAGGTGATTGCGACACTTGATTGATTTAAGAATGGAATCAATCCGAGTCATAAAAATCAACGCCCACTGATTAAAGAACCCCGCTGATTAAATTTTTTATCCGTGGGTTTCCTCAATCCGTGGGAAGCAATTTCTCAAAATCCGTTGGGTTGTTTCTATCCGTTGGCGAATTTATTAAATCAAAGCCTCTAACTTTGAAACTGTTGACAAACGCAAACAGGAGGATGACGTGGATACTCGCGAACCCCAAAAAGCGCTTGAGCCTTTCAGCCTGATGGGCTGGATCGAGAAAAACAACTCCCGCCTGATGCCGCCGGTGGCAAACGAAACCATTTTCAAAGGCAATGATAATTTCATCGTGATGGTTTCCGGCGGCCCGAACTCGCGCAAAGATTATCATTATAATGAGAGCGAAGAATTGTTCCTGCAGCTCAAAGGCGACATCAAAATCAAGCTCTACAAAGACGGCAAGCATTGGGAAGTTGCGCTCAAAGAAGGCGACATGTTTTTGATTCCGCCGAAAGTCCCGCATTCGCCGCAGCGCTTTGCCAACACCTACGGCTTGATTATCGAGAAGCATCGGCAGAAGGGGGAGACCGACGGCTTCCTATACTTCTGCGAAAAGTGCGGGAATCTTTTGTACGAAGAATATTTTTTTCTCGAAGACATCGTCAAACAATTTCCGCTGGTGATGCGCAACTTCTATTCATCGCCCGAGCGCCGCTCCTGCAAAAAATGCAGCGACGTGATGGAACTGCCGGCGAATTGGGATCAAAGCATCGCCGTGCGTGAAAAAGACAACGAGTACTCGAAAGATCCCTTTGCGGAAGTACACGGCAAGTCGTGGTGATCATTGGCTGTCTAAAATTAATCTCAAACCTACGGAGACCTGAAATGAAAAAGCTTGTCACACTTTTGGGGATCACACTTCTTGTATTGCAGGTTGCAGCACAAACGCCCTACAAGCTTCCACCCAAAGCGGTCGTCGATATTCTCGACGCGCCGCCCACGCCGTTCGTGTTCACGAGCCCGCGCAACGACGCCATGCTGCTCGTGGACTATCGGCCCCATCCTTCCATCGAACTGGTCGCGCAGCCGTTTTTAAAATTGGGCGGTTTGCGCGTCAATCCGGAGATCGGCTCGCGGCAGCGGCTGACACAATACGCGCGATTATCTGTGCAGTGGCTGCAGAACGGCAAGGCCGTCGTCATTGACGCGCCAGCAGATGCCAAACTCGGCATTCCGCGCTGGTCTCACGATGGCACCAAGATCGCGTTCACTCACGACCTCGCCGATGGCGTCGAACTGTGGGTTGCCGATGCCGCAACGGGAAAGGCGCAGGCCGTTGTCGGTGTCCGAGTCAACGATGTGCTCGCGTCGCCGTTTGAATGGATGATTGACAACATTCATCTGCGCGTTAAATTGGCGCCGGCGGGACGCGGCAAAGCGCCGGAGACGCCCAAGGTTCCTCTCGGCCCCAACATCGAAGAGACGGCGGGAAAAGTTTCCAAGATGGCGACGTTTCAGGATTTGCTCAGAACGCCGCACGACGAGAATCTCTTCGAGCACTTCGCCACTTCCCAACTGGCGTTGGTGAATTCGGCGACGGGCGAAGTTAAAGCCATGGGTGCGCCGGCAATGATTACGAGCGCGGATTTTTCACCGGATGGAAAGTTTGTTCTCGTCACCAAACTCAAGCGCCCGTTTTCCTATCGCGTGCCGTATTTTTATTTCACCCGCTCGACGGAAGTGTGGGATGCCACAGGCAAGCTCGCCGCCACGATTGCCGACCTGCCGATTTCCGACGAAGTTCCGACGCAAGGCGTTCCCACCGGCCCGCGCAGCGTCGAATGGCAAGCGTTGCATCCCGCCATGCTGCTTTGGGTGGAAGCGCTCGATGGCGGCGACCCGTTGAAAAAAGTGCCGCATCGCGACAAGCTGATGACGCTTGCCGCTCCTTTCAACAAATCGCCAAACGAGGTCACGAAGATTCAGCACCGCTTTTCCGGCTTCGATTGGACGGCGCGGCGCGACGAAGTGCTGCTCGCAGAATATGACCGCGACCGGCGCTGGCGCACGACCTCGTTTCTCAATTTGACGAACCCCGCGAAAACGCGCAAGGTTGTTTTCGATCTCAGCGTCAATGATGCGTACAAGGATCCCGGCCGGCCGGTTTACGAAACCCGGCCAAACGGCGAGTCGGTTTTTCTGCAAGACGGCGACTGGATTTATCTGAGCGCGCGCGGCGGTTCGCCAGCTGGAGAGCGGCCGAGGTTGGATCGGTTCAATTTGAAAACGCTCGCGAAGCAGGAAGTTTTCCGCGCGCCGGAAAGGGCTTACGAGCAATTCGTTTCGTTCCTCGGCAATGATCGCAACACGATCGTCACCCGCTACGAATCGCCAACCGAGCCGCCGAATTATTTTCTCACCGATCTCCAAAACAACAAACGCACCACGCTCACCGATTTCAAGGATCCGGCGCCGCAGCTTACCGGCTTGAAAAAAGAATTGGTGAAATACAAACGGCCCGACGGCGTCGACTTGTCGGGCACGCTGTATTTGCCGCCCAACTATCAAACCGGCACAAAACTGCCGGCGCTGATTTGGGCATATCCGCTCGAATATTCCGATCCCAGCACCGCGGGCCAAGTTCGCGGCTCGCCGGATCAATTTACTTTTTTCCGCGGCGCGTCACCGCTGTTTTTTGTGACGCAGGGCTATGCGGTTTTAATGGATGCGACGATGCCGGTCGTTGGCGATCCGGAGACGATGAACAACACGTACGTTGAGCAAGTCGTCGGCGCCGGCAAAGCCGCAATTGACAAGCTTGATTCGATGGGCGTCATTGATCGCAATCGCGTTGCCGTTTCCGGCCACAGTTATGGCGCGTTCATGACGGCGAACCTGCTGGCGCATTCGGATATTTTTGCCGCCGGCATCGCGCGCAGCGGCGCGTACAACCGCACGCTTACGCCGTTCGGTTTTCAAAGCGAACGCCGTTCGTTTTGGGAAGCGCCGGATCTGTACATGAAAGTCTCACCGTTCATGCACGCCAACAAGATCAACGAGCCGATTCTGCTGATTCACGGCGAAGCCGACAACAATTCCGGCACGTACACGATTCAATCCGAGCGCCTCTATCAAGCGCTGAAAGGCAACGGCGCCACCGCGCGTCTGGTGCTGCTGCCGCACGAAAGCCACGGCTACACCGCGCGTGAATCCGTGTTGCACACGCTCGCGGAGATGCTGGAGTGGGCGGACAAGTACGTGAAGAATCGCAAAGGCGTGACCGGAACGAATTGATGTTTCTGTCACGAGATTGCACGTCATTCTGGAAGAATCTTTTTTGAAGCTAGTATAAGTTTTTGAATCAAAAAGGATTCCTCCGGAATGACAATTTATTTTGTTTGTGTCGATGCTTTGGATTGCCTTTGCCCTTTTAACCGCTCTCTGCGAATCATTCAAAGACGTCTTCAGCAAAAAAGGCCTCGCCGACATTGATGAATACGTGATCGCCTGGTCGCCGCGCTTTTTCGCGTTGCCGTTTTTGCTGCCGCTTTTGTTCTTTATCAAAATTCCTCGCCGCTGTTCTAGAGTCTCGCCGCGACGAGTTGCATGACCGTGGTGTTGATTCCAATCATGCTCTACAAATCGCCGCGCGCGTTGCAACAGATTCCAACGGTTTTCAAAGAAATAGTTCCCATCGGTTTCTTTTGCGCGCTCACGGTGATTTTCCAAATGCTCGCGGTGAGCTTGACGCTGGTGGCGCATGTGATTGCGATCAAACGCACGAGTACTCTGCTGAGTGTGTTATGGGGATTTTTGATTTTCAAAGAAACTGGATTGAAAGAACGTTTGCTGGGGGCTGGGATTATGGTTGTGGGGGTTTTGTTGATTAGTTTGTTCTAAAGGCTGAGGACTTGCAAAACAAATAGGAAATCGTTGAACCTTTGCATAAAAAGTTCTGATGAATCCAAAAGAAGTAATCGATCAGCTTGGATATAAACAGGTATCGGAGAATTGGGTTACCGAAGATAATGCTGAGCCTGCAACAGCACACCTTTGGCGCTCCGCCCAAAAGACACACGTGCTTGGAACTTACGTTTTTCGCACCAGCCCCAAAGCCGATCCCATTTTACCGCCGAGGCCGGCTATTCATGTTGCTCAAGCGAAGAGCGAAGCAGAGGCCAGAGAAATCCATCGCAATTTGTGGAATCTCGGCGCAGCTCCTTTTTTGATCGTAATTCTGCCGCATCAAGTAAGAGTCTATTCTGGTTTTGATTATAATCAGAAAAAACAAGATGTCGGCCTTTTGTGCTCAGCCGAACTTACGCCTGATGATATCAGCACAAAGCTCAAAGATTTTTATGCTGAGGAAATTGATTCAGGAAGAATTTGGCAAACGCAGATCCAAAATTTGAATCCTGATAAGCGTGTAAATCGGCATTTGCTGAAAAATTTGGAAAAATTGGGAAAAGAGCTGGTTGACAAAAAGAAAGTTGAAGATCAAGCCATTGCTCACGCGCTGATTGGCAAGTACATCTATCTTCGTTATTTAGAAGATCGGAAAATTTTGTCGAATGAATGGCTGAAGAAACACAGTATTAACTTCGAGGAGGTGACAGGAAAAAACGCGTCTCTGGCCGGTTTACGTAAACTAACTGAAGCTTTAGAAGATCGATTTAACGGTGGGATTTTCCCATTATCTTTCATAGGCTCGACTGCGCCCTCTGATGATGCTGTTAAGTATGTGGCCTCGGTGTTTGGAGGTAATGATCCGACTTCCGGCCAGCTTGCGTTTGATTTTAAAGCGTATGACTTTTCTTATATTCCAATTGAAACTCTTTCGTCTATTTACGAACAATTTTTACACGCCGAGGGCAAAGGAAGCGGCGAGGGTGCTTATTACACCCGTGAATTTGTAGCCGACTATCTGCTTTGTGAATTAAATAGCGTTAAGCCCTTAAAAAGAGGCATGAAGGTTCTTGATCCGGCATGTGGATCCGGCATTTTCTTGGTGCTGGCATATCGCCGGCTTATCGAGGGGGAATTAAGCAAACGAAAGGAGAAAAAATTGTCTCCAGATGAGTTGCGCCAGATTTTGGAAGAAAGTATTTTCGGCGTAGAAAGCAGCGGCGAGGCATGTTATGTTACCGAATTTAGTCTTATTTTGACGTTGTTGAGTTACGTTGAACCACCCGAATTGCACGAAAACGAAAACTTCAAATTTCCGGATTTGCATGATCGCAATATTTTTAAATGCGATTTTTTTAATAACGACTCCAAATTTTGGAAAAAGAATCTTACCTTTCATTGGATTCTCGGCAATCCTCCTTGGAATAAGTTGGAATCGGCTACGGCTGCTCAAGAGCAAGAGCATGCTTGGAAGTGGCTCACGGACAGGTCGAATGCGAAGTTACGGCCCGTGGGAAAAAATAGTCTCTGCGAAGCCTTTAGTTGGCGAGTTGGTGAGCTTTTGGATGACAAAGGGTATGTTGGACTTCTTGTTCATGCCACAAGTCTATTCAACAGTTATTCAACCCAATATCGTAAAGAATTTTTTAGGCAGCATGAGGTCAGCAGAATCACAAATTTTTCGAATCTGGTTTATATTTTATTTGCTGGCCGCGCTAAGGCTCCTGCTGCTACTATTATATATACCAAAGCCAAGACCGGCAAGGAGAAAGCTCCTATAACCCATTATGGGCCTTTCGTAGTCAATCAAGTGTTCAATCGTTCGCTCAATGAAAACTTCACAAAGAAGCCAACTTGGACTCTTACGATTTGCGAAGATGAAATACAAACGGTAGATCCATATGAGGCAGAAAATGGTGAAACGCTTACATGGAAACTCGCACTTTGGGGAACTTACAGAGATAAAAAGGCAATAGAACACTTTAAGCGGCTGTTTCCGACTTCTCTAAGAGAATTCACAAAGTCCAGAAAGTGGGAATTTCGTCAAGGATTGGAACTTTGCGAAGCTAGCACACCCGATAGTAAGCCTTTACCTAAGGACGATGGATTTTTTAAACGCCTTGACGTTGACTTCATGAGTGGCGGCTTTTATCTTACCGTTCCTGAAGAAGCTTTAAGGGATATTTCCGAAGATGATCGTTATTATAAAGAGCGTGGTGGGAAAATTGGATTAAAAATCGCAAAAAATCCTCACATCTTTTGGAGCACCACTTTTGCGGCTTACAGTGATATTGATTTCATACTTCCCAAGCCACAAATCGGGCTTTCAGCCCCTGCTCAAGACGCAGAATACTTACGAGCCGTCTCTTTATTCCTTAACTCAAGTATTGCTAAGTACCTCCTTTTCTTTCACGCTGCATCATGGGGTGTTGATCGGAGCAAATTTGCTCCAGCAGATGCTGAAGATATCCCTATTCCCAACTTTTTAGAAGAACAAGTGAAACAGCTTGCTGATCTTCATAGAGAGCTATCTGAAGCACAATTATCCGGAACTGATGATTCATTGTTTGATAGTGATACGCGTTCACTTAAAATGAAGCCCACTGATATTAAAACAAAGCTTGATAATCAAGTAGAAAAGATTTTAAAATTACCAGAATATTTCGGGATTCTGGCAAGAGATTTCATGCGAGTGCGTCACCAATTCGTCCATGGTAAAGCGGCAGGAACAGCAGCACAATCACCGACAAAAAAGGACTTGTTGAATTATGCCAAATATCTGACGCAAGAGTTGGATGGTTTTGCCGAGGTTCATCATAAAGTCTCAGTAAAGCAATACGCAAGCTTAGTCGTTTGCACCGTCGAAATCACACGATCGCGCCATCCATTCGCGCCGATGATTGAAGATGGCCGAGGAAACTCATCTTCATCTCTCAAAAAGCTCTGGAGAGATTTGGAGCAGAGGTTTAGTCAATGGGTTTACATTCAACGCGGATTGCGTGTCTTTTCTGGAAGAAAAGTTCATATCTATAAATCGCCTCGCTTGGTGGATTGGACAAGGACACAAGCACTTTTGGACGCCGACGATATTATCGCCGAGGTGCTAAATAACAAAGGGGATTCGCGGTGAATCATCCGGGCAGAAGCCGAGAATGGTTTCAATTCTATAATGGCTCATTTCGTAGAGGCGCGCATCAATTGCTCGCGTGGGGCTATCAAGACGCCCGCTTCAAAATTCAAGCCACTCATGAAGAAGAGGAGATTACTGGTTTTATATGGGAGGCAATTAAAGCCAGACTTGATGACCCGACGACGCCTCCAAAATTCAAATATTACGATATACACGAAGAAGAGCATGTGCGGCACAGCCAGAGAAGTGGAAAAAGTCGTCAAAGGTTGGATATTGTGGCAACGTGTAGTTTTAAAATGCCACGCCCAGAATTTGTATTTGAGGCGAAAGTGTTACGCAAAAATGGCTTTCCAATCAGCAAATATACGGGAGACGACGGCATGTTATGCTATATTCG
>Ga0247727_10010720_pt1 | contig 16179 bp, 14 predicted proteins | sample WisWelCaveWW1625_FD_202498 | JGI IMG/M metagenome (GOLD analysis project Ga0247727, IMG submission 202498) | Biofilm microbial communities from Wishing Well Cave, Virginia, United States - WW16-25 | ecosystem: Environmental > Aquatic > Deep subsurface > Groundwater > Cave microbial mat | place... | reverse complement strand
AAGAAGAAGTACAACCTGCTGGTCGGCGAGCGGAGCGCCGAGCAGATCAAGTTCGAGATCGGCAGCGCCTTCCCGCTCGACGAGCCGATGACGATGGAGATCAAGGGCCGCGACCTGATCGAGGGGATTCCCAAGACGCTGACCGTCACCGACGCCGAGATCCGCGAGGCGCTCCATGAGCCGGTGTCGATCATCGTCAACGCGGTCCGCGTGGCGCTCGAGCGCACGCCCCCCGAGCTCTGCGCCGACATCGTGGACCGCGGCATCGTGCTGACCGGTGGCGGCTCGCTGCTCCGGAACCTCGACCGCCTGCTGCGAGAGGAGACCGGGCTTCCGGTCTCGGTCGCCGAGGACCCGCTATCCTCGGTGGTGCTCGGCACCGGCAAGATGCTCTCCGACTTCGACCTGCTGCGGAAGATCAGCCTCGACTAGGCCCATGGCCACAGTCGCGCCGGCATGGCGGAGCCGCTTCCTGCTCGTGGGTCTTGTCCTCGTCCATCTCACGGCGATCAGCCACCAAGTCGACGGCGGCACCGGCGTCTCGCTGCTGCAGCGGGGGGTGCTGGGCGTGCTCTCGCCGCTCCAGCGCGGGGTGGGCGCGGCGGCCTTCGGTGCGAGCGAGGCGTGGCGCGGCTGGGCGTTCCACCGCGAGACCTACGCCGAGAACCGAAGACTACGCGAGCGCCTGCGCACGCTCGAGACCGAGTTGCAGCTCCGCTCGTACCGCGCCCAGGAGTCGGTGCGGCTGCGTGAGCTGCTCGCGCTGCAGCAGGCGGTGCCGCTCGACACGCTGGCCGCGCAGGTGGTCGGACGCGATGGCGTACCCTGGTTTCGCACGCTCATGCTTGACAAGGGCGAGCGCGACGGCGTTCGGCTCGACGCGGCCGTGATCAGCGCCACGGGTGTCGTCGGACGCGTGATCGCGGTCGGCCCGGGTGCGGCCCGCGTCCAGGTGCTGCTCGATCGCGACAGCGGCGCCGCCGCCGTCGTCGAGCGGAGCCGCGTGGGCGGCGTCGTCTCGGGGCAAGTCTCGGGCGTGGAGGCGGGCGGCGAGGACCTCGTGCTCAAGTACGTCCCCGAGCGCGCGGACGTCGTGGTGGGCGACGTGGTCGTCACGTCTGGCCTCGACCGTATCTTCCCCAAGGGACTCGTGATCGGCCGCGTCCGCTTCGTGGGCGAGGTGACGGGCCTGTTCCGCGACATCCGCGTCGAGCCCTCGGCACGCTTCGAGCGCCTCGAGGAAGTGCTGGTGCTGCGCGAGGCGCCCCCTCCGCTCGACACCCCGAGGTCGGTCGAATGAACCGGGCGGTGTGGACGGCGATCGCGCTCGGCGGGGCGCTGCTGGTGGAGACCGCCCTCGCGCACCTCGTTGCCTCGCCCGGTCGCTATCTCGATCCGTTCCTGCTGGTGGTCGTCTACTGCGCGCTCGTGGGGAGCGAGACGCACGGGATGCTGGCCGGGGCCGCGGCAGGCTGGGTGCAGGACGTGATGTTTGGCGGGCGCGTGCTCGGGCTCTCGGCGCTCGCCAAGCTGCTGGTGGGCTACTCCGTCGGCCTGGCGGCGCGCCGTTTTCTGATCGCGACCACCGCGGCGCGCGCGCTCGTGGTGCTGCTCGCCGCGGCGGCCGACGCTCTTCTCGTGCAGTGGCTGGCCTCGGCCTTCTCGGTCGAGCTGCTCGCGCTGCCGCCTCTGGCGCTCGCCACCCGCGCGACGCTCAGCGCCCTGGTCGGAAGCGTGCTGTTCGCGCTCGTCGACCGCCGGCTGGCCAGGTCACGCCCATGACCCCGCGGGAAGTGCGCTCGTGAGGATCTACGAGGACCTGCGCCTGATGCAGTCCCGGCTGGCGGTGCTGCAAGCCGTCGTGGTGCTGCTGGTCGCGGCGCTGGTGGTCCAGTTCTGTAACCTGCAGGTGCTGCGCGCGCGCCACTTCCGCGACCAGGCCGAGAACAACCGTTCCCGGCTCGTGACGCTCGCCGCCCCGCGCGGCGCGCTCGTCGACCGCAAGGGCCAGCTGCTGGTCGGCAACCGACCCTCGTTCAACGTGGTGCTGGTGCCCGAGCACGCCCTGAACCTCGACCGGGTCGTCTCACGGCTGGCGGCGGTGCTCGGGATCGGCGAGGCCGCGATCCGCGAGCGGCTCGCGCGCCGCCAGCCCTACCGCCCGGTGCTGGTGAAGACGGACGCGACGCTCGCCGACATCGCGGTTCTCGAGGCACGGCGCCTCGAGCTGCCCGAGGTGAGCGTGGAAGTCGTGCCGCTGCGCTCCTACCCGCTCGCCTCCGCCGCGGCGCACGCGCTCGGCCAGGTCGGCGAGATCACCGAGCGCCAGCTGCAGCTTGCGGAGTTCAAGGGCCTGCTGCCGGGTGCGCTCGTGGGCCAGGCCGGAATCGAGTCCCGTTACAACCGCGAGCTGATGGGGAAGGACGGCTATCGGCGCGTGATCGTGAACAGCCGCGGGCTGGAGGTGAGCGAGGCGGCGCGCCAGCCGCCGAGCGACGGCCCCCATCTCACGCTCAGCATCGACGCCTCCTTGCAGGCCGCGATGGAGGCCGCCTTCGAAGGGCGCTCGGGCTCTGCGGTGGCCCTCGATCCCGAGACGGGCGAGATCCTCGCCATGACCTCGACGCCCGCCTACGACCCGAACCGTTTCACCACCGGGATCGAGCCGGCCGAGTGGGCGATCCTGGCGAACGATCCTGGGACGCCGCTGATGAACCGCGTGATCCAGGGCACGTACGCGCCTGGCAGCACGTTCAAGGTGATCGCTGCGACCGCGGCCCTCGAGGAGCGACTGATCACGCCCCAGACGTCGTTCTACTGCCCGGGGCAGCTCTCCGTCTACAACACGGTGTTCCGCTGCAACACGCCGGGCGGGCATGGCGTCGTCGACCTGCGTCGTGCGATCGGGGTCTCCTGCAACGTCTACTTCTACCAGGTCGGGATCCGGCTCGAGATCACGCGGCTTTCGAAATGGGCGCGGCTGATGGGGCTCGGCGCCCCGACGGGTGTCGACCTGCCGTTCGAGGCGGCCGGGCTCATGCCGAGCCCCGAATGGAAGCTGCGCGTGCTGAAGACGCCCTGGTACGCGGGCGAGACCGTCTCGGTCGCGATCGGGCAGGGGCAGGTGAGCGCGACCCCGATCCAGATGGCCCGCGTCGCCGCGTTCATAGCCAACGGCGGGCGCCTGCTGCGGCCCCACTTCGCGAGACAGGCCGGCACGCCGCTGCCCGCCCCGGCCGTGCGCCCCGAGACGATTGCCGCCATCAGGGACGGCATGCGCAGCGTGGTCGCGGCCGGGACAGGTTGGCGCGCGCGGCTCGCGAGCGTCGAGGTGTGCGGCAAGACCGGCTCGGCCCAGGTGGTCGCCCGCGCGCTGCTCGAGAAGACACCCACCGCGCGCGAGCTTCTGCCTCACGGCTGGTTCATCGCGTTCGCGCCGGCCGACCGCCCCAGCATCGCGCTCGCGGTGCTGGTCGAGCACGGGGGCAGCGGCGGTGAGGCGGCGGCGCCCGTGGCGCGCCGGATCCTGGGCCATTTCTTCGGGCTCGAGCGTGCGGAGCCAAAGGCGGCGGTGCTTCAGAGCGACGCGGACGACACGGAGGGCTAGCAGTGCTCGGGGTGGGTGTGGGGATCGACCGCCGGCTGGTCTACAACGTCGACTGGGTCCTGCTCGGGACGACGCTCGCGCTCTCGCTGGTGGGTGTGGCGATGGTCTACTCGGCAACGCACGCCGGCCAGAAGCCCGATCTCTACCTGAAGCAGCTGGCCCTCGTCGGCGTGGGCGTGCTCGGCCTCGCGCTCGCGGCGGCGCTCGACTACCGGCGCCTCGCCGACCGGGCGGTGCTGCTCTACGGGCTCTCGCTGCTGGCGCTCGTCTACGTGCTTCGCTTCGGTCCCGTGATCGCCGGGACGCGCCGCTGGGTCGTGATGGGCGGCTTCCAGCTCCAGCCCTCCGAGCTCGTCAAGCTCGCGACGGCGGTGTTCGCCGCCAAGCTGTTCTCCGAGTTCCGCCAGGAATCGCTCGGGCTGCGCGAGGTGGCGCTGCCGGGGGCGGCAGTGGGCCTCTTGGCGCTCTTGATCGCGCGCGAGCCGGACCTCGGGACCGCCGCCTGCCTCGTGCCCTTGTTCCTGGCGGTGGCGTTTCTCGCGGGGCTCCGCATGCGCGCGGTGGTGGGCCTGGCCGCGGCTCTCGTGCTCGCGGCGGGGCTCGCGTGGCCGCTGCTGAAGGACTACCAGAAGACGCGCATCTACACCTTTCTCGATCCCTCGCTCGATCCGCGCGGCGCCGGCTACCAGAAGATCCAGTCGCAGATCGCCGTGGGCTCCGGTGGCTTGCTGGGGCGCGGCTTCCTCCAGGGAAGCCAGTCGCAGCTCGGCTATCTGCCCGCGCGCCATACCGATTTCATCTTCTCGGTGCTCGCGGAGGAGACCGGCTTCGTCGGCGTCTTCGCGGCGCTCGCGCTGTACCTGCTGGTGCTCTGGCGCATGCTCGAGACCGCGCGTCTCGCGCGCGACCGGCTCGGCGCATTCCTTGTCGCCGGAGTGAGCGCGGCCTTCGCCTTTCAGGTCGTGTACAATGTCGCAATGGTCGCGGGGCTCGTGCCCGTGAAAGGGCTCCCGCTGCCGCTCATGAGCTACGGCGGATCCTCGATCGTCGCGTCGCTGATGGGCATCGGCCTCGTCCTCAGCGTCCGCATGCGGCGCTTCGCGAACTGAACGTTGCTCCAAGCCCGGCGTTCCAGCCCAAGGGCGACCGCGTGGCGCCCGCGCTCCTGAATGTCCAGAGACCTCATCGTCAGCAGCAGCCCCCGCGAGACCCGGATCGCGCTCCTCGAGGACGGCGTCGTCGCGGAGCTGTTCCTCGAGCGCGAGGCACAGCGCGGGATCGTCGGCAGCATCTACAAGGGTCGCGTCACGCGCGTGCTGCCGGGCATGCAGTCGGCGTTCGTGGACCTCGGGCTCGAACGCGACGCGTTCCTGCATGCCGCCGACGTGTTCGAGGAGCTGCCCGAGAACGAGCTTTCCGCCGAGGAGATGAGCGCCGTGCGCAGCGCTCCGATCGAGGATCGGCTTCACGAGGGCGAGGAACTCGTGGTCCAGGTGCTCAAGGAGCCGATGGGCACCAAGGGCGCGCGCATCACCTCGCACGTGTCGCTGCCGGGCCGCTACCTGGTGCTGATGCCGACCGTCGAGCACGTCGGCGTCTCGCGCAGGATCACCGACGACGAGGAGCGCCGGCGGCTCAAGACGGTGCTCAAGGAGTTCCGCCAGGAGCGCGGCGGCGGCGGGTTGATCGCGCGTACCGCGGGCCAGGGCCGCGAGGCCGAGGCGTTCCTGCGCGACGGGCGCTACCTGTCGCGCACCTGGGACGAAGTCCGCGCGCTCGCCGTGCGCCAGCGCGCCCCGGTTTTGCTCTACCGCGAGCCGTCGCTTTTGGAGCGGCTGCTGCGCGACCTGCTCTCGGACGAGATGGCGACGATCCGGCTCGACACGGAGCGTGACTTCCAGCGCACGCTCGAGCTCGTAGGTGCGCTCGAGCCGGCGCTCGCCCCGCGCGTCCGCCTCCACAACGGCGCCTCCGGGATCATGGAGGAGCACGGGGTCGCCGCCGAGATCGAGCGCGCGCTCCGCTCGAAGGTGTGGCTGCCCACCGGCGGCTACGTCGTGATCAACCAGACCGAGGCGCTCGTGGCGATCGATGTCAACACTGGCCGCTTCGTCGGCAAGAGCCAGCTCGAGGAGACGCTGCTCAAGGCCAACCTCGACGCCGTGCGCGAGATCGTGCGCCAGATCCGGCTGCGCGACCTCGGCGGCATCATCGTAGTCGACTTCATCGACATGGAGGAGCGCAAGAGTCGGCGCGAGCTGCTGCAAGCACTCGAGCAGGAGCTGCGGCGGGACCGCTCGCCCACGAAGCTCTTGTCGGTGAACGAGTTCGGCCTCGTGATCCTGACCAGGAAGCGCGTCAAGCAGTCGCTCGACAAGCTGCTGCTTTCGCCCTGCCCGTACTGCTCGGGCAGCGGCCAGGTGAAGAGCGTCGCGACCGTGTGCTCTGAGATATACGACGAGGTCCGCAAGCTGGCCCCTGACATGCCCGGCCACAAGCTGGTCCTGCGCGTGAACCCGGAGGTGGCCAGAGCACTCGAGGGAGACGAGGCGCCGGTGCTGAAGAGCCTCGCGGCACTCACCGGCGGAGAGCTGACGGTGCAGGCCGACGCGCTTCTGCACCAGGAGCAGTTCGACGTGGTGACGGTGTGAGCGAGGCCGCGCGCGACCCGGCGCTCGAGGCGTTCGTGGAGGCGATCGAGACGGCGTTCCGGGCACGGCGCGGCAGGGAGCACGTGCTCGGTCCGCGGGATTTCGCGCTCACGCGCGGGTTTCACGACGCCGGAGTGTCGCTCGCGACGGTGCTGGTCGCGATCGACGCGGCGTTCGATCGCGATCCGAACACCATGAGCCTCGCCGCGTGCCGCCGTCGGATCGAGGAGCTGAGCGCGCCCGCTGTGGGCAGGGCGGCTCGCGAGGCCGAGCGCGCGAGCCTGCCCGAGGTGAGCGAGCGGCTCGACTCCCTGCGCGAGCGTCTGCTGGAGCTGCCCGGGCGGGCCGCCGCCCTGCCGCTCGCGGAGCTCGGCGAGCTCGCCGATCTCGTGGCCGTGGCCTCCCGCCCCAACTGGGACTACCTTCGCGAGCGTCTGCGACGGCTCGACGATCAGGTCGGCGCGGCCGCGGTCGAGGCCGTGTCGCCAGAACAGGCCGCGGCGCTGCGGAGCGAGACCGTACTCGCGGCGGAGCGGCACCGCGGGCGTGTCGACGACAGCGCGCTTTCTGAGGTCACGGAGCGGCTCTTCCGTCAGCGCGCGCGCGAGCTGCTGCGGCTCCCCCGCGTGAGCCTGGATTGAGCTGGGGGGTGCTGCGTCGCACCCTAGCAGCCCGGACGATTCATGAGGCCAGTCCCGCGTGCCTCATGAATTGTCCGATGTCGTTGTGTCTCTCTGCGCTGAGTTCGCGCGTCGGAGGTGCGCTGTTGTACCCCGTCGGGTTCCGGTTGATTCTCCGTGATGCCGTCAAGGCCTAAAGACCAGCCCAGGGCGGATCATTCACTCGGACGGTCGGGCGGCCTCGCGAATGATCCGGGCGAGGCCATGGCGCTCCATGTCGACACGGCCGCTCGTGAAGCGCACGCCTTCTTGGCGTAACCGCCGTCGCTGGACGACCCCCGCCGGGCGGCCGTCGAGCGAGATGCGGCCTCCCCGGCCCAACACGCGGTGCCAGGGGACCCGCGCGGCCCGTGCTCCGATCCCGCGCAGCGCCCAGCCCACGGCGCGCGCCCCGCGCGGCACGCCGAGGAGCGCCGCCACCTGGCCGTAGGTGGCCACGCGGCCGCGCGGGATGCGGCAGACGACGGCGTAGACGCGCTCGAAGAAGCCTGCCCCCGGAAGATGATCCGCCATACGGAGGGGGCTTGCCCCCGGTCGATGATTCGCCATACGGAGGGGGCTTGCGCCTTTGCCCGTCATCGCCCCGGCGGCGGCTGGCTCGAGGGCGGCTGCGTCGGCGGAAGCGTCGGGGGTGTCGCTCGTTGCGGCGGCCCGACCCGCTCGGGGGCGGCCTGCGGTGTCGTCGTGACCTCGTCGTCGACCACTGCCGCGGGCGTCGCACCCGCAGCCGTGGCCGGCGGCGCGGCCGTGGACTCGGCGGCGCCCGGCGCCAGCGGCTCGAGCGCCTCGCGTAGGCTGCCCTCCGGGATCGGCCCGGTGAGCCGCAACGGCACCTCGCGAACTTTGAGCTCCACCACTGAGTCCTTCCTGAGCTCGGCCATGTACTCTTCGTAGGCCTTGTCGAAGCGCGACATCAGCACGCGGTCGCGGACGCGGTCCTTGACCGCGTCGAACGGCGTCGTGCTGCCGGTGGTCTTGGCCACGACCCGGATCAGGCGGTAGCCTCCCTCGACGGGCAGTGGATCCGACACCGACCCCACCGGAAGCTCGAAAGCCACTTTCTCGAGAGCCGCGTTCAGCTCCCCCTGCGCCAGCTGCCCGAGCTCGCCCCCGTTGGCCCGCGAGGGTGCCGTCGAGTAGGTCCGCGCCAGCGCCTGAAAGTCCTCGCCCGCACCAGCCTTCGACGCGACCTCGCGCGCGAGCGCAAGCCCGCCCCTGTCTTCGCCGATCAAGATCTCCTGCAGGCTCACCGTGGCCGGCTTGGTGAACTCGGTCGCCTTCAGCCGCTCGTACTCCGCCCGCACGTCCGCCTCGCTCGCCTCGATCTTCGACTGGACGTCGCGCTGCATCACGATCCGGCGCACGACGCCGCGCTCGATGTTCTGGCGCAGCTCGGCCAGCGTCAGCCCCTCGCGCGCGAGCGCCTCTTGCATCTGTTCGTCCGAGGCGATCTTGTTCTCTTTCTTGATGCCCTCGATCGACTCGTCGATCCACGCCGACGGCGCGCGGATCCCTGCGTCCTCGGCCTTCTGCAGGATCAGGATCTCGTCGATGGCCTCCTGCAGGATCTTCGCGTTGTTCTGTCGCAGGAACGCCCCGGCGTTCGCGGGGTCGACGCGTGCCCCCTGCGCGGCCGCAATCTGCCGCGCCTGAAACTCGGAGAGCGTGATGATCTGGCCGTTGACCTTGGCCACGACGCGCTCGATCGTCTCCGCGCGCGTGGCGGAGGGCGCGAGCACGAGGCTAGGGAGCAGGAGTACGCAGAGCCGCCGCATGGTTCACCCTCGAGCGGGCCATCACCCCCGCCACGAAGGCCCGCTCGGCGTCCGTACGCCGCTGCCGCGCGAGGCGCTCGTGGATCAAATCGCGCGCCTCGTCGAAGGAAACGGGGCTCGCGTCCTGGCGGGAATCGACCCTCAGCACATGATACCCGAGCGGCGACTCTACGGGATCGCTGGTTCCGCCCTCGGCGAGGGCGAAGGCGGCCCGTTCCAGCTCGGCCGGAAGCTGATCCCGCTCGAAGCTGCCCATGTAGCCGCCCGTAGCCGCTTCGGGGCCTTTCGACTGGCTGCGCGCAATCGTGTCGAAGGCCCGGGGGTTGCGCGCGAGGCGACGCTTGACGTCGCGGGCCTCGTTGAGCGTGCCGACCAGGATCTGGTGCAGGCTCACTCGCGCCGGGCGCGCCAGCTCGCGCTCGTGCTGAGCGTAGTACTCCCGGATCTCGGCCTCGCTCACCTCGGGCGCCTTCACCTGGCGCGCGAGAAGCCGAGCCACGGCGCGCCGCTCGTCTTCAGCCGTGGCGCCTTCGGCCAGCAGGCCCCCCGCGCGGGCTTCGAAGACCAGCGCTCGCTCTTCCAGGAACGCCTCGAGCAGGCCCGCGCGGGCCTGCGGCTCGAGCGGCCCGTCGCCGCGAGCCTCGACCGCGGCGAGGTACTTCACGAAGTCGCTGCGCCGGACCGCGCTGCCGCCCGAGCGCAGGATCACGGGGTCGCGTCCCTCGCAGCCTGCGCCCAGCGCCACGAGCGCCAGCAGCAGCCCCGCGCGGAGCCGGGAGATGGGCCGCATCGGCGACCATCATGCCACGCCGGCGACGAGCTCGAGCAGTTTCCCGAGCGCGTCGAGCGGTGCCTCGTCCTCAAGCGGCCAGCGCAGGCCCTCGGGCAGGAGTCGCGCCCCGGAGCGCTCGGCGGCGACCCGAACGAGGGCCTCGGGGCTGACGGAGGTGCGGGGGTCGAAGCGCACCACGAGCGCGCCGCCTGACGCGTCGACCTGGGCCACCCCGTGCGCCTCGGCCCGCAGCCGCAGCTCGGCGTAGCGCAGCAGGCCCGCCACCTCGGCCGGCGGCGGCCCGTAGCGGTCACGCAGCTCCGCGCGCAGCGCCTCGAGCTCCGCTTCGCTCCGCAGCTGGCTCACGCGCTTGTAGACCTGTAGCCGCTGGTGGGTCTCCGGCACGTAGCCGGGCGGCAGCCGCAGCTCGACCCCGAGGTGGAGAGCGGCCCGCGGCGGCTCGCGCGCCGGCTCGCCGCGCAGCTCGAGGATCGCCTGCTCGAGCAGCTTCACGTACAGGTCGAGCCCGACCGCCTGGATGTGACCGCTCTGCTGCCCGCCCAGCAGGTTGCCGGCGCCGCGCAGCTCCAGGTCGAGCGCTGCGATCCGGAAGCCGGCGCCCAGCTCCGAGAACTCGCGGATCGCGGCGAGGCGCTTTCTCGCGGTCTCGGAGAGCACCGTGTCGGGGGGCACGAGCAGATAGGCGAACGCGCGCCGATCGGAGCGGCCGACGCGCCCGCGCAGCTGGTAGAGCTGCGCCAGGCCGTAGCGGTCGGCCCGGTTCACGACGAGCGTGTTGGCGCGCGGAATGTCGAGTCCGTTCTCGACGATCGTGGTCGCGACCAGCACGTCCGCGCGGCCCTCGACGAAGGAGAGCATCACGCGCTCGAGCTCGGCCTCCGGCATCTGGCCGTGGCCGACCACGACGCGCGCCTCGGGCACCAGCCGCTTTACCAGGCTCGCGAGCGAGACGATCGACTCGACCCGGTTGTGAACCAGGAACACCTGCCCGTCGCGCGCCAGCTCCTGGCGGATCGCGGCCGCGATCGTGTCGGTCGAGAACTTCACCACCATGGTCTGGATCGCGAGCCGGTCGCGGGGTGGGGTCTCGATCACCGACATGTCGCGGATCCCCGAGAGGCCCATCTGCAGCGTGCGCGGGATCGGCGTCGCCGACAGCGTCAGGCAGTCGACCGTGGTCTTGAGCTGCTTGAGCTTCTCCTTCGCCGCCACTCCGAAGCGCTGCTCCTCGTCCACGACCAGCAGCCCGAGGTCGCGGAACAGCACGTCCTTCGAGAGGATCCGGTGCGTGCCGATCAGCACGTCGACGGCGCCCGCCACCACCCGCGCGAGCACCGCGCGGATCTGGTTCGGCGTGCGGAAGCGCGAGATCATCTCGACCGTGACCGGAAACGGCGCGAAGCGCTTGCGGAATGTCTTCCAGTGCTGGAACGCGAGCACGGTGGTGGGCGCCAGCACGGCGACCTGCTTGCCGTCAAGTACGGCGCGCATCGCCGCGCGCATCGCGACTTCGGTCTTGCCGTAGCCGACGTCGCCGCACACGAGGCGGTCCATCGGGCCGGGTGCGGCCATGTCGGCCGCCACCTCGGCGATCGCCTGGGCCTGGTCGGGCGTCTCGTCGTACTCGAAGGCGGCCTCGAACTCGCGTTGCCAGGGGCTCTCGCCGGTGAATGCGTGGCCGGGGCGCGCCTTGCGCTCGGCGTACAGCTTGAGCAGCTCCTGGGCCATGTCGCGCATGGCCTTCTTGACGCGGGTCTTGGTCTTATCCCAGGCCCCGCTGCCGAGCCGATCGACCTGCGGGTGCTTTGTCTCGCCGCTCGAGTACTTCTGGATGCGATCGAAGGCCTCGACCGGCACCTTGAGCTTGTCGCCCGCCTGGTAACCGAGCACCATCAGCTCGCGCGACGCGCCGCCGACCTCGAGCGTCTCGAGACCCAGGAAGCGGCCGATGCCGTGCTCTTCGTGCACGACCAGGTCGCCCACCTTGAGATCCCGGAAGTCGGAGAGGAAGGAGCGCAGGCCGCGCCGGCGGCCGCGCGCGTGCAGGTGCACTTCCTCCGGGAACACGTCCCCGTCGGCGAGCACCAGCAGCCCTGCGGCGGGGACCTCGAAGCCGCGTGACAGGGCGCCCACGCGGGTGAGGATCCGCGTCGCTTCTCCGACGGCGTGGCCCTCCTCGCGCAGCACGTCGCGCAGGCGATCGGCCCGGCCCTGGTTGCCGAGGAAGACGAGCGCCGTGGCGGTGGCGTCGCGCAGATCGGCGCTGAGCCGCGTCACGTCTCCCGCGTAGCTCGGGGCGGGACGGGCGGCGACGTGGAGGCCTTCGCCCTCCGTCTCGACCTCGCGCACGGCGACGACCTTCGCCCCGGCCAGGTACAGCTCGAACGCCAAAGGCGCGACCAGCGCTTCCGAGACCTCCGGCAGCAGTCCCTCGCTACGACGGGCGCGGTCCTCGCGCGCCCGCGCCACGAGCCCTTCCGCCTCCTGCCGCACGGCCTCCGGCTCGACGAGCACGACCGTGGCGGCGGGCATGTGCTGCCACGCCGGGACCGTCGCGCCGGGCACGAGCGGCAGCAGATCGGCGAGCCCGTCGGGTGCGAGACCGCGCGCGAGCGCGTCGAGGAACGGCCCCAGTTCGCGCCGGTCCGCGAAGCGCTGCTTCAGGACCCCTGGCAGCGCCGCGAGCAACGAGCGGGTTGCGAACAGGTCGGCGAGCGGGAGCGTCTCGAAGGACTCGAGCGCTGCCGTCGCGCGCTGCGTGTCGGGGTCGAAGCGGCGCAGGCTCTCCACGCTGTCGGCGAAGAGCTCGATCCGCACCGGCTCCGTGGCGTCGGAGGGGAAGACGTCGAGGATGCCGCCCCGGCGCGCCATCTGGCCGGGCGCCGTGACCGGGTCCTCGCGTGCGTAGCCGCCTTCATCGAGCGCCTCCAGCAGGATTTCGGGCGTCATCTCGTCGCCCACGCGCACGTGCACGACGCGCGTCGCGAGCAGATGCGGCGCGAGGCTCGGCCGCAGCAGGCCAAACGGCGAGGCCACGACCGCGCGGGCGCCCCCCGCCCTGTGCAGGGCGGCGGCGCGCCGCGCCTGCGCGTCCGCGTGGCGCGGCAGGCCACGGAACGGGGGCGGCCCGGGAGCCGGCAGCGCCAGGATCGGGCCCTCGATTCCCGCCGCGGCGGCGAGCGTGCGCAGGTCCTGGGCCGTCTCCTCGACGTCCCGCTCGCGCGGCACGACCACGAGCAGCGGCCCGTCAGCGAGCAGCAGCGGTAGGAAGCCGCGCAGCGCCCCCGTGAGACCGCTGAGCTCGGCGCGGCCCGTGGTCAGAAGCCTGCGCCGGGCCTCGCGTGTGTCAGGCAGCTCCGCGAGCGGAGCGAGCCAATCGGGCAGGCTCACGTGCGGCGGATGCTCGCGACGATCGCCGACGTCGAGTGGCCCGGGACGAGCGCCACCCGGACCACACGGCCGCCGCTCTGTTCGACCTCGGCGCGACCGACGATCTCGTCCGCGGCCCAGTCGGCGCCTTTTACCAGCACGTCGGGTTGGAGCGCCCGCACCACCTCGATCGGGGTCTCTTCGTCGTAGATCACGACCTCATCGACGCTCTCGAGTGCCCGCACGGCCTCGGCGCGCTCCGCCTCGGGCAGCAGCGGACGCCCCTCCCCCTTGAGCCGGGTCACCGACGCGTCGGAGTTGATCGCGACGACGAGCAGGTTCCCCTCGCGCCGCGCCGCCTCGAGGAGCGTGACGTGGCCCGGGTGGAGGATGTCGAAGCAGCCGTTGGTGAGCACCACGCGGCGGCCGGCGGCCCGCCAGGCGGCGCGCTGCCGCACCAGCTCCTCGAGCGGGGCGGCGGCTCGCGAGTGACCGGCATCGACCATGCGTTCAGCATACCGCTGGCGTGCGGCAGGCGGATCGGACCGAAGGGGCGACGAGACGGCAACCAACGGAAACGAAACGGAGGTGAAAGGACAAGTGTCAAGAGACGCTGACCGCCTTGAGGGGGGCTTAGCGCCCCCCTAGCCCCCGCTAGCGAGCGCCCCCCTTACCCCCGCTGGCGGCCGCCCCGTCCCCTGGTTCGACGTCCAGCTCCGGGCGCTCCACGGGACGGTCGAGCTCGGCCCCACCGCCGAAGGACCAGTGGTGCTGGGGGCGGTAGATCCCGACGTCCTTGACGCGGCTCTTGATCCGGAACGAGTGCAGCCCGCGCAGGTAGTCGTAGGGTGTGCCGTCGCGCTTGTGGGCGGCGAGGTCGACGAGATATGTCCCCTCGACGAGCTGGAGCCCCTCGAGCGAGAGCCGCACAATGGCCTCGCCCTCCAAGCGGCGGGGCTTGAAGTCCTCGAGGTCGGTGTTGGTGCCGTAGACACAGGTGCCGTCGGCCGCGAACAAGCCGACGCCGAAGACGAAGTCGCTCACGGGCCGAGCCGCGTGCACCGAGAGCGCGAGCGTCAGCGTCTCGCCGGGGATGAAGAGGTGGCGCTCGCGGTCGAGCGAATCGAGCAGGCGGACCTGTCGGATCTCGACTTCGCGGCTGCCCCAGCGCCCGGGGCGGTAGCCGCCCGGGGCTCCCGCGTCCTCGGGTGCTTCGCTCGCGGGTGCCGCCTCGGCCTGTGCGGCATCGGCCAGCGAGCGCGAGCGCAGCAGCGCCTCTTCGCCGCCGGCGACGTAGGTCAAGTACTCGTCCACGACACGCTTGGGGTCGCCGCGGCCGCGGGTGCGGCCGTGGTTGAGCCACAGCACGTCGTCGCACATCTTCTCCACCAGGCCCAGACTGTGGGTCACGAACAGGATCGTCTTGCCGCGGCGGCGGAACTCCGAGATCTTGTCGAGGCACTTGCGCGTGAAGGCCTCGTCGCCGACCGCCAGCACCTCGTCGATCAGCAGCACGTCGGGGTCGACGTGGATCGCGACCGCGAAGCCGAGCCGCATGTACATGCCCGAGGAGTAGGTCTTCACCGGCGCGTCGATGAAGTCCTTCAGCTCCGCGAACTCGACGATCGCGTCGTAGCTCTCGTCGAGCTCTTTGCGCGTGAGACCCAGCATCATTGCATTGATCGCGACGTTCTCGCGGCCGGAGATCTCGGGGTGGAAGCCGGCGCCGAGCTCGATCAGCGCCGAGACCCGGCCAAGGACGCGCAGGCTGCCGCGGGTCGGCTTGGTTATGCCGGCGACGAGCTTCAAGAGCGTCGACTTGCCCGAGCCGTTCTCGCCGATCACCGCGAAAGTCGTACCCGGCTTGACCTCGAACGACACGTCCTCGAGCGCGGTGAAGGTCTCCTCCGGCCGAAGGTCGGCGAGCACGCTGCCGGTGAGGAGCGCGCTCTTGAGCGTGCGCAGCTGGTTCTTGTGCGCGAAGCGTCGATACAGCTTGCTGACGCCCTGCGCCACGATCGCGGGCTTCGTCACACCTCCTCCGGCAGCGTGTCGCGCAGGCGGTCGAACAGGAAGGCGCCGGCCGCGAAGGCCAGCATCCCTACCAGGAGCGCCAGGAAGAGCCCGCGCCAGTGGTCGACGTTGCCGTGGAACAGCATCTGCTGGTAGGTCACGATCACGTGCGTCATCGGGTTGAGGCGCAGCGCCTGGCGCAGCGGCGTGCCCTCGGCGATCGCCGCGTAGCTGTAGATCACCGGCGTCGCGAAGAACCACAGGTGCAGCACGTGCTGGAGGATGTTCTGGATGTCGCGGAAATGCACTGTGAGCGCCGACAGGAACAGGCTGAGGCCGAGCGTCAGCACGAGCTGGACCACGATCGGCAGCGGCAGCAGCACGGCCGTCCAGGCGAGCGTGCCCTGCCACGCTAGGAACAGCAGCAGGATCGGCAGGCCGAGCAGGAAATGCGCGAGGTTGGCGAGCACGCAGACGGTGGGCAGCACCTCGGCCGGGAACAGCACCTTCTTGATCAGGTTCGCGTTCGCGATCAGCACGCCCGACGACTCCGAGAGCGAGGCCTGGAACCAGGTCCAGGGCAGGATGCCGCAGAACAGGAACAGGAAGAACGGCTGGATCTCCGGCTGGCGGTTCGGCAGGATCACCGTGAAGACGAGCGTGTACGTGAGCAGCAGCAGCAGCGGGTTGACGAAGCTCCAGAGGAAGCCGAGCACGCTGCCGCGGTAGCGAGCCTTGAGCTCGCGCGAGACCAGGCTCTCCACGAGCGCCCGGAAGCGCACGAGCGACCGGATCGCAGCGATCACGGCCGTCGCGCGCGGCCCAGCACGCGGCTCAGGCCCCGCCCCGCTCCTTGCGGGCGACGGCGAGCCGCGTGACCGCGCGAACGTACGCCAGGTGGGCCTCGCCGTAGCCCGCCTCGTCCCGCACCCGCTTCAGCCGCTCGCCCGCGCGCTTCATCGCCTCCTCCGCGCGTCCGACGTCGATGTCGCTCGCGCGCTCGCCGATGTCGGCGAGCACGCTCACCCGGTCGGGCATCACCTCGCACCAGCCCGAGAAGCAGCTGAGCCGGCGCCAGACGCCTTGCCGGAGGTAGGAGAGCTCGCCCATCCCGAGCGTCGCCAGCATCGGGGTGTGCCCGGGGCGCACCCCGAAGTAGCCCTCCTCGCCGGGCGCCACGATCTCGTCGACCGGCTCGCGCAGCAGCAGGCCCTCGGGGGTGACGATCTCGAGCTCGAGAAAGGACGGCAGCGGCATCGCCGACCTAGCCCTGCAGCGCCTTCGCCTGCTC
>Ga0247727_10010719_pt1 | contig 16180 bp, 16 predicted proteins | sample WisWelCaveWW1625_FD_202498 | JGI IMG/M metagenome (GOLD analysis project Ga0247727, IMG submission 202498) | Biofilm microbial communities from Wishing Well Cave, Virginia, United States - WW16-25 | ecosystem: Environmental > Aquatic > Deep subsurface > Groundwater > Cave microbial mat | place... | reverse complement strand
CTAAAAGGTATTAAGTTTAGACCGCGCCAATAGCGTCCTCCGTAGTAGCATAGACCGGGAAGAGCGACTCGAGCCCCGCCAGCGACAATACTTCCTTGACTCGCTCGGAGGGTTGGGCCAGCAACACCTTGCCGCCTTTGCCTTTAAGCGCCTTCTGGGCCGAGATGAGGATGCGGGCGCCCGCGCTGCTGAGGTAATCAGCGGCGTCCATCTCCAGCACCAAATAGGCGTGTGAGCCATCAATGCACTCTTTGATTTTGGCTTCAAAGGCCGCGGCCGTGCTGGCATCTACCCGGCCCACCACCCGCATAATGGTTACGCGTTTATGATCGCGGATTGTCAGTTCCATCGGGAGCCTCCTAAGGGGCTAAAGTGTCTGTGGATGAATTACGCTGAGTTTTACCACAGAGTCGCGGCAGATAGCAAATGACCGGGGGGGCCAGGGGTTATGTGCTATGCCCAGCGGCCAATTGCGCCACGAGTAGATGGTCACGATATACGCCCCGATTCTCCGGCGGCAGGAGCGCGGCGATGTGGCACATGATGAGGCCCGTATATTCCTCCAGCGTTTCGCCTTTGGCGCGGCCCTCGGAGGGCAGGCGAAAGGGCGGGCCGATGGTGTAAGTGACCGCGGCGCGGTGCAGACGCTTAAGGCTGGAGCCAACGGTGTGTGAGCCGGTGATGGCCACCGGCACGAGCGGCACTTTGGCCCGGTCGGCCAGATAGGCCGCGCCGGTCTTGCCTTTTTGCAATTGGGCGATAGGACTGCGCGTGCCTTCAGGCGCGATGCCCATAATGCCACCGGCCTTGAGATGCGCGATGGAGGTTTTGATGGCGTCGAGGTCGGCCTCGCCGCGCTTCACCCAAATCACGCCCACGGTTTCACACAACTGCGTCAGACCGGGCGTGTTCTTCCACTTGTCGGCCGCAAACACTACCATCCGGCGCGGGCAATTGAGGAACACAATCGGGGCATCCATCATGCTCAAGTGATTCGACACGACGATAAACGGCCCGTCTTTGGGGAAGTTCTCCAACCCGACCACGGTGTGTCGGGTCAGCGTCTTCATCAATACCCGGACGATGGCTTGAATAAAAAAATACACGCCCGCTGGCGCGCGTTTGATGACATCCGGTGGGGTGGCGGTCATGATCCAATACCTTTTAGATAAGATGAGCGGAGGCGGTCGCTAGCGCGCCGCCGCCGGGCATGGGAGCCCGGCCCGCTAACTAAAAGGTATTGTGTCATGGTCGGCCCTCCGCCAGCAACGTAGCGTAATTGACCTCACCGGCCAATGATACCGCTGAAATGGAAATAGCGCGCGTCTCGCCAGGGGCCAGGCCAGCGAGCGCTTGGGTTGGCCTATTTTTTCTTCGCGGGCTTGGATTTTTTGGCCGCGGCTTTTTGGTCGGCTTTGGCCTGGGTGGCGACGGTCCAGCCGGTCACGGTCTCTTCCACCATCGTGGGTGAAACACCCACCAGTGAGATAAGTTTTTTCTCGGAGGTCTGGCCGACCACAATCTCGATTTGGCTGGCGGGGATATTAAAGGCTTCGGCCAGGAACGCGATGAGGGCGGCGTTGGCGGCACCATCTTCGGGGGCGGCGGCGACTTTGATCTTAAGCGTGCCATCCTCCAGCACCTCGGCAAACTCGGTGCGCTTGGCGCGCGGCGAGACTTTGACGGTGATGGCCGCGCCCTGTTGGGCATCGCTGAATTTCGATTCGAGTTTACGCATAGGTTTCTCCTCCCGGCCCACCGGCCATATCAGAAAGCCTGAGCCACGAGAAATATCAAAATCTGGCCGATGACTTGGACAAAGATCAGAGCCACCATCGGTGACAAATCAAACATACCCACTGGCGGAATGGCGTTACGAAAAGGCCGCAGGATGGGTTCGGCCAACTGATCTAAAAACCGGCGCACCGGATGCCAGGGTTCCAGTTGCACCCATGACATGAGGATGTGCAGGATAATGATGAGGTTCACCACCCAGACGGTGAGTTGAATGAGATTAACAAGAATACTCGCCACACTTAATCTCCCAAGATTCTCTCGGATAGATTGGACCCAATACCTTTTAGTTAGCGGGCCGGGCTCCTATGCCCGGCGGCATGGGAGCCGCCTCCGCTGGGCCCGAAGCGTGACCTGGGAAGTGTCAGGCCCACTCACCAAATAGCGCCCGGCCAATTCGCACAAGGGTAGCGCCTTCGGCAATGGCGGCTTCAAAGTCATCCGTCATACCCATCGAAAGTTCGCGCCACGCTTCGGGCGAGGTGGTTAATTGCGCTGACAGATAATGCCTCAGTTCCCGCAAGCGCGCGAAAACCGGCCGGGCCTGTTCGCTCTGTTCGACGATGGGCGCAATCGTCATCAGCCCGCGCACACGGACATTGGGCAAGGCCAAAATCTGGGCGATCTCTGGCAGGCGCGCGGCCCAACGGGTTGGGTTGCTCATCTCAAAACCAGATTTGGTGGCTTCACCAAATACGTTACATTCTAGCAGAATTGGTTGACTTCGCCCTAATTCGACGGCGAAGCGATTTAGGCGCTCGGCGAGTTTAACCGAATCCACCGAATGAATCAGCGCAAAGCCCGCTTCGATGGCGGCTTTGGCTTTGCGGCTCTGAATGTGGCCGATGAGGTGCCAGCGCAAATGCGGCGAGGCCACGGCGATCATTTTCGGCAACGCTTCTTCTAAACGATTCTCGCCCACGTCGGTCAGCCCAGCCTCGACCCCTGCGCGAACAATCTCGGCGGAGCGCGTCTTGGTCACGGCCACTAGTGTAATGTCAGCGGGGTCGCGCCCGGCGCGGCGGGCGGCCTCCGCGATGCGTTCTCGAATCCGAACTATGTTGTCGGGGATATATGTCATCGCAACCCAATCAGCGCCCCAAAGCGCCCGGTCTGGCCCTGTTCGCCACGATGCGAAAAGAAATGCTCGGTGTGACAGGCGGTGCAGATGCCGCTGACTTCGATTTGTTCGACACCCACTTGTTGCAGGGCCAGGGCATTCGCCGCCCACAGGTCGAGATGATATTGGTGATTAGTTATGAGTAATGGGTCAGCGTCAGCGCCAAAGGCGGCGCGGGTTTGCGTCACCACCTCATCGCCCACCGCATAGTGGCAGGGGCCGATGGAGGGGCCAATGCCCGCGCGAATGTCCGGCGGGCGTGAGCCGTAATGTTCCATCAACGCGCGGGCGGCGGCGGCGCTGGCCTTTTGCAGGGTGCCGCGCCAACCCGCGTGAACCAAAGCGATGGCTTGCACACGCGGGTCAAAGAGCAGAATCGGCACACAATCCGCGAAGCGCAAGAAGAGCGTGACCTCCGGGCGATGGGTGATCAAAATATCGGCTTTGGGCGGCGTTTGAATTTCACCCATGGGCGCATCCACCCGCACCACCTCGGCCGAGTGGATTTGCCACAGGTCGGCCACCGAATCGGGGGCGCGGCCCAGGGCGCGAAAGGCGCGCTGCCGATTTTCAATCATGTTGGCGCGCGAGTCGCCCACGCTGACCGAGACATTGAGGGAGTGAAACGGCACCGGACTGACGCCGCCATGCCGGGTGAAGACCGCCTGGGTGAGGTCGGCGTGTTGCAGGGAAGGGAATTGGTAGTAACGGATGTCGCCAGAAGTATTGAGATTCATTTTTCTTTTAACACCCGCTCATCCCCCACCCGCTTCGTCACCCCCAGGGCGTCGAGATGTTCCATCAATGCCAGCGCATATTTACGGGAGGTGGTGAACACATCGCGCACTTCGGCCACCGTAATTTTGCCGTTAGCGCGCAAATGGCTTTTGATCCGCTCCACCATCACGCCGTAGGTCTCGGAGAGCAATAACACCTCGGGCGAAACTTGAGTCAGCGTTCCCTGCTCCATCAGCGCCATCAGCGCCTCGTCATCCACGCGCGCGGCACAGTCCTTCATCGAGGGTGTATTGTGCGGGGCACGGTGGAAGTCGCTCAACAGCGAATCAATTTTCGATTGCTGGGCGGGTGAGAAGGTGACGCGGTGAGTGGCGAGCGCCAGGGTCGGGCCGTTGGCTATCACCACATTTGATTCGAGGGTGCGCGCCATCAGCGCGGCGAACACTTTAGGAGCGAGGCGTAGCCGACTCTTGACTTCCTCGCGTGGCATCCCGGCGCGCACCGGATGAGCGGCATGATAGGTGCCCAACAGTTCGCGGAGTTCACGTTCAAAAGTGTTCCAGCCTATCCGCGAGATCACGAGCGAGTCGCTTTCGAGTTGAATCAAATCGTTGGAGGCACGCACTTCAGCCAGCGCTTCAGCGGCGGCGGTTGAATCGAGACCGGCTTTGGCAATGGCGTCTTTTAGCGAAGCCGGGCCGAGCGCGTCCAACGCTTGCAAAAGAATTTCACCGGGCGTGCCGCGCGCCAGGGTTTCCAGGCGGGCGAGGACGGCCGGAGCGCGGCGACGCTGGCGGGTGGCGTGTGGGTCAACAATCACGCCGCCGCCAATCGTCGCGCCGGGCGAGGGCCGACGGAGGATAAAACGATCGCCTTTCGCCACGACCACCGGCTCGGCCAGCGCCAATTGAATCCAGCCGGAAGCGCCGGGCGCCAGCGAATCGGTTTCGAGCAAACGCACCTGGCCCACCACCTCCGCCGCGCCCACAAAAAACTTTACCTCGGCATTATGCTTAAGCGGCAAATCCACATCGGGCAAATGGCGAAAGCGTGCATCAATAAATGTGGTGGGTGTAAATGTATTGGGATGAGTCAGCACCATCCCACGTTGAATCTGATTCACTTCCAGCCCGGTCACGTTGACGGCCAGGCGGCGGCCCGGCGTGGCGCGTTCCAATTTGGTCTTGTGCGTTTGCAGGCCGCGCACGCGGGCGGTCAGGCCCGCCGGGAGAATCTCAATGTCATCACCCAACGCTAGCGTGCCATCACTCAAAGTGCCGGTAACGACCGTGCCAAAGCCGGCCAGGCTAAACACCCGGTCAATCGGCAAACGCGGGCGACCCACATCGCGGCGTTGCGGGCGCTCGGCGAGTAAGGCTTGAAGTTGGTGTTTGAGTTGGTCGAGGCCCAGGCCCGTGCGCGCCGAAACCGATAGCATGGGGGCATCGGTCAGCGCCGTGCCATGCACCGCCGCGCGCACCTCGCCGCCCACCAATTCCAGCCAGTCTGCCTCGACCAAATCGGCTTTGGTCAGCGCAATCAGGCCGCTCTGAATTTGGAGCAAATCCAGGATGGCGAGGTGTTCGCGCGTTTGGGGCATCACGCCTTCGTCGGCGGCCACGACCAGCAGCGCGGCATCAATGCCCCCCACCCCCGCCAGCATATTTTCGATGAAGTCACGGTGGCCCGGCACGTCAATCACGCCCACCGGCTCGCCATTGGGAAGCGTGAGCCAGGCGAAGCCGAGGTCAATCGTCATCTCGCGCTCACGCTCTTCTTTGAGCCGGTCCGGGTGAATGCCGGTGAGGGCCGCGACCAGAGCCGATTTGCCGTGGTCAACGTGGCCGGCGGTGCCGATGACGTACATGGGAGGTAGCCGATGGCAGGTGAATGGCTACTTGCTGCCTGCCACTTGCATTTGCTCTTAACGCACTTTGGCGAATTGCTGTTCGTGCTCGGCCACCATCTCGCGCACGACACCGAGAATCATCTGCATGCGGGTCGCGTCCACCGTTTGAATGTGGCGGGCAATGTCTTGCAGTTCAGCGACTTGCTCTTCCATCGTCTCGGTACGTTCCATGTGTTTGTTGTTCAAGCGTTCATGCTCCCGCCATTGTTCGTCGCGCAGGAGCAAGTGTGTGGACCACCGTTTCTGGTCGTCGGCCAGGAACGCCGCCCACTCCTGCCGGAAGCGTTCTTCGGCCAAACGGTGAATCTCGGCCGACTCGGCCACCCGCCGCTCAATCAACTCGATGTTTTGTTTGTATTCGTCGGCGGCGCGGCGGATATCGCGGAAGGTCTCGGCATATTGGTCCACCCGGTGGGCATACGCCTCGCCCCGCTCCACCGCCGCTTCCATTTTGGCCTTCACCTCGACCCACGTCCGGTCGCGCTCGGCTTGCACAATGGATTGCGCGTCAATCCACTGCGCTTGCGCCACCCGGCGCTCGTTGTCCGTCATCGCCAGTTCGGTCAGGCGCAGGTCGGCCCGGCGCGCCAAATCTTCCAGCACATCCAGTTTGCCGCGCGTCTCATCGGTTCGCCGCCGCAGTTCGGAGGTTTCGGTCTGAAGTTCGCCGATGCGTTTGGTGTCCTGCCGCCGCCCTTCGTCCAGCACGACCACCGCCCGGTTGCGTTCGTCCACCAGTTTATTGAACTCGTTGACGCGCACCTGGAGTTCGCTGATGAGGCGCGAGGCGCGGGCCTCTTCTTCTTTCCGCCCCTGGAGTTCGCGCTCGACGCGCGGCAGGGCCTCCACACTTTTGTTGAGCGTGGCCAACGACTTGTTGAGGCCCTCACGCTCCAGCTTCCGCAGGCGCTCATTCTCGCGGTCAGCCTCCAGCCGCCGTTGTTCCAAATCTTCCAGCTGGCGCGTCATCTCTTTCCGATAACCGTCCAGCAGTTCATCCATCTTGTTGGTGCGTTGAATCTGGGCGTTGGTCGCGGCCAGGTCGGTTTCCAATTGTTGCAATTTGCGCGTCAGCCCGATATTTTCGGCACCGAGGGCCGTCAGCCGTTCCTGCTGGGTCGCCAGTTCCTGCTTGTCTTTACGGCGCTCGTCGTCGAGCCACTGCACGGTTTTACGGAGTTGTTCTAAATCCATGAGATCTCCTTAAAGCAGGCGGGATTATACTGGATTTTAGATTGGACAAATCTAAAATATAATCACCCGATGCGCCTCGGCCTCGACACCCGGCTCACCTATTACACGCGCGGCGGCATTGCCCGGTACATCCGGGCTTTGGCGACTCACCTCCCCGCCCTGGCCTCGACCCACTCCCATTTTCATCTTTATCAGCGCGGTCATACGGAACATTTCAACGCGCAGGCCACCCGCCTCAACTGCTGGACGCCCGCTCATCATCGTTGGGAGGGCTTCGCCCTGGCCGCCGAAATTGCGCGGCTGGGCCTCGACCTTTTGCACTCACCAGATTTTATCCAGCCGCGCTGGGGCTATCGGCGCTCGGTCATCACCGTCCACGACCTGGCCTTTTGGCGCTATCCGCAATTCCTCACCGCCGCGAGTCGCCGCTACTACCACGGCCAGATTGAATGGGCCGTGCGCCAGGCCAATGCCATCTCCGCCGACTCATACGCCACCCAGGCTGACTTAATTAATTTATTGAACGTGCCGCCCGAAAAGATAACGGTGATTTATCTGGGGCATGATCCCCAATATCGCGTGTTGCCATCCGAGGCCGTGGCCCCGGTGCTGGCGCGGCTGGGCCTCGCGCCGGGCTATGTGCTGTGCGTGGGAACGTTTGAGCCGCGCAAAAATATGGCGGGCTTGGTGCGGGCCTACGCCCAGGTGCGCGATGCGCCGCCGCTGGTGCTGGTGGGCAACAAGGGCTGGCTCTTCGCCGACACCCTGAAATTTGTGCGGGAGTTAAACCTGGAAACCCGCGTACACTTCTTTGAGAATCTCCCCGCCGCCGATTTGCCCGCCCTCTACAACGGCGCGGGCGTGTTTGCCCTGCCCTCCCACTACGAAGGCTTTGGCTTCCCGGTGCTGGAGGCCCTAGGCTGTGGTGTGCCGTGTGTGATTGCCAACCGCGCCTCCCTGCCCGAAGTCGCGGGCGAGGCGGCGCTGGCGGTTGATCCTGACGACACCGAACAATTTGCCCACGCCTTGACCCGCGCGCTCACCGACTCGACCCTGCGTGACTCACTGCGCCAAAAGGGTCTGGAACGAGTCAAACAGTTTTCGTGGGAGCAGACCGCGCGCGAAACGTTGGCGTTGTATAATCGCGTTCTCGCTTGATTTTAGATTTGGCTGATGGCTGATTGATGATTTAGGAGTTACGCACTTGAACGTAAGAGCGGTTTGCAACCGCGATGGGCATCGGGCTTGCAAAGCCCTCCCACGTTAGCCAACTGCGTAAGTCCTATGATTGATACTATCAATCTCTAATCTCGCGCAGCGTCTCCAATCTCTAACCTCTATTAATCTCCTTTTCCTCACCCCCCAACTCCCTTACCCACCCCGGCAAGGCACAGCCATTCGTAACTGGGGTCTGATTCAACATCTGGCGCTCCGGGGTCATAGCATTACCCTGCTCACCTTTGTCACGCCCGGACCAACGGCCAACGCGCCCGAGTTGCTGGCGGCCTGTGAGCGGGTCATTTCCATCCCAATGCCCCAGCGTTCACGCGCCGACCGCCTCCGCACCCTCTTCTCCTCCCACGCCGACCTCGCCCGCCGCCTGTGGTCGGACGAGTTTGCCAGCGCCCTCACCCGCCTGCTCCACGAATCCGAGTTCGACTTCGTTCACATCGAGGGCCTGGAGATGGCGGCGTATCTCACCATTCTCAAACGCGAAGCGTCCCATCTCCAATTTCTTTATGATGCCCACAACGCCGAATACCTGCTCCAACAGCGGGCGCTGAGGACGGATAGCCGCCAGCCCGCGCGCTGGCCAGCCGCGCTGTACTCGGCCCTGCAAGTGCCACGCCTGCGCCAGTTCGAAAAGGAAATCTGCCAGAGCGTCAACGCGGTCATGTGCGTTTCCAGCGAGGATGCAAACGCACTGCAAAAACTCTTCCCCGCCCTCACACCAATTGTCATACCCAACGGCATTGACGTTGAAGCCTACGCCACTTTCCATGCTTCGCGACCACCTTCCACTTTCCACCTTCCACCTTCCACTTGCCGCCTGGTCTTCACCGGCAAAATGGATTACCGCCCCAACCTCGACGCCGCGCTCTGGTTTGCACGCGAAATTTTCCCGCAGATTCGCGCGGCTCAACCCCAGGCTGAGTTTGTGGTGGTGGGCCAACAGCCGCCGGAAAGTTTGCGAAAGTTATCTGGGCACGGCCAGCGTGGGATGGTGGTGACGGGCGCGGTGGACGACGTGCGCCCCTATATCGCCGAAGCCGCCGTATACGTTGCGCCATTGCGGATGGGCGGCGGCACACGGTTCAAGTTGTTGGAAGCCATGGCGCTGGCGCGCCCCATCGTCTCAACCCATCTGGGCGCGGAGGGTTTTACGATTGAAGCCGGGCGTGAAATGGCGCTGGCCGATTCGCCGGTTGAGTTTGCGGAGGCCGTGCTGGCGTTATTAAATAATCCGGCGCGCGCGCAGGCATTGGGCGTGGCGGGCCAGGCTTTTGTGCGCGCCAGTTATGATTGGGAAGCGATTGTGCCGAGGTTGGAAGCCGTGTATGCCAGCGCGCGTTGAAAGTTCCCGTGGGCAGTTTTTCACGGAGACGAGCGCGGGAAAACTGCTTTAGGGGAGCGGCGCGATGAAAAAGGAAGCCGTGCGCGCAACGGCGGGGAGCAACCACTGCGGAAAGAGGCCCAATAACAGGATCACCAACACCAACAAACTATAGGCCACCATCACGAGTTTATTTTCGCTCAACCAGCGCCGCAGAGTTGACGCGGGTTCTAATTCAGGCTCGGTGGCAAGGGGTGTGATGAGGGCGGCCAGGCCGCGCGCGCACACCAACCCCACACTGGCCGTGCCGAACAACAGAAACAGCGCCGAGGTAGGATGAATCTGCGCGAGTTGATTGAGCAACGCCCATCGCCCCGGAAAGCCCGCGGTCAATGGAAAGCCCGCCAGCGAGAGCAGGCTTAACACCACCGTCGCCGCCGCCCATGGCTGTCGCCGCCCCAGGCCGCGCCAGGCGTCAAAATGATCCGGATCTATTTGCCGACCGCTTGCCCGCGCCGCGCCACGCAATTGTTCCATCCCCAAACCCCAGGCGGTCAGCGCAATGCCCCGCAGCGCCAGCGCGGTCAGCGCTGCTTCGGTTCCGGCGACCGTGCCCAGCCCCAGGCCCAACAACGTCGCCCCGATGTCGAGCATCATCACATAGCCCAATGCGCGGCCAAAGTTGCGCTGGCTCACGACAAACACCGCGCCCAACAACGCCATACCGCCGCCCGCCAGGGTCAACACCCGCTCGATGGCCGGATTCTGACTTAGCCAGGGATAGGTGTTAAGAAATTGCATCACCAGCAGGACCGCCGGAACACGCATGACGGTGAGGACAAACGCGGTGGACAGCGCGGGCGCATGTTCGGCCACCACCGGCAACCAGCTATGAAAGGGCGCGACGCCCAGCACAATCGCAAAGCCAATCGCCAGCGTCAGGGTCGCGCGCCGGGTCAGGGTCGCATCCTCCGGGCTGGACTTAATCGCCTCCAACAACCAGCCGGTGACGAGAATAAAAATCATACCGAGGGTCATAAACACAAAGAAGCGCAGTGCGCCGCGCGTGACCCGGTGGCGCTCATCGGCCAACAGAAACACGGCCAGCGCGGAGGCCAGTTCGAGGAACAACGCCGCAAATACAAACGGCTGAACAAACAGCGCCGCCGAGAGCAAACTTAAGATGAGGAGACCCAAGGGTAGGAAGAAACGATTGGGTTCAACGAGGCGGGCGGCCAGGAACAGCAGGGCGGCTTGAACAAAGATGAAGGCCAGGCCGAGCCGGTCAACCGGTTCCAGCGTCAGCGTGCGGCCCAGAATCGTCCAGGCGCTATCGAGGGAGAGGCCCAGCCACGTTTCATCCAATGGGATGGTCACCGCCAGCAGGCCCAGCAGGGCCGCGCTACCCGCGGCCAGGCCGGTGGCGAGCCAGCGCCGACGGCTCGTCAGGTAAACGCCGAGCGCGGCGATGGCAGGCACGACCAGGAATATCAACGGCGCCGGCATCAGGCCGACTCCTCGGCGGGCATATACCACAGCGTCGCCAGATAACTCACCACCAGCGCCACGCCCAATTCCACCGCCGCCAGCAAGCCCACAATCGCCAGCGAGGGTTCAATCGCAAAATAAAATAATTGAAAGCCGCCCAGCAACATGAACAGGCCCACCCCCGCATTGAGTGGTTCTTCGCTGAGGCCGAGATTGAGCAGGCCCAGCCCCATCAGCAAGTAACTGGCCAGGTTGAGATCGGACGACAAGCCCGGCAACGCGAGCGCGGGTTGATTCGCCGTATACCACGCGGCCAGGCTAACGAGGGTGAGCGCCATCACCCGAAAGGGAAAACCGGTTGGAATCGTGAAGCGCGTGGTCGCGAAGCATGGCGACAGCGCCAAGCCAAACTGGGTGGCGCGACCCGTGAGGGCCAGGATGACGACAATCAACAGACCCACCAGCAGGCGCACCGCGACGACCTGCCACAATGTAATTTGCGCTAACAAGATGGCGGCGCATGCAAACAATCCGGCCAGCGCGGCCAGGTTCAAGCGCCAATCGGTGAGCGCCACCAGGAGGGCGGTGGCCATGAAGAGGCCGAGCAGAGCCGGAGCGGTTAAAGAAGTGAGCATGGGTTTGATTGGGCGTCAGGCTAGATGGAGCGGAAGAGCAACCATACCAACACGGCGGCCACCAAGGTCCACAAAATTGCGCCTTCACCCTCCAACACGCCCGCCACATTCTGAACGATGAGGCTGGCCACGCGAAACACGCCCCACACCGCGCGATAGAGCCAATCGAGGCGCAGTAGCGCCACTGCGCCCTCCCACACGCTTTCGGCGCGAGCGCGGAATGCATCCGCAAATCGCCAGAGCGCAAATCCTAAACCAAGAATTATCAACACCAGCATCAGCGGGATCAGACTCAGATTGCTGGTAAAGCCAAATAAACCGATGACCGGTGCGTTGAGGGCGCGCGCCAACCAGCCGCTGGATAAGCCAAAGAGTATCAGCCCCAACGCGGGCAAGCCCAGTCCAAGCCAATAACCGGATTGTTCCAAGCGGTTGCCTTCCAATGGTTGAGTGGGCCAGAGGGCGGCGCGCCATAGCCCGGCGGCGAGCAGGCCCTGCGCTAATACAATCACGATGAGCGCGAACCAATTCTGTGAGGCCAACAAGCCGGTGTAGAGGCCGTTGGCCCCCACAAAGCCAATGGTCAATGGCAGGCCCAACATGACCGCGCCGCCGAGCAACGGCAAAAGCGCGGGCCAACGACGCTGGTCATCAACACCGGAGGATAGGAAGAGGAGGGCGCTACCGCCGAGCAAGGCCAGCGTTTGCGCGGTGAGGGCCACCGCGCCGCCCACCAATCCGGCCAGCAAGGCCAGGCCCGATTGGGCAATCACAACGTAAGTGAGGCCTTGCCGAGGCTCGACCGCATTCCACAATTGCGCCGCGCCCACCACCACCGCCCCCACCGCAAACAAGGTCAGCCACGGGCGTGTGGGTTCGGCAAAGCCAAACACGGCCAATCGACTCATCAGTTCCAACGCCACCGCCGCCGGGAGCAAGCGCATCACGGTACCCAGGCCCTGCCGCACATGGGTCTCGGTGGGTAGGCCTAAATGAAGTGGAAACAGACCCAGCCGAAACACGGCGGCTAATGTAATGATGACGGTGGATTGAGCCGTGAGGGCCGCATCGCGCAAGGAGAGCGTGGGGCTGGTGCGGCTGATGAGCAAGGCGGCGGCCACCGCCAATAGCGTTCCCACCGAGTTGAACGAGAGATTGAGGACCGCCTGTGGTTCCAAGCCTTCGCCCCGCGCCAACAGCACCAGCGCCAAAAAATAAATCAGGTCGAGCGCGGCCCAGGCCACAATGCGAGTGAGTAAGTTATCGGCGAAGAGCGCGACGAGGCTGGCGGCGGTCAACAACAAAATCGTCAGGCGAATAAAGATGCGTCGCCCGCCTGGGCGGGCGAGGCCCGTGAGCAGGGCCGTGAGCGCCAGGCCCAACACGCCGAGACCAAACAACCAGCCCAGCGCATCTACTTGCAGGGTCAGGCCGACATTGAATAGCGAGGCGGGCCTCCAAGTCGAGAGCGTAGCGCGGGCGGGCAGGCGCAGGCCCACCAGTAACAGCGCGACAAAAGCCAGCGAAGCAGAAATGATGGCGGCGAGGGCGGAGAAGGTGAGGCGGGGCGTGAGCAGGCCAAGCAATAGAACGACCGCGCCAAGCAATAAGATTAATAGAGGCAAGATAGGCGACATGCTAAAGTAGATTATACTTTATGAGAATTGTTGAAGAGGCCTTATGTGGCAATACGACTTTCATCTTTTCTACCAGGCCGGTCAGGCCGTATTGGCCGGCTTATCCCCTTACACTATTTTCGACTTTAATCCGCCCTATCCGTTGGCGGTGCTGTTTGCCCTCATCGCCTGGTTGCCTGAATCGGTGGCGTATTGGGTGTACACGGGGGCCTGTTTAGGGTTGATGTGGAAAGTCCTGGGCAAGCGCAGTCTTTGGGTCGTTCTGTCTTTTCCAGTATGGTTTAGCCTGTTTGTCGGGCAGGTTGACTTGCCATTAGGCTTGCTGGTCAGTTGGGTAGGCTTCTGGGGATTACCCCTCACGCTTATTAAGCCTCAGGTGGGTTTGGCGCTGGCACCCTGGTACCTCTGGCGCATGACCTGGAAACAACGTGGACAAGTCCTGGCGCTCACCAGCCTCTTTCTGGCAATTTGTTTCGCGCTCCGTCCCGTCTGGCTATCGGAGTGGTTAGCCATCACCCCATCACTAACACAGTATGCCCGGCGCGACTCCAATTTCTACTGGCTGGTCCCCACCGATTGGAAAACAATGGCTATCGTTATTGGCGGTGGCATAGCGTTGATAACCAGCTATTGGCTCAAGGAGCGCTCACGATCGTGGGTCATCCTACACCTATTTGCGCCTCTCACCAATATCTATTCGGCTTCGATATTGGCCGAGTGGATTGGCCCGATTGAAGCGGCTTTGTCCTGGGCGGCGATTTTGGTGGTCGGCCAGATTCATGCGGGCGCACCCATGTTCGTGGTGGGGGTTTCAATTCTCCTTCGACCCGCGATTAAACAGTTTTTAGAACGCCGGGCCTTAATCAGCCAACGCTAAGTCCGCCTGTCGCGTATGTTACAATCCTCCGCATGACGGTCACCGTAACCCTTGACCCCACCGCACAGACGAAAGCCAAAGCCTATGCCCGACTGCGCCGCCGGTTGTTCTTTGTAGATTTAAGCGTGAGCGGAGCGCTGACACTGGCCTGGCTCTTTTTCGGTTGGGCTACCGCGCTCAAGAATTATTTACTTAATCTCACCACCAATGAGTGGTTGGTGGTGGCGATGTTTGGCGCGGTCTTCTTTTTATCATTTGAACTGTTCGAACTGCCATTGGGTTATTATTCCGGCTTTGTTTTGCCTCACCACTACGGTCAATCCAATCAAACGTTAGGCGGCTGGATAAAAGATTTACTCCTGGGTTGGGGGCTCTCGGCCGTGATTGGCTTTCCCCTGCTGGAAGCGGTCTATTGGCTCTTGCGTGTGACGGGCGAGTTGTGGTGGCTGTGGGCGGCGTTGGGCTACATCGCCTTGGCAGTCGTGCTATCGAATCTCGCGCCCGTCATCATCATGCCGCTCTTCAATAAATTTCTGCCATTGGGCGATGAACATGCCGAATTGGTGAAGCGTCTCAAAGCGTTAGCCGAGCGCGCCGGAACCAGGGTGAGCGGTGTATTTCGATTCGATATGAGCAAACGCACCAAAGCCGCCAATGCCGCCCTCACCGGGTTGGGCCACACCCGCCGCGTCATTTTGGGTGACACGTTGTTAAATGAATTTACGACGGATGAAGTTGAAACCGTCATCGCCCACGAACTCGGCCATCATGTTCACCGCGATATTCCATTGTTTCTGATCTTTGGCAGTGTCGTGGGCCTGATCGGATTGTATCTGGCGTCGCTGGTGTTGAACTGGGGCGTGAGCGTCTTCGGCTTTAGCGGCCCGGCCGACATCGCTGCCCTGCCTCTGTTGCTGTTGACCCTGGGGGTTTTCAATATCATCCTGACTCCGCTCAATAATGCTCTGTCTCGCTGGCGAGAGCGGCTGGCCGACCGGTACGCGCTGGAGTCCACTCGCAAGCCACACGCCTTTGCCAATGCCATGACGCGGCTGGCGAATCAAAATCTGGCCGAGGCCGACCCCGAAGCCTGGGTGGTCTTCTTCTTTTACAGTCACCCGCCCATCCGCGAGCGGGTGGCGGTGGCCCAAAACTTCAAAGTCTAAAAACACCGTGGGGTTTCGCTAATCTCTTTACAGGTGGTTTACCTTGTCTCTCCTCCGTCGCCCTTCATCCTCACGCAATCCCGGTCTGGCGCGTGTCTGGAATTTACTCGCCCTGTTGTTCATCGGGTTAACGTGCGTGTCGTGCCTGTGTATGAGCGCCATCTTCGCCTTCCCACAAGCGCCCTTTAACCCCTTTCCGCCTGACCGCGAATCACCGCCAACACCTACTATCCAAGTCACGCCCACCGACATTGTGTTGCCGACGAACACCGCTGTCCCCACCTTAGGCGAACTGCCTTTCGAGCAAACGGCCACACCCTCCAACGGCCAACCGCCCGTCAGCGAAACGGTGCCCGCTGTCGAAACGCCGGGCGCGCCCCAAAACCTGCCGACCCCGACCGACACTCGCCAGCCACCGATTGATGGGCCGACCATCACGCCGACTCTCGGCGGCTATCCGGGCGAGGCCACCGGCACGGCCTCGGCCACGCCCACCGCCACCCTTCAATCCTATCCATGAATCACTCACCGCTCGTCCTCGGCCTGGTCTCCGATGTGTTTTTTAGCGCGCCGCTTGAGAACGTCCTCAAAGCCTCGGGCTATCGCGCACATTGGATTGAACGCGGCGAGGAGATCAAGCCGGGTGAAACCCAGGCCGGGCCACGCCGCCCCGGCGAACCCCTCACCGGTCACAGCGCGGACTTTATCGCGCTCCTGGCCGAAACCCAACCCGTGCTGGTGATCGTGGAATTAAGCAGCGCCGTCATCCCGTGGGCCGAATGGGTGGCGGCCCTGAAATCCTCGGCGGCCACGCGGCGGATTCCGGTGCTGGCCTTTGGGCCACACACCGATTTGGACCTGCGGGCGCGCGCGTTGGATGCGGGCTGTGATGTGGTTATGGCCAAGAGCCGTTTCCTGGCCGACCTGCCCGCGCTGATCCAAAAATACGCGCGGCGCGTGGACGAGCAAGCCCTGGCTGGTTCATGCGCGGGCGAGTTGTCGGCCCTGGCGCTGAAGGGCATTGCGTTATTCAATCACCATGAATTTTTTGAAGCGCATGAGGAACTC
>Ga0247727_10010718_pt1 | contig 16182 bp, 9 predicted proteins | sample WisWelCaveWW1625_FD_202498 | JGI IMG/M metagenome (GOLD analysis project Ga0247727, IMG submission 202498) | Biofilm microbial communities from Wishing Well Cave, Virginia, United States - WW16-25 | ecosystem: Environmental > Aquatic > Deep subsurface > Groundwater > Cave microbial mat | place... | reverse complement strand
TTCGATGGCCTCGACCAGCCGCCGCTGAATCTCGTCGATCCGGCCGGCGTCGGTCACTTTTTGACCGGCGAAGTCCGTCACATAGAACACGTCGAGCACTTGGTCCAGGCTCGTGGCGATCTTGGCCACGAATACGGAGAGACTCAGTTCAAAAATGTTCTTGGTGATCACGTATAGCAGGCCCTGGCGATCGTGGGCAAAGACTTCGATGATCGTGAAACGATCGGACGTGTCGTTGTCGATTTTGACCTGCGTTGGTTCCCGGATAGTGCCGGGTTGCGGCTGGTAGCGCGGGCCGATCCGGGTGGACTTGGCAAAGAGGCTTTCGATCGATCGTTCGTCGCGGAGAACCTGGCGGATTGTGGTCCCCACGTCGATCCGCCGGGTGGCGGGCGGCTCACCGTCGAAGTCGTAGTCGAGCACCTCGAAGCAATCTACGACGACGCCATCGGTGAACGTGCTGATTTGAGCACTGAGGATTTGCAGCCCCTTGGCCGCGAGCACCCCCGAGACTTTCGAGAAAAGTCCCGGGGTGATGTCGTCGAATGTGTACACAGTGTAAGTCGTGATTTTGGTGTGAGAATCGAATTCGCCGGTGGTCACGACGTCGTGCGGGGTAAGCGTGCGGATGGTTCGAAAGTGCTCGACGATCCGCTCGACGGAATTGGTGAGCAGGTAGCTTGGCGTCATGGCGGCCAAGCGAAGGTCGAGCCAGTCCTGTGGGACCACGCCGGCCAAGCTGCGCGCAACCTGTTGTCGTAAATCGCTTGTGCGTTCTTCCGGGTGCATGGTGGGCGCCTGGCCGCTGAGTTTTTCCATCATGCGAGCGTACAGATCGCACAGCACTTCGGCCTTCCAGCTCGTCCAGGTTTCCGGCCCCACGGATGCAATGTCCGCCGCCGTGAGCACAAACAGCATCTTGAGCACTTCAGGTGTGCCGACTTGCCGAGCGAACCGATCGAGCAACTTTTCATCCGACGTGTCGCGACGAAACGCCAGGTGGGCCATGAGCAAGTGCTGGTGAACGAGGAAGATCAGCAACTCACCGAGATGCGGCTCCAGGGCAAATCGCTCGGCCGTTTCGACAGCGATTTGGCGACCCAGTTCGCTGTGGTCGGTTTCAAATCCCTTGCCCAGATCGTGCAGCAGCAGGGCGAGGTGCAGGATTTCCTTGTGGTGGATGTCCTTGTAGACTTGGCCCAGCGGGCTGCTATCGAGCAACAGTTTTTCGGCGTTCGCGACGCAGATCAGCGTGTGCTCGTCGACCGTGTACTTGTGGTACTGATTGAATTGAATCAGTCCGTGTGCGTGTGCAAATTCAGGGATGAGTTTTTCGAGGATTCCCAAGGCGTGCAGGTGACGAAGCGTTTGAGCCAAGTTGCCAGGCTCGTTCAGCATCGCCAAAAAGGTACCGCGGGCCGCGGCCAGATCGCCGCCATTCCATTTTGAGGCGGCAAGTCGGATTTGTTCGCGCACCTGATCCGCAACATTGACTCGCTTTCGGTTGGCCAATGTGAACAGGTAGACCGTGCGGTTCATACTCGCGAGCACGCCCGGAAGGGCCTGGGCTGTTGGCGCGATCTCGCCACCGGAGATGCGAAAGTCTCGCTCGATTCGCTGCTCGTTCAAGGGCCGGAGCAATCGTCGCACGAGCGACGGATGGCGACAGCGACGGACGAACCGATCAACCAGCTCATCCAGTGCGGCCGAATGACGGTAGTACTGTTGCATGAACTGTTCGACGGCCAACATGCCCGGCTTGTCCTGGTAGCCGCAGATTTTTGCCAGTCGCGTCTGTTCGTCCCATGTCAGGATGTCCTGGGCACGGTCGTTGAAGAAATGCAGCTCATTGCGAATGCGAAACAGGAACTCGCGCGCCGCGCGCAACGTGTCGGCGTCCTCCGGCGAGATCAGCCCGGCGCGTTCCAGACGGTCGATGCCGGCCATGCCATATCGGGCGTGAGCAATCCAACGCATCAGGTGCAATTCGCGAAGACCACCCTTGGATTTTTTGATGTCCGGTTCCAGCAAGTGGACGCTCGAGCCCGATTTGGCCTGTTCGGCTGCTCGTGCAGTCAGGGCCGCGGTGATGAAACGATCGGCCCGCCGGCCGGTGGCAAGCCGGCTGATCTGGCCGAGCAATTCTTGCGTGAGAAAGGTGCAGCCAACCACGTGGCGGGCTTCGAGGAGTGAGGTGTGAATCGAGAGGTCCTTGCGAGCCAGTGCCGTGCATTCGGCCAACGATCGTAGGCTTGAGCCGAGCACGAGCTTCACGTCCCAAAAATCTCGCACCAGCCGGTCGCAGAGATGCTCGGCGATCCGCTTCACCTCGGGCTGGTACAGAAACATCACATCGACATCGGAAAACGGTGCCAGCTCGGCTCGGCCGTAGCCGCCCAACGCGACGACGGCCATGCCCGATTCAAACGCGGCGGCATCTTCGCGACTCAATTCATCCACGGCCGCACCGGTCAGTCGCGAAACGACGCCATCGACCATCACGGTGAGCGCAGCGACGACTTGGGAACCGAGTGCGCCGCCCGCATGTAACTCGCGGATTTCGCCGCGACGCCGTGCGAGCTGCTCGCGAACTTGCTGGATGATCGGCCGGGCTAACTCGGACACAATGAACTGTTGAACTGTTGAACTGAAAAACTGATGAACCGTTGAACTGATGAACCGTTGAACTGCGGCCCCACTGAACCGCTCAACGGTTCAACCGTTCAACTTCCTACAGCGCGGTGTCACCGGTTTCTCCGGTGCGAATGCGGATCGATTCGGCCAGGTCGGTGACGAAAATCTTGCCATCGCCGATTTGACCGGTGCGGGCCGTGCGAAGGATCGTATCGATCACGTCCTTCGACTGCTTATCAGACACCACAAGCTCGATCTTGCACTTGGGTAAGAAGTCGACCGTGTACTCGGCCCCGCGATATTGCTCTTTGTGGCCCTTTTGCCGACCGAACCCGCGGACCTCGGTGACCGTCATGCCCTGAATTCCGACCTGACTTAGTGCGTTCTTGACCTCTTCCAATTTGAAATGACGAATGACTGCTTCAATCTTTTTCACGATGGCTTCTCCCTACGAAATCTCAAACCCCAGGATTACAGGCTTTACGTGCCAAAGATTGTAGCCCAGTTTTGTTCGCCGAGACAGGGGCAGAATGGCGATCTGCGGCGGCGACGATTGTGGAAAGCCTCCGAACTGAAAATTGCGGCGGTTTGGTTATGACAAGTGTGTTTTGCCAAGTAGCGCATAGGCCGCTGAACCACTGGGGCGAGCCCGGTGGCGTTGCTGGTTTGGATGGTGCGCGATCGGGTTAGAGTGCCGGGTCGCCGGTTTCGCCGGTTCGGATGCGGACGACGTCGGCCAGGTCGGTGACGAAGATCTTGCCGTCGCCGATTTGGCCGGTGCGGGCCGTGCGAACGATCGTGTCAATTGCACTTTTCGACTGCTGATCGCTCACAACGACTTCGATTTTCGCCTTGGGCAGAAAATCGACCGTGTACTCGGCTCCACGGTACTGCTCTTTGTGGCCCTTTTGCCGACCGAACCCGCGAACCTCGGTGACGGTCATGCCTTGCACACCGATCTGGCTCAGCGCGTTTTTGACTTCTTCCAGCTTGAAATGGCGAATGATCGCCTCAATCTTCTTCACGGGAATTCTCCTTAATTACGCCTCGCGAATCATTTGGAACCCGGAGTACGCTTCGTTTCCGTGCTCGCCGATGTCGAGGCCTTCCAGTTCCTCCTCGCGAGAAACTCGGATGCCCACCGTGTACTTCAGCACCGACCACGCGATGAAGGCGATCACGAAAACGTAAATCGCCGTGGCCCCAATGGCTTTCAATTGGCTGATGAGTTGCGCGGCCCCGCCGCCGAGAAACAACCCGTTCTTCAGTCCCAAGTCGGCCGCGCCCGGATTTACAAGTGTGTCGGCGAACAGTCCAACGCACAGTGTGCCGAACACACCGTTCACGAGGTGAACGGAAAGGGCGCCGACCGGATCGTCGATCCTAAATTTGTCGAACGCGATAACGGCCAAGACCACCATCACGCCGGCGATGCCTCCAATAACCAGCGAGTGAGGCACGGAGACGAACGCACATGGGGCAGTGATTGCGACCAGGCCGGCCAAGCAGCCGTTTAGCGTCATGCCGAGATCCGGCTTTTTCATCAGGAACCAAGAGGTGAGCGTGGCTGTCAGGGTGCCGGCCGCAGCGGCTGAATTGGTCGTCACCGCGATGTGGCCGATCAGCGGCAAGTTTCCGCCGGTTGCGCCCATCGTGCTGCCAGGATTGAATCCGAACCAGCCGAACCACAGCACAAAGCAACCAATCGTCGCGGCGGTCAGGTTGTGACCGGGAATCGGCCGCACGGAACCGTCCGCAGCGTACTTGCCAATTCGTGGCCCCAGCACAAGGATTCCAGCCAAGCCGGCCCATCCACCGACGGAATGCACGACCGTCGAGCCGGCAAAGTCGAACATGCCACCCGCTGCCGCCCAGCCGCCCCCCCAAATCCAATGGCCGACGATCGGGTAGATCGCGATGGACATGATGAGCGAGAAAAGAATGAACGAGTGATACTTGATTCGCTCCGCCACGCAGCCGGACACAATCGTAGCTGCCGTGCCGGCGAACACAAGTTGGAACAGGAACTTGGCCATCAGCGGAACGCCCGTCCAACCGATCGAACTGTACACGCCGTCGTATTTGTTCAGTGCCGGATCTGCATTCCACAATTCCGGGCTGTTGTCCTTGCCGCCGACCATGAGCAGTCCCTTGGCCCCGACAAATTTGCCGAGTGCCCCATCGCCGCCGTCACCAAACATCAAGCCCCATCCGAGAACCCAGAACCCAATCGTGGTTGCGGCGAACACGATGAAATTCTTCGATAGGATGTTGACACAGTTCTTCGCCCGACAGAACCCAGACTCGACCGTGGCGAATCCGAGGTTCATGAAGAAGACGAGGAAGGCGGTGGCGAGTACCCACACCGTGTCGATCGCCACCGTAAGATTCTGGGTCGTCGCGGTGAGATCGACGGCCGAGTCACCAAGTTTGACCGGAGGTGCTTGTGGTGCCGCCGGCGGGGCCTCCGCTGCCTTTTCCTCCTGCCCCATCAGCAGCGACGCGCCGCCTAGCACAAGAACAAACACCAGCAAACAGCAAGTCCATTTGGGAACAGTCGTCATGAACAACCCCCTTTCAAGGAATGCACGTTCATTCGCAGATCACTCGAAGCAGTTCGCAACCGTTGGTACTCACGAAACTCAAAAAGCCGGACCGAGCCACACCTGGCAGATCCGCCGGCTGCCTCTCCCGCAGCCAGCATTCACACCGGGCGGACTCGGTCGCGGCTAGGGGTTGGGCTCCCCATGATTCGATGAAGCGGTAGCCCACTTCAATTGCATCACCGCCACGCTCACTCGCGTAATACACGAGCGGGAGAGTCCGCGGTGCGGCCAAAGGCAGCGGCTAAAGCAAGAGCGATGCCATTACCGGATGTGCCGGTCGGAACACGGTTGCCGCAAGAGTCTTTAACCGCCAAAGAACAAAGATGTTAAGACATGTCACGACCAACCAGACGAAGCACATTTCTGTGATCGTCGAATTCGAATTGGTGGGCAATCCCATCGTAGAAGTTCGTCTTCAAGGCATCCTGTGCCGACTTTCTGGGCAACGCAATGACGCCGAACGCTGCTATTCGTTCTGAGAAATCACCCAAGAAACCAATCAGGGCCTGACGATACATGGCCAATAACACACGTTAGGTCAAAATCATAACTGGCGATTCCCTATGCTTGCTTATTCCCGAATCGCATTGTCTGCGCTGATTCTGTCGGCCTTCGCGATTGGCGCTCTGGTTTCAGATTCAGAAGCTGGTGCGTGTCGCCGCAAAGCGTTTTGCAAGAGTGCCCTTTCCGATTACGAGTATCAATGGGGCGTGGCGCCGACGCGCGGCACCGTGGCGAGTTCCGCTGCCACCGCAGGCGCCGTCGCACCGGACCAAGACACACAGAAAAAAGTTTTCCAACCTCTTGAGAATGAGCTGACGGTTGGTGATTGCTCGCTCTCCGGCATACGACTCCAACTCTACTCAGACGGCCAGTACCTACTGGGCTTTCGCGCCACGAACACCGCCAAGCCCTCGGAAATTGCCGACCCGTCTGCTGAAAACAAAACCAAGACTCCGGCAAAAAAGCCGGATGGCGGCGTGCAGGCTCCGCCTGTCCGCCATCACAGAGTTTTTGTCGTGGCCCGACTTTATTCCAGCGCACAACCAGGGTCTCCAAGAGAAACGAAACGCGTTGAAGGTGTGTTGTTGCGAGAAATCACCGCCGGACCATTCTTCTTGACGGCACAAGAGCAGCGAACATTCAGGTTCTTCGACACAACCCTGACTCGCAGGCAATTCAACGAGGCCACACAGGTGGAATTTGAACTTGAAGTCGATCCTGTTTTAGGTCCGTTAGCTGCCAAGCAGAAAGAATGCGGCTGCCGGTGAGTCCAGTGGAGTGAGTACTTGTAGCTACGCCATTGGTAGTCGGGGATTGTTGTAGCAAGCAACCATGCTACAGCTTCGGGGTTCCAGCGGCATTTCGTTCGACCGGAAAATGTTTGGGGGGATGTCAAATGCGGCGTTTCATGTCGCAGTGGATAGTGTTTGGCACGTTCTGCCTCTACGCCCTGCCATTTCTTGCTCATGCCCAAGAGCCGGAGAACTCGCGCCGCGCGGAACTCAAGGAAAAGATCAAGAAGACCTTCTCGTCACCCACTGCCCCGATCAAAACGATGCCGGCGAATGCCATTGTGGTCTTGGACCCGGGCGTCGACCCTCGCGGCGAACCGCGGCCCGTGCTTCGCCAAACTTCAACTGTGGATGGTAAGGGATTCGAAGTTGAGATTCCAGAGACCGTACACATCCATCGTTACTTTCCGTGCGGTTCGCGCGAGTTTCAGGCGCAATACTTTGCCGGTGGACCAACCGTCGTGGTCGCGCGGCACCCGTACACCAACGAGCAGATGTATATAGACATGGTCTTGCCGCCCGGCTATCCCAAGATGAAGTACGCGGAAGAAATGATCGAGTACAAATTCACCGAAGAAAGTTTCGGCATCCACTTCGAAAAATGCGGCTCGGTAACCACCTCATACTGTGGCTGCGGGATCGTCAAGGTGCGTGCAAAAGAGGCGGGCGAACACGTCAGGGCGAAGACAATCGAATACACCGAACGGCTCGGGATCAATAAGGTCGCCGAACGAGCCGTCAAAGACGTTCGCGAAGCGACCGACGGCACGATCGACACGGCAGGGCAGTTCATCACCCAGTCCGGTGACCTGATCATCTCCGCGGTAAACCTAGTCCCCGGCGTCCAAATGCTGAAATCTGCGGGCCTGGACCGAGCCACCAAAGAACGCGACAAACTTATCCAGCGAATCACCAGCGAGCGGGCCAAGCTGGAAGAAGATGTCAAAAGAGGTCAGTGATCTTGACCACCAGGTTCGTCTGATTCCAGCGGTACGCAACTCACCATTGAGAAGTCAGGTTCACTTCCCCATGTGTTCCAAAGCAAGCATTGGTTGAGAATCAAGCACTCAAATCCCTACGACCCTCCCCTTCACAATTCCCGCTACACCCGAAACTTTACGCAAAGTGGTTAGGTCCGGGGTCCGATAATCACTGATGGACCTAAGTGAGAACCCTTTGTCAGTAGCTTCGCAATTGACCGCAATTCGTAACTGCCAAATCGTTAGCTGGGGGGCAAATGGTATTTCAAAAGAAAATTGGGATGGCTGCGCTCGCACTCAGTTCCTTGGTGATAATTGCCTTTGCGTCCGTTCCCGGTTCAGCCCCACTGAAAGCCACACTCACTGCCATCGACACTCTTCGGTTTGTGGGAACGACAGCATCCGCGAGCACTGTTCATTCTGGAGAGCCCTCTCCCGCCGCCTTACCTCCTCGCCCGAATACGCAGGACCAGAAGGCTGAAGAACCGGAATTCGACCCACCCGAAATCGATAGCATCCAAACAACCAATGGAACAAAGGTTGAAAAAGTAACCAACCAAACCAATCTCAAAATCCACGTCAAAGGATCTCCTCCCGATCCCAAGGCGCAACTCAGGGCCTTTGCAGGCAAAGATGGAACCCTTGAAGTTGGTACGCTAGACCCGGCGAAGCCTCTGTTCGAATTCAATAGTTTTGTCAATCAAGAGGAACAGTCCATCGTCGTTCGATGGGTTAAGGGAGTCGGAAAGGACGAAAAACAATCAAAACCTAGCAAGCCTTTCCCTTTGAAGTTCGACACGATCGGCCCCATGGTAGAAATGGTTAGACTGGTTGGTTGCAAGGGTGGTGACGCGAACTTAGAAATCGTCTTTGAGCAAGATGACCTCAAGGAATCAGAGGTCAAGAAAAAGGACAGTTTTCAAATCTTGCGCACCGGCGGCCTGGGGACCTTTATTGTCGCCGTGGAAAACAACGTCGGAACTCCAGCGCTGGCACCGGATCGAAAAACCGTGCTCATGAAAATTACAGAACCGATTACAGACAGCTATCAGGTGGAGATCAAGCCGCAGGTCGTCGACCTTGCGGGAAATCCCGCTGGGTATCGAGACGGAAAGCTGATTCGTGAACAAAAGCTCCAATTCAGCTCATATCCGGAGCGGGTCAAAGGTGAACACGTCGAGTTTCCGGATTTCGTCCAACGACAAAAGCAAGCACCAGGCGGTTTTAATCCGGGCGACAAGGTAGAGACTCGCGTCGTTCGCTTATATTACTTCCGAGACGCACACCGCGTCGCTGAAATTATCAATCGTAACGTGCAGTCGTTTAACCGCGCCGCTGTCGACCAAAAACGTCGCGAAGCCGAATCTTCCCGTCAACGGGCCGATAGCGCAACCGATGATCGACGATCGAAAGAGCGTCAAGCCGTACAAGCAGCCCAGGCGGCTCGACAAGCCGAGCGTAATGTAGAGTTAGCGGAAGCTGCCGCCGCACGTGCCAGGACTACAGCAAACCTCGCGGGCGCAAACTTTCAATTCGCACAAACCCAGCTCACCTCGGCTCAAACGACATTCAATAATGCCAAGACAGCCAAAGAAAAGGCTGAAGAAGCGAAAAACAAGCTCAAGGATACTGATTCAGACGCCGCCAAAGAGGCGGCAAACCAGAAGCTCACTCAAGCCCAAAACGAATTTGGTCAGGCCCAACAGGAAGTAGAGCGACTGAAGAAAGTCCAAACCGATGCATCCGAGGCAAACAAGGTCGTCCAGAATGATCTGCGCGAAAAAGAAAAAGAACTAAATGACGCCCACGCCAAGCTGGAGACCAAGCGGAATAGCGAAAACGCTAACCGCGAAGAGTGGCTGCAATCTGAAGCCAAGGAGGACCGGGCCAAGGAAGATCAGTTTCGCAAAGAAGTTGCCGCCGCCCACGAGGACCCTGACACCTACGTAGCCGGCAAGGTGAATTCCATTGATCCCGTCACTCAAGTTTCCATAAGCGTCATCGGCGAAGGGCTGATCCAACTCCGCGGCCCGATCCGCGGCATCAACAAGATTCGCACCATGATCGACCAGATCGACACACCAGTCGGCCAAGTCAAGGTCGGTATCTTTACCGTTCAGATCAACGGCGAACACGGCGACCGCATGGAAAAGGTCGCTCAGCGCATCGAAGGCAACATCGATGTTTCGCGCTTCCTCACCGCCCAATCCATGATGCTGTTGCGTCGCGCCGTTCAGGAAATCGCCAGCGACGTCGCCCAGGAGGCCGAACGCGGCGGGCATTATCAAGTCGACCGAGACCGCAAGTACCTCTACAGCTTCTTCGGTCGCGATTTCATCGACGAACTCTACGCCATGGATTCCGAGTTTCTTTACTCTGGCAACAAAATCTTGTCGCTGCACTCCATGGACACCGTCAGCCGATCGAATGCCCTCTTCGTAATGGCCTTGGCCAAGAACAGCGTCCGGCAAAAGATTCTCGAACGCTATCTATACTTGATCCGATGCGAACTCCCCAAGGCAGAATATGATTTCCGCAAAGCTAGCAACGTGCTGCCTTGCGACCGCAACACGCAACGCGAAATCATGCACAAGGCTAAGGAACTTTATACCTTCCGCTCGCTCCGCGGCATGTTTGATGTGCCGATGGTCTGCGAAAAAGAAGATGTCATGACTCCTATGCAGCGTGAGTTCATTCGTTTGGGGCAGATTTTCAAGTCGCAGATGGTCGCTGAGATTGAGCTAAAGCAAGGAATTGTCGAGCGTGGCCTGATTGAAGATAGGGCCCGTGATGATGAAGATCGGGAACGAATGCTAGCACCAGCACGATCCGCTGCATTAGGTAATATGGCCACCAGCTACCAGCAACTAGTCAGTTCGATGCAGGCAATCCCCGAATCGATTGCGGCCATGGAGAAGGCGTTTGCGGCCGCCGAAGAACGCTTTGTTGAAAAGAGATCAGATGCTGAGGATCTTAGGCGAGGAACTATTCCGTCGTCGCCGAAGATCCAATCCATGGCGAATGGCAGGCAACAGGCCGATATTGTCGCTGATCTCGTCGAACAGCCTCTCAATGCAGCAATTGCTGCAGTCAGCGAATCAATGCAGTCATCTTCTGACACAGTGGTGCAACTTCAGACACTTCAAGTACAGGCAAAAGAACAAATCGATAATGCGCGAACCAAGTTTCGAAAATCGGTTTATGAGCAAGAGAAAGCCAATGAAATTGCATGGCGACTGGACCTTGCTATATCGAATGGCCTCCAGATTCTTGAGAGTGCCCTGGGAAGCCCGGATGCCGTTCAAGCATTGGTAGGAGACCAGCAGCAGAAGTTTCAAGACGAAGTGACCAATCGGTTTGAAGCGCCTGTGATAAGAGTCGAAGACGTCAGGTACCTACTCGGTGCACTCGACAGTTTTGTTCAGAAGCTGAAAGAGGATGACCGAGTTCCTAAATCTGCGGTGAACAAACTTGGGCAAACTTTGACTCAGACCACATCCGACATCGATAAGCTACTTGGAGTAGAAGAGGCACAGGCTGTGTTGCGGGACACTCGAGTCTTGCGAGAAAAAATAGCTGACCAAATTATTAACAACATTGACCATGAAGAGGAAGAGTCGAAAAAACTTGCAAAAACTATTCGTGAACACTTCGTTGAATTTAGGGATTTGACCAGACGTACAAAAGAGCGACTAATATTGCTGCAGGCATACCAGCGATTGATTACCAAAATAGAAATGGCTCAGGGCAAGGGCATCAATTTAAGCGATCTTCTGACGACATTGGACGCTGCCTTTAAGGCCGCCGACCGCAACATCAACGCCTTCGAAAGTATAGACCTTGCAAAAGATATCGCTAATGTTACTCGCCAGCCGCTTGATCACCGAAAACTGTTAGACTTTCTCGTCGACGAAAAGGAAGAGAAGTGGATCGACTTAAGAGAAGGAACAAAGGCACATTTGGCTACGATGGACAACTATCTGAAACGGTTGGCCATCGCCCTGGAGGATGATTTTAAGGTCCAGTTCCACGATCCGGCGTTCGCCGAAGTGCGCAAAGCGGCTCGCGAGTGGGACGTGAACTTGGGGCAGGTCGAGCGGACCACAATCCTGACCAATAACCGGGCGTTTGCCAAGGTGACCCCGCAGGCAACGATGGAATTTGATCTGCCGAAACGTGACATCTTGATCGTGGAGGCCATGAAGGGCGCCAAGGCCATGACGCAGGACTTTGGTGCGCTCATGCAGGACCCCACATTCCTGGCGGCCACCAAGATGCTCAGCGGTTCGCCGACCTCTTCTGCTTCTTCCGCTCCAAAGGAGAATTTGGGCGGCATGGCAAATAGCGGTCAGTCGGGGCCACCGGTGAAGAATGTCTTGCCCGCCATGCCGAGCAGCACTGAGGAGCAATTCATGAATCAGTCCGGCGGCGGGGAACGAGAACTTGGATCGGCCTTGGAAGCCCTGATTCCTGACCCCGCCATTTACAAGTTTGAGACCGGCACCGGCTTTGAAATCCGACCAGTTATTCAACCGGACGGCGATTCCGTGATCTACGACTTCAACTACATGTACACTACCAACGTGCGAGAGCCTGTACGGGCCGATGAAAAGCACTTGGGTCGCGTCAAGCGGCACTTTATCGACACACAAGTGCAGACTTCCAGCTACGAGTTGCGTGAGATCAGTCGCTATCAGGTAGCCTTGAAGGCATCTCGAACTAGTCGGGGCGTCCCGCTCTTTGAGGACATCCCAGCACTTGGCGTGCTGTTTCGACCGCTGCCGAGCGCGGAATCCTCGCTCCAACAAAACATTATCCTAGGCCAGTCGGTGGTGTACCCGACACTCTTCGACCTGATGGGACTTCGATGGGCTCCCCACATTGTGAATCTCGATCACGACTCACTCCGTGATGAACAACATGTCGTAAGAGGCCGGGCTAAGACAATCAGCGACTTCGTATTCGAAGAGGCATCTGATCGGGTAGATGGATTCCTGGGCATTAAGCACGATGATGCCTATAAGCATCTGAGACGTCCCGATCTCTACCATCGTCAAAACAGGCCGTCGCCACATCATCCCAGCGGCTACTCAGTACCCTACAAAACTCAAAACCCAGTAGAAGATCCCACGGGCAATCAATTTGAGATCCCCGATCGCCGGCCCGTCGAAATGCGCGATCCGCCCTTTGACTCCAAACACCGTTCCCCGATCATGCGGGACAAAATGGAGACGCTGTCGGAAAGTGACGCTCCTCGACTGATCTTACCGACCGGCAAAGCGGCGGATTCAAAGACTACCGGGTCGAATGAGCCGGGGATGCGTAAGGAACTTGATGCCACGCCTTTTCGCCCGGCGCCCGCTGATTCCGCAGTCAAGCCCGCGCAGTACGAACGGATGCAGCGCAATCAGCCGGCAAACAACTCCCGCCCCGTCGAGCCATCGTCTCCGGGCGATTCCGGTTCATCCATTGGCAATCGACTCAAGCGGTTATTGGGTCGATAGCGCAGTGGTCGCCTGGCTCGTGCGACGGCGCCGTGCTTCCGTCCGTTCATTCAAGGCAACTTGAAATCGAGGCGGCTGAACGTGATCTCACAGAACTCGCCGCCACGCACTTTTGCAACTTCCACGTGCGTTTTTCGCCCATCCCCAGTACGGGTTGCCTGGACATTGTACGTAGCCACGGCGTCTGTTTTCAGGTTTGGAACGCGAAACACGCGGTAGGTCCCAGTACTCTCAGTCTGCTTGCCGCTGACGAACACCTTTGCATCTGCCGGCACGCGCACACGAATTGTGGCATCTTTGGTATTCGGCGCTTTCGTATCGCATGCGGTTGCCGATGGCGCCACGCACTTGGTTGGCTGGTGAGAACATTCCCAACACGTGCATGCGCCGAGCGAAGCGGAAACAAGTGTGGCGTCGATCACCTGAAGAGTAATGAGTGGCAACGCCAGCATTACGAATCTTCTGAACATAAAACGACCTCCTTCGCATACCGTGGTACAAAGATAGGTTTCCGGGCACGCACAAACAATGCGCTCCCGCCGTCAGACAGGTGGGATCATTCGGCTTCGGGCCCAGGACCTGGCTTGGGCGCGCGCGATTTCAATTTGACCTTGTGCAGCGGGCGGTTGACCGGTTTGTTGTGTCTTCGAAACGCTTGCAGCGTACTCTGCACGTGAGGATCGGAGTTGACGCGAGCGAAGTCGCCGTTCCACTTGCCGATCCTCGGCCCTTGCTCGGCCGTGAGCATCGTGTCGTTCGGTCGAAACAGGACCCAGAACGACCAGTCCACAATACCGTGCATGAACTTGGCTCGCACCAGGGAGATCGCATCGGCGTCCGATTTGCCCGCGATGGGCTCACCCTTCATGATCGTCCCTTCGGACGAATGCTCGCGCCACACCAGGGCATACGGACCGCGACGTCCGAACAAGCTACCCAAGACTGTCTTGAGAGACATGGTACGCCTCGCGGAACAGGGCAACTTCAAAACCTGCCCAATTCCCTGCCCGAAGCAGCATAGCAAGAATCCGGCAAACGTCCAGCGGCGGGATTATTTCTGTTCGCTCCCAGCGACCACGGGCGACGCCGGGACAATTCTGATTAGTACACTTTTTGCCGCGTGCTCGGTATTTTTTCCTTCGCGCTTGGCAAGAACCACGAACGGATGATTCGTCGGTTGGGCCCACGGCTCCGAATAGAGCGTGATGACTCTGCTGGTATCTCGCTCGGTGATCAAGATGCCGTTGAGGCCGATGTCGAGCACGCGAGTGCCGTGCGGCAGGCCTCGGACTTCGATCGGGATGCGACCTTTGAAGTCGTTGCGCCTCTCGATGCGCACGGTCAACTTCGCTTCGCGACCCGGCTGGATTGTTATTTCCGATTGATCGAGCGTGGTAACAATGTCGCCCGGCTCGACGACCGTCGGCAAGCTGCCGGTAGTTTCGCGCATCATGTCTTGGCCTTCGATCTTGGCGTTTGCAACAAGTTTCAGTTTCGGCGACTCGGCGGGCGGGGTAGCAGCATCCGGCGCTGCGAAGAACGCGAGCGCGGTTGAGTTTTCCCCCGGCGGAATCGTGGTGGCCGGCGCGGAGAAGCCCAGAGGCAGATTATCGAGTCTCACATCGATCGCCCCCTCGAAGCCATCGAATCGCTCGCACGAGATGCCGATGGGCACTGCTCCCCCCTTCCACACGGCCGGCGCGGTAGGGTTGAAACTGATCGTAAAACTCGGCTTCGGATGCCGAACCGCGAGGCGATAGGCATGACTCTGACCTCCTTGCCCGCGGACATCGCTGATTCGAATCAGGTATTCGCCATCGGCCGGCGGGTCGAAGAAAAGGCGAGAGTCCTTGCCGTACTGCGGACCGCCGTCGTCGTTGGCAAAGGGGATCGTGATGAGCGGCATGCCGTTCGGTGGAAACTGCATGCCGGGCGGGTGCAGCGAAACCTTGTACATCGGACTTCCCACGCTGACCGCCGCTGGCGTCGTGTCGAAATGCCCAACACGTTGTCCGCGAAGCTGGAAGAACTGGCAATCATCGTCCGGGTTCTTTGGCAAAGCGAGGATTCGTAGCAACTGGTTACCGATCATCACGTGATCGTTAACGGCCAGCTCACGCCAGTCCTCGATGCGAATACCGGGCGACGCCGAATCGTGGTCGCGAAACACGGTGTATGTTTTGGCAACCGACCGCAACGTGGCACGCGGCAGCGGATTGCCGGTCGTATCGAGAATCTCGACGAACGAATCAAGTAGCGATCCGATGCGGTGGGCGTTCACATCGACGATCAGCCGCCCTCCCTTCTTTGCCGCGAATCGAAACAGGTCTACGTCACCGGACCGCTCGATCCGCCCGTTAGCCGTCGCAGGGGTCGGCAACCGGTTCGCACCCGCGGGATTATCGTTTGGCCCGCTCTCGACAAACTCGGGGAATTCGCCCACGACGAGACTCTTCGAATTCAGCGGCGAGCCCGCCGGCGACTTGATCGGTACTTCCACGCGCGATCCCGGCTCTGCATTCTCCGCCGCCTTCACGCTCACTCGTTTCACATCGCCCAGGTTGACACCACCGACTTCAACCTTGACTTCCGACCCACGTGCCACTCCAAGGGGAAACACGTCGCTGACGATTGGCAGGTCGCCCACGTTCACGCGGTAGAACATCTCGTTGGTGCCGCGATAATCCAAGTCTCGCACGCACAGCAAATAGCTCCCCGCCTGGTCGAATTTGTATCCGAGCAGTGAGCCGGCCGCCTCAGCCAGCACGCGCCCGCTTGGATCAGTCAACGTAAGTACCGGCTCCAACTTCGATCCGATCGCTCCGGCAACGGCTTCCACGCCGAGTTGCTGTCCCGCCAGGGCATCGAACAGGTAATCGTCCGTGTCGCCCGCGCGGTCGAGTGACCCAATCAGTGTTGCAGGCAAGTTGATCTTGGTGACTTTTTCGTAACGAGAGCCACTCGCATCCGATTCGGCAACCTCGGGGAATGCCGTAATCACGAAAGGCAACTCGGCCGTAGTGCCGTGGGGCGACTTGATTGCGACGCGAATTAGCCCAGGCACCGCGTCGGACGGGATCACAAAATCGACCCTCGCGCGGTTAGGGTTCTTGATAGTCTCCTCATCTTGAATGATCTGGACCTGGAGCGAATCTGCGGCCAG
>Ga0247727_10010717_pt1 | contig 16182 bp, 12 predicted proteins | sample WisWelCaveWW1625_FD_202498 | JGI IMG/M metagenome (GOLD analysis project Ga0247727, IMG submission 202498) | Biofilm microbial communities from Wishing Well Cave, Virginia, United States - WW16-25 | ecosystem: Environmental > Aquatic > Deep subsurface > Groundwater > Cave microbial mat | place... | reverse complement strand
CCGGCGGCAATGTTTCTTCATTCACAGCGTAGCCATGATTTTGCGAGGTGATGAAACAGCGCTTGCTGCCGACTAACACACACGGCTGATTCTGGCCGCGATGGCCGTATTTGAGTTTGTAGGTTTCGGCACCGGCGGCGAGCGCCAAAATTTGGCTGCCGAGGCAAATGCCAAACACCGGCGCATTTTTTTCGAGCAGACGGCGCACGGTTTTGACGGTCGCTTCGCAAGTTTTCGGATCGCCGGGGCCGTTGGAAAGCACGACGCCGTCGAAGCGCTCATTCTCTAATGGCCAGTCCCACGGCACGGCGGTTACCGACAAACCGCGCTGCAGCAGCGAACGAATGATGTTGTTCTTGCAGCCGCAATCGATCACGGCCACATGCTTTTTGCCGTCGCCGTAGTGAATCGGGCGCTCGATGCTCACCTGCGCAACGAGATTGACGCGGTTCGGATCATAAAACTCGACGTCGCGATTTTCATAAATCACTTTGCCCAACATGCTGCCGGCGTCGCGCAGCTTTTGCGTGAGCAGGCGCGTATCGATTCCGGCAATGCCGGGAATTTTTTGCGCTTGCAGCCAGCGATCGAGCGAGACGCTGCTGCTCCAATGGCTGAAGTTGGCGGAATATTCCGCGACGATCAGCGCCGAAATTTGAATTTGATTTGATTCGAAGAAACTGCTGATGCCGCCCATCGAGCGTTCACTCGGCACGCCGTAGTTGCCGATGAGCGGATAGGTCAAAACCAAAATCTGGCCTTTGTAAGAAGGATCGGTAAAACATTCGGGATAGCCCACCATGCCGGTATTAAAAACCACTTCGCCCGCCACCGAACCGGTCCAGCCGAAGGCTCTTCCGGAGAATGTGGTTCCGTCTTCGAGAATAAGTTTGGCGTTCATTCCTTACTTTATTGTTGTGTCTAAAAGCATTGCATTCTTGCTGTAGATGCCTTATATTTTAAAAAAAGCCGGACAAATTTCAAAGGTCTTTTATGAACCATACAGCAATAATTGAAACGATCAAAACCGAGTTGGTCGAGGCAAACCCTGATACGCTGGCTTATCTTTTAGAAGTTCTTCGCCAATCGAAACAAAGGGATTTTTCGTCGCCTGAAATGGATACCGCCAGTTTGCCGTCATTCCAGCAATGGGTCGCTCCCGTTCAACCGCCACGGTTCCGAGGCGAGAACCTGCCTTGGGAGGCGATTGAAAAGCTTTCCATCAAAGAACGGGGAGCGATGCAGCGTCGGTTAAAAGAACTCAACAAAGCATGGTTGGAAGAAAAATTCGCTTCTTTAAATGCCCTTTGGCTCATGATCGTCGACGGCGAAGTCATAGCCTCGGGAACGACTAAAAAGGATTATCCAAAACCGGCCCGTATTTCGGAAATTTGCCGGCAAACCGGGAAATATCCCTTTATTTTCATCAACGATAATGCCTTGACAATCGAAGAAAGCTCTTCCGCTTGGAATCGAATTGGTGCAACTGATTTTTATAAATCCTAAACGCCTCGCTCTTATCGGCCGCGACTTGCTGCTTGAGCTCAAATTATGCGCTCTACTCAATTTCGACAGACGGCAAACGGAAATTTTGCCGGCACCGCCGAAGCGTGGCCGAAAAAAGCGAAATCAAAAAAGCGTGTAAATAAACGGCGCGAGCGCGGAGCCTTGCGTCAATACAATCAGCAGACTGAGCAGCAACATAACGAAAACGATGGGGGCCAGCCACCATTTCTTGCGCACGCGCATGAAGTTCCAAAATTCGCTGATGATGGAAAGTTTGCTCATTTTTATTTCCTCTTTGTTGAGTGTTTGTAAAGCGAAGAGTGATGGGCGAAGGGCGAGGGGTGAAGAGTGTGGTTTGCCCATCACCTTTCGCCCCACGCCCTTCGCTCTTCAAAACATATTCTCCGCCGATTTCGGATCAAACTTTGTCGCCGGCCGTTTCACCCAGTACGTCGTCGCATTTTTATCCAAGCGTTCATCAAGTAAATCTTTGCCCAGAAGTTTCGTGAGCAGCGCGATCGGTGTGAACATGCCGAAGTACAGCACGGTGAGAATGACGCGGGTCATGATGAAACCCATGACGACGGCAAACGACATCCAAACTTTATAAATCGGCTTGAGCAGAATCGGCGCGATCAAACCGAGCAGCGCGAAGCCGCCGCCGACATAGGCAAAAAACGGAAAGCTCGGGCGCTGTTTCCAGAAAAGAAATCCGGCGATCAACAGCAGAAAAATGCCGATAGTCAAGCCGAATTTACGGAGCTCGGGCTTTGTGCCCTTTATAGATTTGATTTCATTGAGTAACACGTAATATCTCCCAAGAAATTTCGCCGGCAGATAGATTAAGACCCGCGGATTAAAAGCTGCCCACTGTTTTGAATTTAAACTTTTTTATCCGTTGGCCGCTTTTCATCCGTTGGAAATTTTTTCCCTGCCGAGATTTTACATATCATTCAGTGGGAATCTTTTTTTACAATTCAAACTGCTTGCTGGAAATCAAAAAGGATTCCTTCTGAATGACATTTTCTTTAAACCAGAAATAAGCAACCAGCAACAACCATCCAGCAACCAATTAATCTAATTCAAATTCCTTCTGCCAATCAACATCGCCTTCCAGCGCCTTCTGCTCCTTCTTGTCGAGCAAATAATTTCCCATGATCAAATAATCCATGTTGGTGCGCATGAAGCACGTAAACGCGTGCCCCGGCGCGCAGACGATGGGCTCGCCGCGGACGTTGAACGAGGTGTTGATGATCACCGGACAGCCGGTTTTGTCGCGGAAGGCTTTGATCATTTCGTAATAACGCGGATGATCTTCCGGATGCACGGTTTGAATGCGCGCGGAATAATCGACGTGGGTGATGGCCGGAACGGTGGAGCGGCCGATTTTCAATTTTTCAATACCCCATTCGCCGTTTTCCTGATGGCCGGTGCGCCATTTTTCCAACACCGGCGCGACGAGCAGCATGTACGGGCTTTCGCGGTCGAGCAGAAAATAATCGGAAACGTTGTCGGCGAGCACGGAAGGCGCGAAGGGCCGAAAACTTTCACGAAATTTTATTTTCAAATTCATGATCGACTGCATTTTTTCCGAGCGGGCGTCGCCGATGATGCTGCGGCCGCCGAGCGCGCGAGGACCAAATTCCATGCGGCCTTCGAACCAGCCGATGACGTTTTCCTGCGCGATCAATTCCGCAATCGTCGTGGGAATCTCGGCGTCGGAAAGTTTTTTGTACGGAATATTTTTGCTCTGCAAAAATTTTTCGATTTCTTCATTCTTAAATTCCGGTCCGAGATATGAGCCGCGCTGGAAATCACGCTTGTTTTCGCGAACCTGCCGCTGTTTGTCGAGATAGCGATACCACGTGTAAAGCGCGGCTCCCAAAGCCCCGCCGGCATCACCGGCCGCGGGTTGAATCCAAATATCTTCGAATGGGCCTTCGCGGAGCACGCGACCATTGCCGACGCAATTGAGCGCGACGCCGCCGGCGAGCACGAGATTTTTCATCTTCGTCTCTTGATGAACGTGCCGCGCCATGCGCAGCATAATTTCTTCGGTGACTTCCTGCACGGAGCGCGCCAAATCCATCTCGCGTTGCGTCAACTTTGATTCCGGTGGGCGCGCCGGGCCGCCGAACAATTGAGCGAAACGATCATTCGTCATCCTCAGGCCGGCGCAATAATCAAAATATTTCATGTTCATTTTAAACGAGCCGTCGGCTTTAAGGTCGATCAGCTCGTTCATAATGACGTCGACGTACTTAGGCTCGCCGTATGGCGCGAGGCCCATGACTTTATATTCGCCGGAATTGACTTTGAAGCCGGTGAAATAAGTGAAGGAGGAATAGAGCAAGCCGAGTGAGTGCGGAAATTTTAGCTCTGCCAGCAAATCAATTTGATTGTCGCGACCGATGCCGTAGCTCGAGGTACACCACTCGCCGACGCCGTCAATCGTTAAAATGGCGGCCTCTTTATAAGGAGAAGGATAAAACGCCGAGGCCGCATGCGACTCGTGATGTTCGGGGAAAATAATTTTGCCTTCGAAGCCGAGCTCGTTCTTGATATACTCTTTCATCCACAGCTTGCTCTTGAGCCACAACGGCATGGCCATGATGAAAGATTTCAGCCCGCGCGGCGCGTAAGCGAGATAGGTCTCGAGCAGGCGTTCAAATTTAATGAACGGTTTGTCATAAAAAGCGACGTAATCCAATTTGGACGCGGCAACGTTGCCTTCTTGCAGGCAATAGTTGACGGCGTTGGTGGGAAAGTTGAAGTCGTGCTTTTTCCGCGTAAAGCGCTCTTCCTGCGCCGCGGCGACGATTTCGCCGTCGCGCACCAGACAGGCCGCGCTGTCGTGATAGAATGCTGAGATGCCAAGGATGTTCATAGTTGCCTAACCTTTGCTCCCGATTTTATAAACTTTAAATGTAAGAAAAAACTCGGCAAGAATCAAGAGCGCATTTTTTCGCGTGTTTTATTTATACATGCGGAGATAAGATACGAACAAAACGGCGGTTTTGAGTAGGGGGTTGGTCAAAATCCCGTGTCCGTGTTTTCCAATCTTGGCAAAAGTGTGGCGCACGTTGGGCGAGAGACGGAGCGGGAGGTGTTAGAGGCTCTCAAAATCCCCAAACGGTGGCGCGCAAATGTTCGTATGGCGGCGGCAGGGCGATCGCGTCGCGGCGGAAGATTTTTTGATCCCAGCCGATTTCGGAGCGGCGGTCAAAGATCAGCAGATGTCCGGCAGGCAGTCCGAGTTTTTGGAGATAACCTCCCAACTGTTTCAAGCCTTCACTCTCCGTGTTTTTATTCCGATGGAGCTTGAGTTCCAGCGCTTCGCGCTGCACGGCGACCTCCGGCAAGATCGGCCAGCGCCGGCGTTCGGGATTCGTGGTCACCGGCCATTCGATCAACAGGTCGGCGCGTTGGATTCCGACGGCGCTTTCACGTTCGACATGCCCGCCGCCATTCACCACCCGCTGGAGCCAGGCATAGAGCAACAGGTGTGGCCCGGCTTCGTGATATTCACGGTCTTTCAACCAAAACTCACTTTCCTCGCGAAAGAACTGCTGAAATTCGCCGAACAGCTTGATCACATCCAACCGGCCATCCGGCAAAATATACCATTGCGCCTGAATGGGCAGGCTGGTTTGCATGACAAAAGAAAGCGCGCGCGGAATCACCTCGGCATAAATGGGGTTGGCAATTCGCGTTTGCGCCGGCGGTCGCGTCACCAGACCGAGGTCGGCGACGTAAAGCAAATCGTCATTGTAAACGTCCTTTCCGATCAGGCTTCCCGTGAGCACGGGCTCGATCACGCGCCGAACGCGCGCTTCGTGCAAACGTTCCGCCAGCGAATCGAGATGGGTGTCGCGCCGCAAAATCAGCGTTTCCCGGGCGGCATCGACGTGGGCGGGACTGATGGCAACCGAACGGTCCGTCACCTCGCGTTCGACGACTTGCCGGGCCAAAGCGTTGACCAACCAGGGTTGGCCTTGCGTCAGCTCATACGCCTGCACGATCGCTTCATCAGACCACGCTTGCCCGCTTTCTGCGGTGTGCTGATGATAAAGCGCGGCCACCTCGGCGCGGCTAAAATTGGCCAGGATGAGCGACTCAGCTTTGACATTAAACGGCGACGAACCGCCGAGGGACTCTCGGTCCGGCCGAATTCGCGCGCGATATTCACGCACGTCACGCATGCCGATCAAGCCGACGCTTTGCGGAAAATTTTGCGGCCGCAGGATGTAACCGTCGCGCAGTTGGTGCAGAATCGAAATGAGGGCGTCATCTTCGACAGCGTCAATCTCATCGATGAAGACGACCAGCGGACGGGGCGAGCGTTGCGCCCATTTATTGAGCACGTCAAACAGGGCGCTCGCCGGATCGGAGAAGCTCTCAAACAGTTCCGCCGGCGGGCGCAAAGGTTCCGTCAGCAGGGATTCCGCCAGGCCTCGCAATGAGCTAAGGATCGTACGGTTAGCCGCCGCCACGTCTTTGCTGAAGGGACTGCTTCTTTCGATACTGAACCGGATGGCTGTATAGCGCCCCTCGGCGGTGAGCTTTCGAGCCAGATTGTCCAGCAGGGTGGTTTTGCCGGTTTGCCGTGGCGCATGAAGGATAAAATATTCTTCACTCTCAACCAGATATCGAAGATCAGGCAAACGTGGTTCCGGATCAAGCGTGTAATGAATGTCGGACCGGTTCGGCCCGGCGGTATTGAATCGTCGTGGCATGATGACTTTGCCTCAATTTTTTTAAATCGCTTCAATATACAAATTATGCCGCCCAAAAGCAAGTTGGAAGAAAAGATCGCTTTCAACTTTCGGATGACAACAACCGGATGGCTGTACTCGGAAGTGCTCCACCTTTGTACCTTTGCGGACATTTCGCTTTTCTTTTGTGCCTCAGCGAGAGATAACTTTTTAATTTTGATTTCTTCCAACTCTGGCATATTCGTTGCCTTAATGAACCGTGAAATCAATGATGAAGATGTTATCGCGCTCCGGAGCATAACTTGATCATCATAACTCGTTTGCCGGATTCCAAGGATGAAACGGTGAACCTCACGATACACCAAAACTAATTCTATTCAGGAGAAATTATGAAGTCCCCGAAATTCATGAGTCTGTTGCTCACCGCTTTTGCCGCTTTCGTTATGACCGCCTGTGATAAAGATAGCCCGGTTTCCCCGCAAAACGATATGAACGCGACCGAAGACGCCGCCGAGTCCATCGCCAGCGCCATCGGTTCGGAAAATGGCGGCGCGGCGGATCAATTAAGTGATGTGATGGAAATCGCGAGCTTCGGCCGTTTGCAAGCACAGGCCGAAGATGGCCTCAGCAAATCGACAGGTTTCGGCAAAATTGATACGAGCTATGACGCTGCCACCGGCACCTGGACGTTGAAACTGAGTCGCGAGCGCGGCAATCCGAACGGTGTGCCGTATGCGCAGTTTAGCCGCACGTACACGTATCAATTTTTGAACAAGAACGGCCAGCCGCAAAAATATTGGAAAGTCGGCGCGGATACGGCCAACACGATCAAGTTCAACATCGTCGAAGGCACGGGCACGCATCGCACGCGCAATCTGTCGCAAAAGCTCACCGGCTTGAGCGGCGCGTTTACCGCGACCGGCGTGAACACGCGGATGGTGACGATCAACGGCACGTATCAACGTTCGGCCGTGGATACGATTACCACGCGCGAGTCCGTGCGCACGCTGGATCACACGTTGAAGCTGACGTTTACGAACGTGCAAGGACCTCGCAACGGCCGCGTCGATTTGGCGCGCAAATTCACCGGCACGATCACAGGCACGTACGACGCGTTTGTGACGTTCCAGCGCGGCGAGTCGTACAGCGAGAAAACGATCAATCGGACGTTCTCGATCGAACTCGGCGACGGCAATGCCGACATCAACATTCGCGGCTTGAAATATAAAGGCAACCTGATTCTCGGCGAGTTGATTCGCCTCGGCAGATAAATCTGGCAGAACATTGACCGGTCGCGGGACGACATGAATTTGTGAATGATGAATCGGACAAATAATGTGAGCGGCCGGTCAAGAAACTTGCGAAGTCCGATTGGCGTTATCGCGCGCAACCAGTCGGACTTTCTCTTTCCCTAAAAATTTTCCCCTCTCGCTCCCGCAGGCCCGTGCTGAACATGAAGTTTAGCACAGGCCTGTTTTTTATTCACCCCGTGGCTTATTACTTACCCGACTTTGTCTTTACCGCACCAGCATCACTTTATTGACCTTCACCGTACTGCCAGTTGCAAAACGAATGAAATAAACCCCGCTCGCGATTGCTGCCCCGCGATAATCGCGCCCATCCCACGGCATGGTATACTCGCCGACCTCGCGATGATCGTTCAACAACTCGCGGATGAGTTGGCCCTGAGATTGTAAACGCGCACGGTGGCCGGGCCCGCTTCTTTCATGGCAAAATAAACTTGTGTCGAAGGATTGCCGAAGGTCCCGTTTGCGGGAAATGGGTTGGGATAAGTTGACAACGCATAATCTTGCGGCGCAGTGTTTTCTGCGATTGGGTTTAAAACTTTTCCAACCGGCGTTTCGACCACTTCATAAATGTGGCCAGGGCTGGCGATGAGCGACGACTTGTCGTCGATACCGGAAACTTGTGCGCGCAGATTGATCTCTTTGCCGGCCAAGTTGGAAGCGGCAACGGCAATCGTGCGCACGGTTTCCGGCAAACCTTCGGCAGACGTGTTGATAACCGGCAGCTTGAAGGTTGCGCCATTTTTCGTGGCGAGCGCGATTTCGATGTTGATCGCGTTATCACGTTTTTTTAATCGTGGATATGCCTTGCCCGTTCACTTGACAACGCACGAACAAGCTTTCCGCATCAGCAGGCGCCGTAATGGAGGACGAAGCTAAATTGTCAAAAGCTTTCGCCGGTTTCAAAGTCTTGTCGTCTTCTTTGGCTTCGACAAATGGAATCGCCACTTCTTCGCCGGATTTCGTTTTGATGGCGAGCTTGTCGAGACGGACTTCAAGCCAATTTCTGGTTGTCGTGTCGATGACGGCAATGGAGCGATGATAGCTCAATGCGAGTTGCTTGCCGCCGGTTTTGCTTAATGTTTCGGTGCTGGTCTTGATTTCATACGGCGCGGCGGTACCATACGTCCAAACATACTTTGCGGTGGTATTGCCGACCGAGACCGAAGGTTTGGTCCCATCTCCGACGGAAACCGGCCCTCCCCAATATGTGCCGCCATAGTGCATTTTGTAAATGATGTTTTGCGGGTTATATTGAAATAGCAATTCAGCCGTATCATAGACCAACCCGGTGATTGATGGCAACTGCTGTCCGAAATAATAAGTCACGGAATAGACGTTGGGCCAATCAACCCAACTGTTCGCCTTGCGATGGATGATGACGCCATTGGGTCCGGAATTAGTTTCCCACGCGGCGTGGAGGTAAGTGGAACCTGAACTACCACTCGGCGCCAGCGAGGGATTCTTGTGTCCGGTGTAAGGCCGGGAACGATGATGGAAAGATTTTTTAATAACGACGATGCCCAGCCGGTTGAGTCCGGGCCGCTTTTATAATAGCGATAGAAAATGGCGCCATTGCCGCCTGTAGCCGCATTGACAAGAGCGGTACGAACGTTCCCGCCATAATATGTGTTCGTGACGGCGAGAGTTGGTGAATTGCCGGAAGTGCCGGAAGACGGCACCGCTGTAACCACGCTCCACGTGTTGCCATAATTGGAGGAAGTTTGATAGCTCAAATTGGTGGCGGTGCGATAGACCACAAAGAGCTCGTTGATTCTTGGGCTCACAATGACCGGCAAAGGCGGATTAGCGCCGACCGCGCTGGCAATGACTATGCGATTGCTCGTCGGCCACGTCGCGCCGTAGTCCGTGCTCTTATGAAACGTGATGTCGTGCGTGCTGCCGGTGTACTTTTGCCAGACCACCAAAATATTGCCATCGCGCGCGTAGATGCAGGGATTCGACTTCACGCCGTCCGCCACGCCATTGCTGAGCCGCCGAAACTCACTGATGGCTGTGCCGCCGTTCGTCAGTTTTTCATAACAGATTTCGCCCTCGGTTTCAAATACCAAATGATAGTTGCCGATCACATCCCGCGCGAGCTTGCGGCTGTTGTTGGACGCGAGTGCGGTGGCGCTGTTCGTCACGAGAATTTTGCCGCTGCCGCGCGTGACGATTTGCCCGCCGCCAGTGATCGTAACGTTCTTGCCGATGACGAGGGTGCCGTCCACGTACAGCGTTACGCCCGGGTCGATGGTGAGAGTAAAGTTGCCGGTAAGCGTTAAGGTTTTGCCGGGCTGGATGAAAGTATCGCCATCGAGTTTTGTCGAAGTTTCTAATGCTTCGTCTCCCCAAATCAATAAGTTGGCGTAGATATTTCCGAGATACTTCTTGAAAGAAAAATGGTCCATGATATTGCTATTGATCTGCTTCATCCGATTCCAGTCATTCGTATCGTAGTATTCTGCCAGACCACGAGCCCATTGAATCGTTGCCGCATTAAAAACACGGGCGTTGCTTTGCGTGTCTTCATAATAGGTAGCTTGATGGGTGATATTTGCGGTTACTTTGACTGGAACTTCTTGCACCACCGTCGGCACCGGTCTTTCTGCCAGGATTTCTAACGTATTCAAGAAGGCAAATTGCGGCTTCTCGGCGTAGTTGGTGTTGTCAATTTCCGGGCCAAGGATGCCCTTCGTATGGCTCGGATCGTTCCCCAAGCCAAAAAATTGACCGTTTTGCAGGTTCGTCCCTTTGAAAATCCAGTGATCTTTGTTGTAAACTTGTGCCGGTATATCTTGGCCGTCGTTATAGCCTTTTTCATACTGCGAACCAATGAAGAAAGCTTCCGGATTGCTATTGTTCCCAGCGCGCCAGAGATCGGGCGGTGGAGAGTCTGCGCCGTCACATTTGTCCTTTTTACATTTCAGGCGCTTGTAATCTATAACGCCTCCAGCATTCGGAACCCAATAAATTCTCCAGTAACAAGTATTGGCTGCAAAAAAGGCAAGATTGCCGCCGCCATTTTTGAAGTTTTCTTCATTTGCTCTTTCGCCAGCGGTCAGTTCGGATGCTCCAGACCAGTACTCATCGTGGCCGACATGGACAATGAATTTGTAATTCGAGATAAAGTTAGACTCATTTTTATCTACATCGATATTGTCGCCATACTCCATCGTATAGCCGTTCGTTTCGGCCCACCGAATGAAGTATCGGTCAACCGAATATAGTTTAAGCGTATTGGCAAATTCAAATTTGAGAGGGCGATCCATGGCAATCGAATCCGTGACTGTTAGGGAAGCCGCATCTTGTGTGCAAGAGTAGAGCGAGCCGCCTCCCCACCAATTATAAGCTTGGTAAGTATTAACTGGAAATTTGTAGAGAATCTTGGAACTCGTTCCAGGATTGGCGGCACGTACAACAAAGTATGCAGTACCTGTATCCGTTGTTGCCGGATTAAAAATCATATTGGCGTAATAAAGACCGCTTGGCCATCCCGTCGTCGGAATGGAATAAGCTTGCGCACTGCTGGCCCACCATTGACTGCAACCGCGCTTGAAGTCAATCGGTTTCGGCGGATTCACGTCATTGGGGTAAATGTAAGTCCCATTTTGCGCGCGCAGCGGATAAAAATGACTTTGAAATGACCCAAGGTCAATTCGCGGCGAGCTGTCACCCATGCGAAATATCTGGATGCGGTAGGAAGGATGATTGGCGGTATCAATAACACTGGTATAGAACGTTATAGTCTCACCCGGTTTAACACTCGTGGGCCACGTAAAACTCTCGATCGGAGATCGTTCCCAGGCCCGTGTTGTTGAAGGCGGTGGCGGTACCAGGGTCGACCAACCATATTCCGGGCCGGTCTGTTGCGTAAAAGCAAATTTTCCGGTCACGAACAGGCAGGCTAATAACCAGATTGAACGGCGCGATAACTCTCTTGTCATGACAAGTCTCCTTTCACTTTAAAAGGTTCATCACTTGGGTTGCGGTAAATTCACCTGCGGTTAATTTGTAGAAATAAGTGCCACTCGCTAAACTTGATCCGTCAAAAGCCACCCGGTATGTCCCGGATTCTTGTGTTTCATCGACCAACGTGTTGATCACTCTTCCGAGTGCATCAAAAACTCTTAGTATAACTGGCGACCTTTTTAAGATGGAATACTGAATAGTCGTGGTCGGATTAAAGGGGTTGGGATAATTCTGTTCGAGCGCAAATGCTTTGGGCGCTTGATCAAGCTTTTCCGACACACTTGTCAGCAATTGATAGGAGAGTACCATCCCATTGTATGATACCGCCCAGCCATTACGTTGGGTCAACATTAAAGCATCTTCTAAACCACCGAAATCACCGGTCAGGCCAATTGATTCTTGATACCAACTTTTTCCGCCATCAAGTGTCCGGTAAATAGCTTCGGTGTCTGTTCCTTGAAAAAACTGACTGCCAAAAGCCCAGCCTTTTAGGCTATCGACAAATGATAAAGTCTTGGCATAAAAATCACTAGGAAGGGTAAAGCCTAAAAGTTTCCAGGTCGCGCCGCCATCAAAGGTTGTATGAACTCCGCCTCCTCTTGCCCAACCTCGTAAACTATCAATGAATGAAATGGCAGTGAAAGTTCTTGGGTTTTTTAAAACTTTCCATGTTTTTCCACCGTCGCCGGTACGCAGCAAAACACTGGCAGCATTTCTTAACGCCCCCAATGCCCAGCCGTGCAGGGAATCAATAAAGGTAATTTTATTTATAGCAGCGATGCTGTCCGCAAGAGTTCGCTCCTTCCATGTCGTACCAGCATTGGTAGTTTGCATGACAATTGCCGTATCGGTAAAGAAGAATTTAGTCCCAACCGTAGTGTTATGCGCCATACTTTGAGCCGCAGTACTCTCATAACGACGGTTGAATTTGAAAATTTGATCGATCCACAAAACGCCTCCATTAGTTGATCGCCAAATCAGGCCATCGCTTCCCACAACCCAACCGTGCTGTCGATCAGAAAAAGAAATATCGGAAATCCTATTGGGGTTAAAAGGTCCTGGGCTTCCTTTCCAGGTAAATCCTCCATCGGTAGTGCGGTAGATGGTATCCCTTCCGGCGCACCAACCATGCAAAGTGTCAACAAATTCAACCGTGTATAGGCGATAGTTGGTGGGCCGTGCGATCACTTTCCAGCCGTATTGTTGGGCGTTGAGCGGGCTGAGCAGCAGCAAAAACAAGATGGCAACCCACATTCGGTGTAAGAGTGTTTTTGCTATGAACATAATACATCTCCTGATGATTTATTTGAACAACGTCATTGGTTTGGTTTCCGAAAATGTTCCGGCTTTCATGATGATATAATAAACGCCGCTGGAATAATTCGAAGCATTGAAACGGAAGCGATGCACGCCTGGCGCATGTTCACTGTTGACGAGCTGCGCCACTTCGCGACCCAGTATATCATGAATGGCAATGCGGACCATGGCGCGATGCGCCACTTCATACTCGATCATCGTTGCCGGATTGAAAGGATTGGGATAGTTTTGGCGAAGCGAAAAAAATTTTGAATTTTGTAAAGGTTTTTCTGCAACCTCGGTTATCAATTCATAGCGAAGTACTTTACCATCATTACAAACCGCCCAGCCATGTGTGGCATCGATCATTTCTCCATCAGCAACGTATCCCCAATTCAATGGATCCGAACTGATCTGTTCTCTCTTCCAGGTTCTACCGCCGTCGATTGTCCGGTATATTCCTTTATATCGATAGGGTAAGTAGAAAAAAGTGTAGTCGCCAAAGGCCCATCCCTGGAGGCTATCAACAAATGAAATATCGGAGGGATGCAAAAAAGGATCGCGCTCCTGATCCCAGATTGAAGCTATGCGTTTCCACGTCATAGCGCCATTGCTGGTTTGATAAACGTCTGCGTTACTTCTTATCGCCCAACCTTTCACCTGGTCAATAAAGGAAACAGCTGCAAAATCACCAGGCGTTAAGAAGGCTTCCCAGGTCCTGCTGCCGTCTAAAGTTCGCCAAATTTTACTTATAAGGGGGCTCCTTATCCAACCATGAAGCGAATCGACAAATTGAACATACTGGAGTCTTGATGTACTATCGGCAAATGTTCGCTCATTCCAATGCAAACCACCATCTACCGTTTGCAAAATTTTTCCAGAGTTAAGAAAAGGACGAACGGTTGCGCCAACGGCTGTAATTTTTTTTGCCGTCATAGCCGCCACACTTAAAAAAGCGCGATTCGCTATCGAGAGTTGTTCAAGCCAACTTATTCCCCCCATTCGTTGTTTTGTAAGTTTTTCCGATTGAATCTTTATAACCTACCGCCCAACCAACAAGGTTATTGTACATGGCAATCGAACATGGAGTAAAGGATACCACTGTAGGCATCCAAGTTATTCCGCCGTCTGAAGTTCGATAAATTGTATCTGCTCCGGCACACCACCCATGCAAATTATCCACAAATTCTACCGCGTAGAGAGGAGCGCTGGTCGGCCTTGCGATCATCTTCCAGCCGTATTGTTGTGCGTGCAGGGGGTTGAATAAAATCAAAGTAAATATCAAAACGGCGGCAAGGGATAAACGCGAAAAGACCTTGGTCTGGCGCATAGTTTGTCTCCTATAAAAGAAAGGGTGAAGAGCCCAAAGTTGTGCGAGAAGATGTTCCGCTCTTTTCCGTGTCGGCGATGATTTGGTCTTGCCCCTAACCGAACGCAATATAAATGACGGAAAGTTAAAGCGCAAGTCTTATGACAATATTTTAATAAAATTTAAAAACCCAAATGTTGATCTCATAACATTTTTAACAGATACAAAAATGCTTGTTTTCCATATTTTAAAAACGTGGCAGGTACCCCCTGAAAAAAAATGCACCGAAAATACATGATCCGGCTATCCATGCATTTTCGGTGCATCATTTAAAAAACTGATACGGCAAAATTGCTCACTAAACGCTACGCGCTTTCCAGCATCCGCAAATATTTCTGCGCTTTCCTGGCGGACTCGCTTTGCGGATTGAAGCTCACCAGCATATTCAGCTCCGAGCGCGCCATTTCTTTTTCGCCGCTCTTCAAGAAAGCCAGGCCGATCATGAGCTGCGCGTCGTTGGTTTTGTTGCTCTTGCCAAAAGCGTAGACTTTTTGAAATTCGGCCACGGCTTCGTAATAGCGGCCCATCGCAAAATACGATTCGCCGATCCAGTACTGGCAATTATCCGCAAGAGGATGGTTGGCATTGGTGGCAATCAACTCGCGAAACTTGCGCATGGCGCTGTCGAAACGGCGGACATAAAAATCATCCAGCGCGTCCTGATAGGCGAGACCAAATTCCGAGTTCAACACGGCCGAGTTGTCGGCGCCGCGCGGCAGCGGTTTGCTGTTGATTCGCCGCGTGCTCGCCGCGGTTTGCATGGCAGCGGCTTGATAATTCTTTTCTTCCAATTCGGCTTTCAGGCTGTCCAGCGCGCGATTCTTGCCAGCCGCTACGGTCTCGAGCTGCTGAACTTCAGCATTCATGCCTTTAAAAAGTTCCGGCGTCAAAAAAGAATTTTCCGGATCGCTTCCCGTTGTCGCTTGCGGATCCGTGACCGTTCCGCCGTCAGCACCGGCGGCTTCCCGCTCACCGGATGTGCCGGCGGTCTGGCCTTCGGTTTCGAGCAGTTCCAGCCGTTTTAACAGATCATCTTTATAAGCTTCATCACTGTTTTCCTCAGCGAAGGGATCGTCTTCGATCTGCACCTTTTGCCGATTGCCGCCGCAGACCACAAACAGTCCGACCACGGCGACCAGCAGCGAAAAAAACGAGGCGCCAATAATTTTTTTAAACGGGGTCATGGTGCGAGCTCCAAGTAGAAAGGCTTAACCCGAAGGTTAGCCCGTTTTCCGATAAAGTTTGATTTCATAAGACGGACAACGACAGATTTAAAAACAAATTTCCCCAACGGATAGAAACAACCCAACGGATTTTTATCCGTTGGGTTGTTTCTATCCGTTGGCGACAATAATTTTCATTTTTTAATTTATCCCTTGCCCGCTTTCAGCGAGCAACTCGCGGGCGCTGCCCAAATGGGTTTCCGAAATCGTTTCGCCCACCAACAGTCGTGCGATCGCTTCCGGACGCTCCTGGTTTTTCAGTTGGCGCACCGCGGTTACGGATTTGCCGTTCGCAAGATTTTTTTCCACCAGAAAATGGCTCGCGCCAGCGCTGGCAATTTGCGGCAGGTGAGTAATACAGATGATCTGATGCGATTGGGCGAGTTGCTGCAACTTTTTCCCGACGGCATGCGCCACTCGTCCCGAAATGCCGGCGTCGATTTCATCAAAAATCAAAACCGGAATGTCATCGCGCTCGGCGAGAATCGATTTCAACGCCAGCATGATGCGAGAAATCTCGCCGCCCGAGGCGACTTTCACCAGCGGCGCCGGCGCCTGGCCGGCATTGGCCGAAATCAAAAACTCGACGTGATCGATTCCCGTGGCGCTCACGCGCACCGGCCGGCCATCGATTTTCACAAAACTTTTTTCATCCGGCTGGTTTTTAATTTCGACTTCGAACTGCGCGCCCGCCATTCCCAGTTCCTGTAAAACGGCAGGAACGGCTTCCTGCAATTTCGCGGCGGCCTGACGGCGCTGCGCTGACAACTGCAAACACAACTTACTGTACTGCT
>Ga0247727_10010716_pt1 | contig 16183 bp, 13 predicted proteins | sample WisWelCaveWW1625_FD_202498 | JGI IMG/M metagenome (GOLD analysis project Ga0247727, IMG submission 202498) | Biofilm microbial communities from Wishing Well Cave, Virginia, United States - WW16-25 | ecosystem: Environmental > Aquatic > Deep subsurface > Groundwater > Cave microbial mat | place... | reverse complement strand
CTGCGCCAGGAGGATGCCGACTACCAGTGGCGCGAGTCCGAGATCTACGCCATCAACGTGAGCGACAAGAGCGTCCGGCAGCTGACCCAGCGCAAGGGCCCCGACGGCAGCCCGGCCGTCTCGCCCGACGGACGCTTTGTCGCCTACACCGGCTTCGACTGGACGGACGACAGCTACGTCACCTCCAAGCTCTACCTGATGGGCATCGATGGCTCCGGCCCGCGGCTGCTCTCGGCCGCCCTGGACCGCTCGCCTCAGGACCTGCACTGGGCGGCGGATGGCTCGGGCGTGTACTTCACGGCCGAGGACCAGGGGACGCGCAACCTCCACTTCGCCACCCGTGACGGCAAGGTGGCAGCCGTGACGCAAGGCAAGCACATCCTGAGTGTCGACGACCTCAGCCCCGCCGGTCAGGCGGTGGGGACGCGCAGCTCTCCCCAGCAGCCCGCGGACGTGGTGACCTTCAACCTGAAGAAGCCCGACCTCCAGCAGCTCACCTTCGTCAACGACGACCTGCTGCAGGACGTGACGCTGGGGCAGGCGGAGGAGATCTGGTACAGCTCCACGGACGACTATCGGATCCAGGGCTGGATCATCAAGCCGCCCGACTTCGATCCGGCCAAGAAGTACCCGCTCATGCTCACGATCCACGGCGGGCCGCATGCCATGTACGGAGTGGGCTTCAATTTCGGCTGGCAGAACCACGCAGCCGAAGGCTACGTGGTGCTCTACACCAACCCCCGCGGCTCCACCGGCTACGGCAGCGCGTTCGGCAACGCCATCAAGAACGCCTACCCCAGCAAGGACTACGACGACCTGATGCGGGGCGTGGATGAGACCCTGGCCCGCGGCTACGTCGACGAGCGGAACATGTTCGTCTACGGCTGCAGCGGAGGCGGCGTCTTGACGGCCTGGATCGTGGGCCACACCGACCGGTTCGCGGCCGCTTCCTCCAATTGCCCGGTCACGAACTGGCTGTCTTTCGTGGGGACGACCGACGGCGCCACCTGGTACCGCAACTTCAACGACGAGTATCACGGCACCACCTCCAAGCCCTCGAACTTCCTCCGCACCCAGCTCTACCTGCGTCACTGGTTCGGCAAGCACGCGCGGAAGACGGAAGCGACCCACGAGAAGGCAACCGGGGCTCCGTGAGGCGAGCGCCGCGGGCTTGAGTCGAGCGCGCCATCCTCTGGAATCAGCCCGTGAGGCGCGCAGCGATGCGCGAGCCGGCTTCCGGATAGACCCGCGTGTAGCCGCTCCCTATACTGATCCGCGTGACTTTTCGCGAGCGCCTGATCGCCACAATCCGCGCCGCTCGCCCCGTACTCGAATCCCCCGGGGTGCTGGTGGTGGGCTCCGAGGTTCCAAACCTGCTCGAGCAGGGCGCCGCCGCGACCCTCGTCGTCTCGCAGGACCTCGACGTCGGTGTGCCCGTCGGTCGGCACGCGGCGCTCAAGGAGAGACTGGGCGATCTTCACGGGTTCGAGCCCTCCGCCGACGAGCCGTCGGTGTGGACGCCACGCTCCCCCGAGCTCCTGGAGCTGAACTTCGTCGGCATGGACCCGGCGCAAGACCCTGCAGAGGCATACGTCCTCGAGGACGACCGGCTTCCGCTGCTCGTGTTCGGCGCCCTGTCGCTCCTGTCTCGCGGCGCCGAGATCGAGATCGGGGGCACCCGGCTGGCGCTGCCGCGGCCCGCGGGCCTGCTGCTCGAGAAGCTCGTGACCGATCGGACCGGGGAGAAAGGGGAACGGGACCTGCTCGTCGCCCTCGGCGTTCTCGCCACCTCAGCCCCGGAGGACCTGGACGAGCTCGAGAAGCTCTACCGGCGCTTGCGGCCTGAGCTGCGTCACGCGGTTCGCTCCAACCTCACGATCCTCTCCCTGCTCGCCCCGAGGCCCGGCATGCCGGACCCGCAGCCGCGCCGGGCCGATGTGGCCGGGCTGCTCCGCCGCTTCGAGGCCAGCGAGACGGAGGCCCCATGACCGCCGTCCACGAGCGCCGCCTGCGCGAGCTGCGCTCCCGGATGCTCGTGCGCGCCTTCGATCACCGCCAGCGCCGTCACGCGCGGGGCGTCTGGTTCCGCCTGCGGCGGGTGCTGACCTTCGCGACGGAGGCCTATGCTCTGCCTCCCGACGAGGCGAAGCGGCTGCTCGCGGAAGGCCACCGACCCGAGCCTGTTGGCCGGGAGCTCGAGCCGTCGCGGGTCATCCTCTTCGTCCCCGCCGCGCGCGTGGCGAAGGTCGCCTCGGCACGCCGCCTGGCCGTGCGCCTGAGCGCCGAGGTGCTCTCGGCCGAGTGCCTGGCCCTCGTACCGTTCGAGGCGGGGGTCGACGCGGAGAGAGGCCCATCGCGGGCGGGTCGTGCCGGGGTGCGGGGTTTGCGGTAGGCTTCCGCGACCCCGCCGCCATCGAAAAGGAGTCCCTGCATGTCTCCCCGCCCGATCCCGAGCTGTGCCGCCGCGACCCTGCTCCTCGCCTCGCTGGCTTCGGCCGAGGCCCCTCCGCGCATGGACGCGGACTTCGCCAAGGCGGTGCGGGAATGGGCGACCCGGCCCGAGTTCCTCACGCCCCTGGTGGACCATCTTCCCAAAGGCGGCGCCGTGCCCTCGCCCAAGGACGCGCTCGGGTACCACGTCGGGCAACCCAAGACGCTCACCTACACCAAGGACCTCTACCGCTACTACCGCGCCCTGGCCGCGAAGTCGCCCCGGGTGAGGGTGCTGGAGATCGGGAAGACCGACGAGGGGCGTGAGTGCCTGGTGGTGTTCGTGTCGAGCGAGGCGAACATCCGCGCGCTGCACGCGCACCGCGGCCAGCTGGCGCGCCTCGCCGATCCGCGGGGGCTGACGGACGCCGAGGCGTCGCGGATTCTCGACACGGCGAAGCCCATCTACCACCTGATGGGTGGCCTGCACAGCGGCGAGACCGGACCGCCCGAGATGCTCATGGAGCTGGCCTACCGACTCGCCGCCGAAGAGTCGCCGCTCGTCCGGAAGATCCGCGACAACGTCATCGTCTCCCTGACGCCGGTCGCGGAGCCGGACGGGCGCGACCGCTACGTGGACTGGTACTACCGCCATCGGGTGGACGAGACCGACGAGCGGGAGAACTCGGGGGGGCCGCCCTACTGGGGGAAGTACGTCTTTCACGATAACAACCGGGACATCAATTACTCGCAGCTGACGATGCGAAACCTCCTGCGCTGGTACCTGGAGTGGCACCCGCCCATCATGCACGACCTGCACGAGTCGGTGCCGTTCCTCTACACCTTCAGCGGACAGGCGCCCCAGAACACCTCCCTGGATCCCATCCTCTACGGCGAGCTGCCCCTCTTCGCGAACTTCGAGATGGCGCAGACGGCGAAGTACGGGCTGCCCGGGGTCTGGACCCACGCCTTCGTGGACATGTGGTCGCCCGGCTACCTGGGCTTCATGTCCTCGAACCACAACGGCATGGTCCGGATGTACGAGACCTTCGGCAACGGCGGGGCCACCACCATGAAGCGCACGGTGGATCCTCCCGAGGGCGAGGGCGGTCCCGGGCGCATGACCGCCACCAAGCGCGAGTGGTATCGGCCCTGGCCTCCCTACAAAGAGGTCGAGTGGTCGATGCGGAACAACACGAACTACATGCAGACGGCGGTGCTCTCGGCCCTCGAGCTGAGCGCGAGCTTCCCGCGGATGATCCTCGAGAACTTCCTGAAGAAGAGCCGGAACTCCATCGAGTCGGGCAAGAACGAGGCGCCCCACGGCTTCGTGATCCCCGCCACTCAGCGTGACCCCACCCGGGTGGCGCTGCTCGTGGAGCTGCTCCTGCTCCAGGGCATCGAGGTGGGCGAGGCGAAGGGAGCGATCAAGGTCAAGGACGGCGAGTTCCCCGCCGGCTCGTACCTGGTCAAGCGGGACCAGCCCTATGGCCGCCTGGCCAAGACCCTGCTCGAGAAGCAGAGCTTCCCCGACGCGAGCCTGCGCACCTACGACGACACAGGCTGGACCATGGGCCTCATGCTCCAGGCCGAGGTGAAGCCCATCGCGGACAAGGCGATCCTCGAGGTGGCCGTGGACCCCGTGCGCGAGGCGCGCCGGGTGGGAAAGGTGACGGGCTCGGGTCGTGCGGGATGGGTCGTGCCCCACCGCGGCTCGAACGAGATGATCCGCCTGCGCTACCTCTTGAAGGACGTGGAGCTGCGCGCCGCCGCGAAGCCCTTCAAGTCGGACGGGGTCGATCAGCCGGCCGGCTCCTTCCTGATCGGGGCCGGGGCCGGAACCTCCCGAGTCGAGGACGCGATCGTGTCTCTCGGCCTCGAAGCCCTGGCCGTGGATGCGATGCCCGACGTGGCCTCGCACGTCCTCGACCTGCCGCGCCTCGCGGTCTTCAGCACCTGGGGCAGCACCCAGGAAGTGGGCTGGGTGCGCCACGCCCTCGACCAGTTCGGCGTGAGCTACGACCTCATCTACAAGGAGCGGGTGCGCAAGGGCGCCCTCCGCCGCGACTACGACGTGGTCCTCGTGCCGAACCAGGCCCGCGGCTCGGCCCGCAGCCTGGTGTTCGACGTTCCCCGGCGGGGCAAGCCGCTCGCCTATACGCAGACCGAGCGCTTCCCCACCCATGGGATGTACGGGGAATCGGAAGACGTCACGGGAGGCATGGGCCTCGAGGGCGCCGCCGAAATCAACCGCTTCGCCTTCGAGGGCGGCCTGCTCGTCACTCTCGCGGGTTCGAGCTACTTTCCGGCCGAGTTCGGCCTGGCCCGCCGCGTGGACGCGGGCCGGCCTTCGTCCCAGTTCTACGCCCCGGGACCGATCGTGCAGGCGGAGATCCAGAGGCCCGAGCACCCGATCTTCTGGGGTTATGCGGAGAAGACGGTGGGCGTGCGCTACGCCAACGGCCCCCTGCTCCGTGTGCCCGAGGCCGACAAGGGCCAGGTCTTGACGAAGTTCGTCGGAGGCGACGCCGCGGTGCTCTCAGGCCTGATGAAGGGAGCCGACGAGATCAAGGACCGCCCGGCCATCCTCGACGTGCCCGTGGGCAGGGGTCGTGTGCTGATGTACGCCACCAACCCCTGCTACCGCTGGCAGAACCACGGCGAGTTCAACATGCTGTTCAGCGCGATCCTGGGCTGGAACGACCTCGCGCCGCTTCAACCTCCGCTTCCCGGAGCAGCGCCTTGACGTCTGGCTGAGCCCTCGATCAGGACGGTCGCGCGGCCTTCAGCCGTTCCTGAGCCCACACCGCGTCGTCCTCACGGAGCGGCGGGTCGGGGGGCCGCGCATAGTCGATCCGCAGGTCGTAGCCCGCGCGGTCGTACAGCCCGTGCAGGATCGCCCCCAGGCCGAGGGTGGGCTCTTCCTCCGACCGTCGCAGGGGCACGGGCAGAGGGGGAATCTCGTCCCGCACCGAGAACGGCAGCAGGTCCGCCCGGGGACGCGCCCAGGAGCGGCTCACCAGGATCGAAGAGTCGGAGGCGGGACGCCCCCGAACCACGGGCATGGGCTCGCCGGCCCGGAGCAGATCGATCTCCACGAGGCTTGTGAGAGAGGCGAACGTGGCTGTTCGCTTCTCGAGGTAGGCCCGACGTCCCTCGCCTTTCCGCTTGTTCGAGGGTGAGAGGACCTCGATGACCGTGACCACCTCGCCCTCCTGGGCGCCGCGCACCTCGAGATAGGTCTCGCGCGCACGATCGGTCACGGGAAGTTCGACCTCGACCACGGCGCTGGCCGAGCGCGCGCTGCCGCCGCCCGCGACACTCCCCGCCCCGACGACCGCGATATCGGGCCGGCCGACGAGACTCAGGCCCTGCTGGTCTTCGACGAAGACCCGCTCTTCGATGGTGACGACGTAGCGAGGGCGCAGGCGGGGGGCCAGGACGTCTCGGATCGCGGCGATCAGGCTGTTGTGGACGTCCGGCCAGAGATCCGGGCGCTCCAGCCAGGGGTCCATGCCGGGAAAGGGCGAAGGCATCTGCTCCTCTCGAAGCAGTCTACATCCCGGCTTCGGGCCCGACCAGTCCGGCCATCAGGCTTCCCCGACGGCCATGCGCAGCACGCGGAGCACCGCACGGTCCGTCCCGACAGCGAGGTCCGCAAGGACGTGCCGATCGGGGTGGTCCAGGCCGGCGCGAGACGGCGCGCCCCGCTCGTGCTAAAACCGCTCAGCGGAGGAAGGGATGCCGTTCTCGCGTCGACAGTTCCTCGAGAGGAGCGGGGCCGCGGCGGTGGGCCTGGCCGCGGCACCGCTGCGCGCCGAGGTCAGTCCGGCTTTCGACGTCGTCCTGAAGGGCGGGTCGATCCTCGACGGCACGGGCGCGCCCGCCTTCCCCGCGGACGTCGGGCTCGCGGGGGACCGGATCGCGGCGGTCGGGGAGATCGCGGCTTCGCAGGGCCGGCGCGTGATCGACGTCTCCGGCCTCCAGGTGGCCCCCGGCTTCATCGACATCCACACCCACTCGGACTCCACGATCCTCGCCTACCCGACCGCGGACAGCCGGGTGCGGCAGGGGATCACCACCGAACTCACGGGCAACTGCGGCTCTTCGGCCGCGCCCCTCCTCGCCCGGCCTGCCCCGGGGCGCCCGGTGAGATCCGGAGATTTCGGAGTGGAAGCCGACTGGACCGACGTCGCCTCCTACTTCGCCCGCCTGGAGCGTACGCGCATCTCCGTGAACCACGCCCTGCTCCTCGGGCAGGGCACCCTGCGCCAGAACGCGATCGGGAAGGCGGACCGCCCGCTCCAGGCGCACGAGATGCGATCGGTGGTGCGCGCGCTCGAAGCGGGCCTGGAGCAGGGCGCCTTCGGCCTGTCCACGGGCCTCGAGTACGTGCCGGGGACCTACACGCCCGCGGACGAGATCGTGGAGCTGGCGAGGGTCGTGGCCCGCCGGCGGAGGCTCTACGCCTCGCACATCCGCGACGAGGAAACCCGCCTCCTCGAAGCCGTCCGGGAAGCCATCGACGTCGGCCGCCGCACCGGTGTGCGGGTCCAGGTGTCGCACCTCAAGGCGGCGGGCCAGGGGAACTGGCCCAAGCAGAGCGGGACCCTCGAGCTCATCGAATCGGCGGCCCGCGAGGGCCTCGAGGTCCGTGCCGACGCCTACCCTTACACGGCGTACTCCACGAGCCTGGACACACTCGTGCCCGCCTGGGGACGCGAGGGCGGAGCGCCCCGGCTCATGGCTCGCCTCGCCGACCTCGGGACCCGCGCGCGCATCCGGGAGGAGCTGTCCGCGACCGTGGCCAGCGACATCGGAGGCTGGGACCTGATCGTGGTGGCGGAGGTAAGGACTCCGAAAAACCGGTGGGTGGTCGGGATGAACACGGTGCAGATCGCCGACGAGTGGAAGACGGAGCCGGTCGAGGCCGTGCTCCGGCTCCTCGCGGAAGAGGAGGCGGCCGTCTCCTACGTGGGACACGCCATGAGCGCGGAGAACGTCGAGCTCGTGCTGAACAGCCCGCTCGTGATGGTCGGCTCCGACGGCCGCAGCGTCGCCCCCACCGGACAGGCGGCGGCGAGCCGGCCGCACCCCCGCAGCTACGGCACATGTCCGCGCGTGCTCGCGTACTACTGCCGCGAGCGCAAGCTCTTCGACCTGCCCACCGCCGTCCGCAAGATGACGAGCCTGCCCGCGGACCAGATCGGCCTCGCCGACCGTGGCCGTATCGCGCGGGGGAAGTTGGCCGACCTCGTGGTCTTCGACGCGGCCACGGTCAAGGACGAAGCGACGTTCGCGGACCCCCACCGGTACCCGGCGGGCATCCGCCACGTCTTCGTCAACGGCACCCTGGTCGTGGACAAAGGCGCGCACACGGGCGCGCGCCCGGGCCGCGTGCTGCGTCCCGCCTGACGAACGGCGCTATCCTCGAAGTGTGGGAACGCGCGGCCGATGGGCCATGGCGGTCACGAAGCGAGCCTACGCGTAGCGGCCTTCGATGTACTCCGCCGTGCGGGGGTCGCGCGGGTTCAGGAACAGGTCCTCGGTGCGGGCGTGCTCGACCACCTCGCCGAGCAGCATGAACAGGCACTCGTCACTGGCGCGGCGCGCCTGGGCCATGTTGTGGGTCACGATCACGATCGTGTAGCGCCCGCGCAGCTCGAACATCAGCTCCTCGATCGCGCGCGTGCCCTCGACGTCGAGCGCCGAGGCGGGCTCGTCCATCAGGATCACCTCGGGCTTGAGCGGCAAGAGGCGCGCCAGGCACAGCTTCTGCTGCTGCTCCAGCAGCAGGCTGGTCGCGCGCGCGTCGAGCCGGTCCTTGAGGTCCTTCCACAGGCGGACCTCGGTGAGGGCTTTCTCGACCGCCTCGTCGAGGACGCTCTTCGTGAGCTCGTGGCGTGGGCTGTGGACGCGCAGGCCGAACACCACGTTTTCGTAGACCGAGATCGGCAGCGGGTTCGGGCGCTGGAACACCATGCCGACGGCCTTGCGCAGCTCCACGAGCGATACCTCCGGCCCGTAGATGTTCTCGCCGAGGATGCGGATCTCCCCCGAGGTGCGCACGTTGCCGTAGCGCTCGTTGACGCGGTTGAAGCAGCGCAAGAGCGTCGTCTTGCCACAGCCGCTCGGCCCGATCAGCGACGTGATGATCCCGTGCCGGGCCGAGACGGTCACCTGCTTGAGCGCCTGGAAGCTCCCGTACCAGAGGCTCAGGCGGCGCGTCTCGATCGCGTGGGCGAGAGGCTCGCTCATCCGAACACCCCGCTCACGTAGTCTCGCGTGCGCTGGCTCTTGGGCGAGCCGGAGAAAATCACGTCGCTGCGGTCGATCTCGACGACCTCGCCGTCCCACAGGAACATCGTGCGGTCGGAAAGCCGCCGCGCCTGCTGCGTGAGGTTGGTGACGAGCAGGATCGTCATCTCCCGCCGCAGCTCCTTGAGCACGTCCTCGATCCGCATCGTCGTGACGGGGTCGATCGCGATCGAGAACTCGTCGAGGCACAGGATCTCGGGTTGGTGCGACAGGGCGCGCGCGATCGTGAGGCGCTGCTGCTGGCCGCCCGAGAGCGCCGTTCCGAGGTTCGCGAGGCGGTCCTTGACCTCGTCCCACAGCGCCGCCTGGCGCAGGCAGCGCTCGACGATCGCGTCGAGGTCGCTCTTGCGTGTGAGCCCCGCCGAGCGGGGCGCGAAGGCCACGTTGTCGTAGATCGTGAGCGGCAGCCCGACCGGCAGCGGCGCCACCATCCCGATCTTCCGCCGAAGCGCGTAGACGTCGCGCGTGCGGCGCACGTCATCGCCGTCCACGAGCACCCTGCCCGACATCTTCGCGTTCGCGCTGAAGTCGATGGTCCGGTTCAGGCAGCGCAGCATCGAGGACTTGCCCGATTGCGCCGGCCCGATTACCGCGAGGATCTCGTTCTGGTAGACGTCGAACGAGATCCCGTGCAGGATCTCCTTCGAGTCGTAGCTCAGGCGCAGCTCCTGCACCTCGATGCGCTTGACGAAGGCGGCGCTCACGGCCTCACCACTTCTTCCGCCCGCGCAGGAACACGCGCAGCGTGATGGCGGCCGCGTTCACCAGCAGCACCGAGCCGAGCAGCACCACGGCGGTCGCGTAGGGAAGCGATTCCTTGACGTTCGGGACCTGGGTGGCAAGCGTGTAGAGATGCATGGAGAGCGCCATGCACTGGTCGTTGAGCGCGTACGGGAACAGGTCCCCGCGCGCGACCGACTTGTAGAAGACCGCGCCGGTGAACATGATCGGCGCGGTCTCGCCGGCCGCGCGGCTCACCTGCAGGATCACGCCGGTGAGGATCCCGCTGATCGAGTTCGGCAGCACCACGGCGCGGATCGTCTGCCAGCGCGTGGCGCCGACGTTCCAGCAGGCTTCGCGGAACGCCATCGGCACGGACGCGAGCGCCTCGCGCGTGCTCGCGATGATCACGGGCAACGTCATGATCGCGAGCGTGAGCGCGGCGGACAGGATCGAGTAGCCGAAGCGCGCGGCGTAGACGAAGGCGCCCAGCCCGAAGAGGGCGTGCACGATCGAGGGCACGCCGGCGAGGTTGATCACGGCGAGGTTCACGACGCGGGTGAACCAACTGTCGCGTGCGTACTCGTTGAGATACACCGCGGCCAGCACGCCGATCGGCGTCGAAACAAACAGCGAGAGCCCGACCAGGTAGAGCGTCCCGACGAAGGCAGGCCAGATCCCGCCGTCGGTCATGCCGCGCCGTGGGACGTCGAGGATGAACTCGGGACTGAGCGACGGCCAGGCGAGCCAGACGAGGTAGCCCACGATCAGCAGCAGCGGCAGCACCATCGCCGCGGCCATCGCGGCGAAGACCGCCCGGGCGATGGCCTCGGCGCGCTGCTTTCGCGCCACGTAGGCCGTTCGCGCGAAGCGACCGGTCGCCGGGGCCGGGGCGAGAGCCAAGGGCTACTTCCTCCGGATCCCGCGGACGACGAAGTCCGCGGTCAGGTTCACGGCGAACGTGATCAGGAACAGCAGCGTCCCGGTCAGGAACAGCACGCGGTAGTGATCCGAGCCCGCGGGCGCCTCCCCGAGCTCGGCCGCGATGTTGGCGGTGAGCGTCCGGACCGAGTCGAGCAGGCTCGCGGGGATGTGCACGGCGTGGCCGGTGGCCATCAGCACGGCCATCGTCTCGCCCACCGCGCGGCCGACGCCGAGCAGCACCGCGGCCAGGAGACCGTTGCGCGCGGCGGGCAGCAGCACGCGGTAGACGAGCTGCCAGCGCGTGGCGCCGAGTGCGATGCCGGCTTCGCGGTACGAATCGGGGACGGCCTTGAGCGCGTCTTCGCCGATCGAGACGATCACCGGCACGCTCATCAGCGCGAGGATGACGCCTCCGTTCAGCACGCCAACGCCCACCGGCGCGCCGGTCGTGGTGACGATCAGCCTGCTCATCACGGTGAGGCCGATGAAGCCCCAGACGACGCTCGGGATTGCCGACAGCAACTCGATCGTGACCTTGAGCGTCTCGCGCACGCGCGGGGCGCAGAACTCGGAGAGGTAGACGGCCGCGCCCAGGCCGAACGGGACCGCGAGCAGCATCGCGAGCGCGGTGACGCTGAGCGTGCCGACCGTCAGCGCGAACGTCCCGTAGCGCACGTTGCTGGCCGAGGTCGGGTACCACTCGGTGCTGAACAGGAACTGCACGAGCGAGAACTCGTCACTCACCAGGATCGGCGCGGCCTCGCGCAGCACGAAGAAGAAGATCGCCGCGACGAACAGGATGGCGCTGACACCGCTCAGGCGGATCAGCGCCTCGAGCGCCCGCTCTCCGACGACGGCCCAGCGCGGCCTGTGCGGCCTCGTGGAACGCGCGGTATCTCTGGGAGGGTCTGGGCTCATGGTCCGGTGTCGTCCCCGCGGCAGGGAAACGGTGGCGGCGCGCTCCGGGAGCGCTCCTCAGGGCTTCGGGCGCTGATCGGGCGGCACCGGCACGTAGCCGCTGTCCTCGACGATCTTCTGTCCCGCGTCCGACAGGATCCAGTCGATGTACGCCCTCACGGCCCCCTGCGGCTCGCCGAGCGTGTAGAGGTGCAGCGAGCGCGCGAGCGGGTAGCTCTTGTCGTGCACCGCCGCCACCGCCGGGCTGACGGCCGGCTCGCCCTTGGCCTTCGCGACCTTCAGCATCTTGACCGCCCCCGTCGCGTAGCCCATGCCGCTGTAGCCGATCGCGGTGAGGGTCGAGCCGACCAGCTCGACGACTTCCTTCGAGCCGTTGAGGTCGCGCGACCCGAGCCGGAAGTCCTTGTTGCCGAGGGCGTGCTCCCGGAAGAACTCGTAGGTGCCGGAGCTGGACTGGCGGCTCACGCGCACGATGGTGTCGTCGGCCACCCCCGGGATCTTCACCCCCAGCTCCGACCAGCGCGTGGTCTTGCCTCCCTCGGCGTAGAGCTCGCTGAGCTCGGCGAGCGTGATCTCGGAGAGCGGGTTGTCCTTGTGGACGTACACCGCGAGGGCGTCGAAGCCCACCGTGAACCCCTTCGGCTGCTGGCCCGTGTTCTTCGCCGCCTGCTCGGCCTCGGAAGGCTTGAGGTCCCGGCTGGCGTTCGCGATGTCGACGGCGCCCTTGAGCAGCGCCGCGATGCCCACGCCGGAGCCGCCGCCCGAGACCTCGACCTCGACGTCGGGAGCGATGTTGCGGTACTCCTCGGCCCACACCTGGGCCACGTTGACCATGGTGTCCGAGCCCTTGTTCTGGATCACGGTGTTGGCCGGCTTCGCGGCCGGCTGGCCGCTGCCACCGCCGCACGAGACGAGGACGCTTGTGCAGACGAGCCCGGAGAGAAGGGCCCAGGGACGAGAGCGGGGGACGCGGATCATGGGGGTCTCCTGCGGTCGTTCGATTGTGGCTACTCGATGCGGACGCCGAGCACGGCGCCCACCAGGTCGCGCACGTGGCTGGACAGGAAACGGAAGGTGGCCTCGTAGGCAGCGCGGACCTCGGCGTCCGGCCCGCGCTGCCGCGACGGATCGTCGATGCTCCAGTCGATGTAGACCATCTTGCGCGGGCTGCGCGGGAAGGCCTGCTGGGCCTCCTGCGCCACTCCCACGATCACCTGGTAGTGGTCGAGGTTGGGAACCTGGTAGATGGCCTTCGGCGCCATCCGGCTCATGTCAAGGCCCTTCTCGCGCATGAAGGCGAGCGTGCGGGGATCGATCGCGCGCGGATCGATGCCGGCGCTCGAGAAGATGAACTTCGTCTGGCCCAGCGACTGCGCGATCGCCTCGGCCATCTGGCTGCGGCACGCGTTGTGCTCGCCCACGAACAGCACGCGGAAGGTCTCGGCTCCGGGGTGCTTGGCGTACTCGCCCGTGCACATGTAGAGCGTCTCCATGCACACGTTGCGGGCCTGGTCGGCGACGCGCTCGAAGCGCCGGCCGATCGTGACGAGCGGCTCCGCCATCTCGGGGACGATCGTCTGCCCGCGCAGCGCCTCGACCACCTCGGCGTTCAGCTTGCCGAGCAGAGCGTCCACCGCCGGCTCCGAGAGGATCACGCCCCGCGCGAGCGTCGGGTCCTGCTGCACGAAGGCATCGATCGAGTCGTGCAGCATCGGGATCGCGAGGTTGGCCATCTCGACGAGCCGCTCGCGCAGCGAGTCGGGCGGGCTCGGCAGGCTGGAGAGGCGCAGGATCTGGCGCGCGACGCTCTCGGCGTAGTCGCCCACGCGCTCCAGCTCGAGGTTGATCTTGATCGTGCTGTAGGCGAGCCGCAGGTGGAGGCCGACGGGCTGCTGCCGCACGAGGAACTCCAGGCAGAGCCGGTCGATCTCCTTTTCTTTCTCGTCGATGTACTGGTCGCGCAGGATGACGGCGTAGGCCTGCTGCCGGTTGCCCTCGTTGAGGGCCGCGACGCAGTCTTTGAGCGCGCGCTCGGCGAGCGACGACATTTCGAGCACTTGCTGCCGGATGCGCTCGATGTCGCGCTCGAGCGACTCTTCGAGACGAGTAGCCATGGATTCACGACGACCATAGTCAGCCGTCACGGGGATGTCAAGAAAACGTCACGCGCCCTCCGGTCACGGGTCCGAGGCTTTCCTTGGGTCTGCTCCATCTCGTTCTCGGTTGACACGCCGCCATCGGGCCCCCTACTCTCGAGAGTCCGAGTATGCTTGACGAAGTGAGGATGGGAATGTCTCTACTACCACCGATCTACGACCCCGAAGCCGTCGCGCCCCTGTGGCAGGAGCTCGCCGCGGTCGGTGTCGAACCACTGACCACCCCCGCGCAGGTGGACCAGATCCTGGGTGCCGGCTCCGGGAGCGCTCTCGTCATCGTCAATTCAGTTTGCGGCTGCGCGGCCGGGCAGGCTCGCCCGGGAGCGATGCTCGCCTTGCAGAACTCGCTCATCCCCGATCGCTCCGTCACGGTGTTTGCCGGAGTCGATCGTGACGCGGTCGAGCGCGCCCGGGAGTACATGACCGGCTATCCGCCCTCCTCGCCCGCCATGGGCCTCTTCAAGGATGGCAAGCTGGTATTTATGCTCCAGCGCACCGACCTTCAGCAGATGGACGAGCAGCAGGTCTCCGCGGCCCTGCGCAAGGCCTTCGACGTGCACTGCACGAAGCCCGGCCCCTCGATCGACCCGGAGAAGTTCAAGCAGATCCGGCCGTACCAGGGCTGCGGCTCGCAGATCCCGCTCTTGGGTGCTCGCTCCTAGACGCGAACGGGCGGCTTGCGGCTCCCCCTCGGGGAGCCGCAAGGACCAAGGCCTCAGTACATGTCGCCGCCCGGGGACATGCCTCCCGAGCTCTTCTCGCCCTTGGCTTCCGGGATCTCACAGATGATCGCCTCGGTGGTGAGCAGCAACGAGGCGATCGACGCCGCGTTCTGCAAGGCGGAGCGGACGACCTTGGTCGGGTCGATCACACCCGCCTCGACCAGGTTCTCGTACTTCTCGGTCAGGGCGTTGAAGCCCTCGTCCGCCTTCATCTCGCGGACCGTGCCCACGACCACGGCCCCCTCGTGACCGGCGTTGGCCGCGATCAGGCGCAGCGGCTCTTCCAGGGCGCGCTTGATGATGCTCACGCCCACCGCTTCGTCGCCCTCGGCCTTCAGGGCATCCACGGCCTTCACGCAGCGCAGCAGAGCGACGCCCCCGCCGGCGACGATCCCCTCTTCGACGGCCGCCTTGGTCGCGTGCATCGCGTCCTCGACGCGGGCCTTCTTCTCCTTCATCTCGGTCTCGGTGGCGGCACCGACCTTGATCACGGCCACGCCGCCGACCAGCTTCGCGAGCCGCTCCTGCAGCTTCTCGCGGTCGTAGTCGGAGGTCGTCTCCTCGACCTGGGTGCGGAGCTGCTTGACCCGGCCTTCGATGTCCTTCTTCTTGCCGCCACCTTCGACGAGCGTCGTGTTGTCCTTGTCGATGGTGATCTTCTTGGCCTTGCCCATGTCGTCGATCTTGAGGTTCTCGAGCTTGATCCCGAGGTCCTCGGTGATCGCCTTGCCGCCGGTGAGGATCGCGATGTCCTCGAGCATGGCCTTCCTACGGTCGCCGTAACCCGGCGCCTTGACCGCCGCGACGTGCAGCGTGCCGCGTAGCTTGTTCACCACCAGCGTGGCGAGGGCCTCACCCTCCAGGTCCTCGGCGACGATCAGCAGCGGCTGGCCGAGCTTCGCGACCTGTTCCAGGACGGGGAGCAGGTCCTTCATGTTGGAGATCTTCTTCTCGTGGATCAGGACGAGCGCGTTCTCGAGCACGCACTCCATCCGCTCGGGATCGGTGACGAAGTAGGGGGAGAGATAGCCCCGGTCGAACTGCATCCCCTCCACGACCTCGAGCGAGGTCTCGATGGTCTTGGCCTCTTCGACGGTGATCACGCCGTCCTTGCCGACCTTGTCCATGGCCTCCGCGATGATGTTCCCGATCGTCTCGTCGCTGTTGGCTGAGATGGTGCCCACCTGGGCGATCATCTTGCCCTTGACCGGCTTGCTGAGCTTCTTCAGCTCCTCGGTGACCGCGGCCACCGCCTTCTCGATGCCACGCTTGAGTGCCATCGGGTTGGCGCCCGCGGTCACGTTCTTGCTCCCCTCGCGGTAGATCGCCTGGGCGAGCACGGTCGCCGTCGTCGTGCCGTCTCCGGCCACGTCGGAGGTCTTGCTCGCGACCTCCCGCACCATCTGGGCCCCCATGTTCTCGAGGGGCTCCTTGAGCTCGATCTCCTTCGCCACCGTCACGCCGTCCTTGGTGATCAAGGGCGACCCGAACTTCTTGTCGAGGACGACGTTCCTGCCCTTGGGGCCGAGCGTCACCTTGACCGCGTCCGCCAGGCGGTTGACCCCGCGCAGGACCGCTTGCCGGGACTCGTCACCGTACGTGATCTGCTTCGCCATGAGTGTTGCCTTGCTTCCTGATCGGATTCGCCGTGTGGCGTTTCCGAGGGATCCCCGCTTCGCGGGATTCCGTGAGACAGCTGCTGTCGCGACGCGAAGCGTCGCAGAATGGTTCTCCCGCCAGCGATTCCCTAGACGAGCACAGCGAGGACCTCGTCCTCGCGCAGGATCAGGACGTCCTCGCCGTCGATCTTGATCTCGGTCCCGGTGTACTTTCCGAACAGGATCTTGTTGCCCACCTTGACGTCCATCGCGAGCTTGGTCCCGTTGTCCAGGATCTTCCCGCTTCCGACGGCGAGCACCTCGCCCTCCTGGGGCTTCTCCTTGGCCGTGTCGGGGATGATGATCCCTCCCTTGGCCGTCTCCTTCTCCTCGATGC
>Ga0247727_10010715_pt1 | contig 16183 bp, 7 predicted proteins | sample WisWelCaveWW1625_FD_202498 | JGI IMG/M metagenome (GOLD analysis project Ga0247727, IMG submission 202498) | Biofilm microbial communities from Wishing Well Cave, Virginia, United States - WW16-25 | ecosystem: Environmental > Aquatic > Deep subsurface > Groundwater > Cave microbial mat | place... | reverse complement strand
AAAATCCGCGGCCACCCGAGAACCTACATCGGCGCGCTGCCCGGCAAGATCATCCAAAGCTTGAAGAAGGCGGGTTCAGGAAACCCCGTCTTTCTGTTGGACGAAGTCGACAAGATGTCGATGGATTTTCGCGGCGATCCTTCGGCGGCGCTGCTCGAGGTGCTCGATCCAGAACAGAACCACGCCTTCGCGGACCACTACCTGGATCTCGACTACGACCTCTCCCGGGTGATGTTCATCTGCACGGCCAACGTTTTGCACCAGATTCCGCGCCCGCTGCAGGACCGCATGGAGGTGATTCAGATCCCCGGCTATATCGAGTCCGAGAAACTCGCGATTGCCCGCGGTTTCCTGGTGCCGAAACAGTGCGAGGCGAACGGGCTGTCGGCGCAGTTGATCGAGTTCTCCGACGCGGCGCTCTTGGAGCTAATCCGCCGCTACACGCGCGAAGCGGGCGTCCGCAGTCTCGAGCGCGAGATCGCCTCCGTCTGCCGCAAGGTGGCCCGGGGCGTGGTTGCGGCGGGAGAGCGCGCGGAAAAGACCCGTGTGTCATCGGCGCTCGTGCGCAAGTTGTTGGGCGTTGCCAAGTACCGCTACGGCCGCGCGGAGGAGCAGGATCGCGTCGGCCTTTGCAACGGTTTGGCCTACACGGAAGTCGGCGGAGAACTCTTGCAGACCGAGGTTTCGATCACGGTGGGCAAGGGGAAGTTGCAAGTGACGGGGCGCCTCGGGGAAGTGATGCAAGAGTCGGCCAATGCGGCGCTTTCGTACGTGCGCTCGCGCGCCAAGCAGTTGGGCCTGCGGCCGGATTTTTACTCGAAGATTGACACCCACATTCACGTGCCGGAAGGAGGGATTCCAAAGGACGGCCCCTCGGCCGGCATCACCATCGCCACGGCCATCGCCTCGGCGCTGACGCGGGTACCCGTGCGCGCCAATTTGGCCATGACCGGTGAGATCACGCTGCGGGGACGCGTGCTGCCCATCGGAGGGCTCAAGGAAAAACTCATCGCGGCGTTGCGCGGTGGCATCGACACCGTGCTGATTCCCAAGGACAACGAAAAGGATCTGAAAGAGGTTCCGCCCGTCATCAAGCGCAGCCTGCGCATCGTGCTCGTCGAGCACATGGACGAAGTTCTTGCGGCCGCGTTGGCCATCGCGGACCCCAGCCACTTTCTCCACGAAGGGGACCATCCCATCGAGGGGATCTACCAGGAGGTGGGAGAAGCCGCGTCGCCGGCGGCGAGCTTGCCCGTCCCACCAGGAGTCAATTAACTTCACTTCGACGAAAATTCTGAAGCTTTGGAGCGAGCGCTTGGGGAAGGTCGAAGCTCCTCGCGGATAAAGGAGCAGGGGGAGGGTGAGGAAGGATTTGCCTCCCGCAAATCCTTCCTCACCTTCCCTCGTGACAAGGTGGTTTAAATCGTCGCTGCGACCTTCCCCAAGCACCCGCTCCGAGAACACGAATTTTCGAATCTCCGTAGATGCCGCTGCAAGCCTGAAAGGCGCGCAGCGAGGCGGAGCCGAGCGAAGGCGACTCGGCGCGACGACTTTGGGTGCGCCGAGCTTAAAGCCGCTGCAAGTCTGAAAGACGCGCAGTGAGCCAAAGGCGAACGAAGGCGACCCGCCGCGCCCAAGTCGCGGCGGGTCTAAGCAAGTACGGGCGCGTAGCTCAGTTGGAAGAGCACCTCGTTTACACCGAGGGGGTCGGGAGTTCGAGCCTCTCCGCGCCCACCGTCGAATCTTTTTTGCTGCGGGAAGCCCGATGCATTCCTCCTCGCGGATCGGGTAGCCACTTGCGTAGGAAGGTCAGCACGCGCTTTTGATATTCGAGGGGGTAGAGATTGTAGATGCGCAGGTGTGCGGCGCCCTCGGCGATCCAGAGATCCTTGGGTTCCTTGGCCTTTGCGTACAGTTTTTCCGATTGCACAAAAGGGATCATGGCGTCGCCGGTGCCGTGCATTAGGAAGAGCGGGCGAGGAGCGATGCGACTCACGGCGTCGATCGGTTCGGGGAGCTTCCACGAACCGATGCGTAGGCTTGTGATCGTTGAGATGAAATCAACCGCCCACTGGGGCAGGTAGGAAGTCAGCTGGACCCCCCAGACGGCGAGCTTATGCTCGTTTTCAAGCTGCGCGGTTAGCTTTTCACGGAATCCCTCCCGGATGATGTAGTTCAGCCATTCCTGAAGGCGTGTGGACGCATTCTCCGCGATCACCGCGTCGATTTCGGGGTCTTTTGCCGCGGCCAGAATGGCGCTGATGCCTCCCTGTGAAGTTCCCAGTACGGCCACACGGGTGTAGCCGAGCTGCCGTTTCAAGAAGTGAACGGCGGAGGTGACGTCGTCCTGCTCACGGACGCCAAGGGTCACACCGCGGCTTGCCCCATCGGAGATGCCGTGTTCACGACAGTCAAAGAGCAACGTGGTGTAGCCAGCACGGTAGAGAAAGGGTACGTGGCGCAGGTAGTCCCGTCGGTCGGCACCCGCGCTGTGGACCGTGACGACGCCGACCTTCGCTTTGACCGGGGTTGCCGGTTCGACGAGCCAACCGCGCAGAATCGAACCATCCACCGATGGAAACTCAACCGGTTGATAGGTGATTCCGAAGTCGCGCAGGGGATCGCGCGAGATTCCCTGGAGCTGCATGTTTCGATCCGAAGCGGCTACGACGGGTAGCAATCCGAGTTCAGGTGGACGGTGGATGTACCAGGGAGGATGGATGATGAGACCTGCCAGCAAATAGCCAAGCGCGCTGAGCAATGCGAAGCTGGCGCTAACGCTGGTCGGCAGGACCCACCAGTAGTTCAACGATTTCCGCAGTTTCTGTCTCATGCCCTTCTCCCGAAGCGAGCAGGCACCCGCCAAATCGTAGTGCTGTAATAGAGAGCTGTCATGCTCTGGACCGCGTGGCTCGCTGCGGCCGATGGCTGTCCTGTCTCGCGCGGTGTTCTTGCACAACGAACCGAGGCCGGGTGTAGGTCCTTTGCCGGAGGCCCTGGTAATCTCCTACGTGGCCAAGCGATTCTATGCGGAGCAAGCAACTCGAAGCGTGAGAAAGGGTGCGCCTCTCCAACGGGAGCCACAGGACCGGAGGCAAAGGAGCCTACACACCCCGGCCAAGGCATTCAGCCTGTGCATAACGGCTGGAGAGCAGACACCCCCCCGGCCACACGATCCAAAGCATGACAGCCCACTGCTGTTACGATTGGTATTCCCCTCGTGCGCTGGTATCGAGAATATCGCGGCGTCGGCGTTCCGCCGCGGAGGCTTCGGGCTCGCGTCCTGCGGCGCGATAACAGGAAATCAGGCGCTCGTACACGGGCGCGGTCCAGGGATCTGCTTCCAGTGCGCGCTGGTAGTAGAGAACAGCCGTTTCTCGTTCGCCTTCGTTTTCGATACCGCGGCCGAGCTGGCAGACGAGCCGGCCGAACTGGCTGCGAAGGCTGGTGCGCGTCCCGCGTGCCCAGCCTTCGTCGATCTCGGGCAGAAAGGGACCGCGGTAGAGCGAGAGCAGGTGTTCCAGTTGCCGACACCGCTCGCCGGGAGAGAGCGAGGCCGGTTCCTTGTGCTGGAGGTTCTCGGCCATGTGGCGCAGAGTGTAGGCATCTACCCAACAAAAGTGCGGGTCGAGCGAGAGTTTGCCGCCGGCCAGGATCAGGTGTTCGCAATTCATCAGTTTGCGCAGGCGGTGCAGTGTCGTTCCGAAGGCGCGATGGGCGGCATCGCCGGCGGCATCCGGCCAGAGAATCTCGCTGATGCGTTCCTCGCTGATCTCTTGTCCTCCTAAGGAGATGAGTAGCTGCAAAAGGGCGAGCGGCCGGCGGTGGCGCTCTCGCATGGAGTCGAGTGCTTGGCCGTTGAGGATCATTTCGAAATTCCCCAAGCTGTGAATTCGCAGCGCCCACGGCCAGTGGTCGGAAGCGAGGACCAAACCGCTGGGGGTTAGGCCGCGCTCCCGGATCAAGGAACGCACGTACTCGACTTCGATCTTCGACTCAAGCGCCACGGTACACAGTTCCGAGAGCGTGTCAGGGAGCCACCAGAGCAACGTCGTCGCATAGCCTTGGTTGCGGCCGAGGGCGAGAGCGCACTGCAGGGTTGCGCGGCCCTTCGCTTCGCGACCCTCCTCGATTTCGAAACTCGCGCGGTAAAGCAGGCAGGAAAATTCGAGGGCGGGGCTCTTGATCTCCTGCGCGAGAGACAACGCCGCGTCGAGCAGCTCGTTGGCTCGTTCGCGCGCGCCTTCCCGCCAGCGGACGAGGGCGAGACCCGCGCGCGCCATAGCCAGGTAGGTCGGCGCGCTGGTCTCCTCGGCGAGCACGAGGGCGGATTCTGCACAGCGCGCGGCCCCGCGCACGTCGCCGCGGCGCAGAGCCACCTCCGCGGCGTAGTAGGCGTGGTGGGCTAGGTGTAGGCTCCGCCGGTGGCCGAGCTCGGTTTCCAGTCGACTCAGAAAGTACTGCGCTCCGTCGAGGTTGTTCTGGAGCAGCGCGGCGCGCGCGCCACTCGTGAGGAGAAGAGCGTTGCCGAAGCGTGCGTTACCCACCTCGCTGGTTTCGAGACCTTGTTCCACGTAGCGGAGGCACAGGTCCGGCTGGTTGTGCGCCCAAGTGACGTAGGCCGCCAAGCAGTTGTGCATGCGGGCGGTAAAGTGGCGGAGCTGTTTCTTGGCCAGCGGGGCCCGCACCGAGTGCGCGAGACGGCGGGCCAGCATGAAATCGCCGTGCCAGTGCTCGTAAACGTGGAGTGGGTAAGCGAAGAGCAAACGCGTGAGATCAGCGAGATCGTCGCGCTCGAGCCAGGTGTAGGCCCGCGCGGTCCAGCGCGCGAGGTCGGGATCGGCGGGACGGCGCAGGATCAGGCTCATCAGGAGGGTGGGCAATACGTGGATCTCGGTGTCCTCCGAAGGGAAGCCGCCGAAACGCTCGAGCAGTGCGTCCAGGCGCTCGAACCAGGGATCCATGGGCGCGAAGCGATCCGTCTGGCCGAGGTAGCTGTCCATGATGGCGGCCCAGGTGTGGAAGCAACCCTTGGCGTCGCCGCGCTTGGAGAACAGGTCGAAAGCGCGCCCCAGGGCGGCTCGCGCTTCTCCATCGCTCTCGAACAGACGGCAGACGCCGCTCCAGTAGAGAAGCCACGGCTCTGCTTCGCATAGCTCGGAGGGGAGGCATGAAATCCAATCTGCGAGCCGGTTGAACTCGCCTTCGATGTAAAGAAAGGGCGCGCGCAGCAGGCTCAGCCGCACCAGATTGGGCCAGTCTCCGACTTCGCGCAGAGCCGCCACGGCTTCGTCGTACCAGCCGGCGTTTTCGAACGCGTGGGCGGCGCGGGTGAGCAGGCTATGCCGCTCTCGCTTTGAGAGTTGCTCGCCCGCGCGTTTGTGCAGGAAGTCTCGGAACAGGGGATCGATGCGGAAGAGCGGTGGTTCGCTGGTCTCACGCCAGACGAAAGCGCCGGCCTGAACCAACTGATCGAGATGCTCGCTGGCGGTGCGGTCGCCGGTGATCTCTGTGAGCATCGCCGGCGTTGCGTGCGGAAGGTACGCGCTGCGCAGCAGCAGAGCTTGGGCTTCGCTCGCGAGCGGAGCGAAGACTTCCGTGGCGAAATAATCCTCGAAGACGCGCGGCAAATTACAGCCGATGGTTTCAATGGACGCCGGATCTTCGCTCGCGCTCTTGAGCAAGAGGGCGACGCCCGCCGGCCAGCCCTGGGCGCGCGCGTGGAGCGTCTCGAGCAGCGCCGTGGGGAGATCGCGCATGCCGCGCTTTTTGGCGAGGCGGAACGTGTCTTGAAAAGAGAAGTGCAGGAGCTCCGGGTCCATCACCTGCACGTTGTCATTCGCGAGCAGGCGCGCCAGCGCCGGAGGATACGTCGAACGGGAGAGCAGGAGGGCGCGCCCGGTTTCCGGGAGTTCCTCGATGGCGATGCGCAGGATCTCGTAGAGGGAAGGTTTGGAGCTCAGGCGCTCGCAGTGGTCGAGTACCAGGCAGAAAGGCTCCGGTATGGCGGCGTAGAGGCGCTCGCAGAGATCCCGCGCAAAGTGCAAGAGCCCCGTTCCTTCCAGCACGCGGTTGTAGGTCGGAAAACTGGCGCGAGATTTCGGAACGGCTTCCCGCGCCGCCAGAGTCAGATAACGAAAGAAAGTGCCCACCTCGGCGTCGCGTTCATCGAGCTGGTACCACAGGCAGCGGAGCTTGCGTTCGCGCACGTAGCTAGCAGCGAGCGTCGTCTTACCCCCGCCGGGCGGTCCTGGAATCCAGACGGCCGGACCTTGTTTCAAGAGCTGGTCAAGGCGCCGGAACAACGGAGCGCGCAGTAGGGCTCCACTGGTGTTCGGCAGGCGGATTTTGGCAACGGACATCGATACTCCCTACCCCTGTCTTACTCAAAAACACACCGGGACATCTCCGCCGTTTTGCAAGCAAGGGTCCGTAGATCTTCTTGCTCTTATCAGTGAGTGATCGCGGAGCGCGTTGGGTGATTTTATTGACTCAGTTCGTGCAGTACGTGTGCAACCACAAATCGCGGAAAGGCAAGAAGCAGTAAAACGCAAAGGGAGGCTGCTGGTTTCGACAGCCTCCCTTTATGTGGGAGAGAAGAGATAGGAGTTCAACCCTCTCCGAAAAAAAAGATGCGGTCTAAGCGATCTCTCCGCTGGTGCGCTGGCGCCCGAGCAGCGTTAGGCCCGCGAGAGCAGAGCCCAGCAACAGCAGTGTGCTCGGCTCGGGAACGGCGGCGGTACCCGAGAGGTTGCCTGAAAGGACAACGGTGACAGGAAGACCGAAGACCGCCAGGGTGGGTGTGCCCGACACGGAGCCCACCGGGAGCAAGAGAGAGATGCTCTCGCTACCGCTGTTCCTTACTTCGGCCAGAGCGTTTGTGCTCGGCAGGGTGAAATCGAGAGGTGTTGTGCCGAAATTGAACGTCGCCGTGCCGATCGTCAGCGTTCCTTCGGTGAGGCGGAGGATGTAGCCGGCCATGTTGTACGCGACACCGGTCGGGTTCATGAGCGAAGTACCGGTCATGACCGGCCCCGTGGTCGGATCCAGAAATTGCGCGCGCACACCGCTGCTCGTAGCAGGTCCGAACTCGGTCTGGAACGTTGCGAGGTTCGAAAGCTCCAGGGCTGAACTCAGCATGTCGAAACGGCGGTTCGCCGCACCGGCCGTCGTGTCGATATTCATATTCCCGGTGACCGTTGTCTTCGGTGGATTGGCCGGATCGATGAGCAGCGAGCCGGTCTGGCCGATGAGGTCCAGCGTTATTTGGCTCGGAGAAAGGTTAAAATGCAACGGCACCGCGCTGGCGTTGGTCGTGGAGAGCGCTATGGCCCAGCCCGCGCATATCAGGGCCTGCAACACGTTTCGCTTTTGCAACTTCTTCATATGCTGTACCTCCGGGACCGAATAACAGCAGCTTACCCTGCACAGACTTACAACGGGTTTACACCGATGGGGGTGCATCGATAGTGCGTTTCTCAAGAGGGTTTTTATATTCCGCTGGAGGGAGCGTGGAAAAAAGAAGGGGCTGCCGATTCCGGCAGCCCCTGAGGCAAGACAGAGAACCGAGGTTGGAAAGCTTTCGACGCCTCCAGGAAAGTTCGCGGCTACGCGACTTCTCCGCGAGCGCGTTGACGTCCGAACAGCACCAGGCCTGCAAGCGCACTCCCGAGCATCAACATCGTGCTCGGTTCGGGTACGGCGGCAGCGGTGGCTGTGATGTTTCCGGAGATAGTTACCGTGAAGGGGGTGGTACCCGACATCCCGTTTGCAGTCCCAGAGATGGGAAGCAAGAGGTTTGTTGCTCCGCCGTTTCCGTTAAACACTTGGGCGGTTCCGCTCGGAAGTGTGAAGTCGAAACGCTGACTGGCAAAGTTGACATTCACGGGCTGCCCCAATGCGGTTCCGCTCAATATTCCACCCGTAAGCTGGAAGATAAAACCGCTCACATCGTAATTAACTCCGCCACCGGAGCGGTTTGCACCTCCGGTCCTAGAGCCGAGGAACGTTGCCCTCCCGTTAGTCAATGTGAGTAGCGTACTCCCATCAGGGTCAACCGTGGTGGAGGCGGGAAGGCTGATATTCGTATCGCCAGCAGCGTGTTGTGAGTTGAAGCGCCGACTGGTGCTGCCAGTAGTTGTATCAATATTAAGGGTACCTGTAAGCATAGCAGGCGTGGGGTTGGGAATGTTAAGCGGTAGACCGTCGATGCTTATGCCCGTGACAGTGACTTGACTTCCCGAATTGATAGTAAATAACAACGCGCTGGCATTGGTCGCGGAGAGCGCCGTGACCAAACCTGCGAATGCCAGGACTCGTAGTACGTTCTGCTTCTGCATGACTTCCCACCTTCTCTTTGTGGTGACACCTTGTGGCGAAAACACGCCTTCGCCGTTGGTGTCACTCCTCTCTGGTTCTCTACTTGCCTTCTTTGCCAGGTTTTTTTGACCCTGGTCTCTCTACATTGAGAAAACCGACCTAGCGATCCCAGGATGTACCGATGTCGCTTACAAAACGCATACACCGGGGAGGATTTCTCCACAGTTTTCTTGCTAGTAGGTGGTAATCCTCGCCAAAAAGTGGCGCAAAAAGATTCAAATATCCCCAGGGGCTGAAAAAGGAGTGAAATAAGCAGCAGGTTCGAACCCCCGGGGTATTTTAGGCTGTTGGCTACTTCAGAAGCGATTGGTAGATCCGCTCCGTTTCCGGGGAAGGGAGTACGCCGAAGGCTCGTTGGAGGTGTTCGCGGCAGCGCCGGTAGGTGGCCCGGGCTTGGGCTAGGCGACCCGCCTCGATGTGGCACTGCATCGTGCGTTGGTACAGCTCCTCGGAGAGATCGTCGGCGGCAAGGGCCTGTTCATAATAAGCGCCGGCCTGTTCCCACTGCTTGGCGCGTTCCAGGCTTTGATTCCACTGCAAGAGCAGCTGCAGAAACTGGCTGCGCAGGCGTTCGCGGGCGGAGTGAGCCCAGGCTTCGCTGATGCCGGGGAGGAAGGGGCCGCGGTAAAGCCGGAGCAGTTGTTCGATGCTGGCGCGCGCGCTTTCCGTGTCCACGGTGTGTTTTTTGCTTTGGCGTTCCTGCTTCGCGAGTTCATTTAAGGCGAGAGCATCGACCCAACAAGCGCTGAGATCCAGGCTGAGTTTGCCACTCTTGAGCCGGAGATCATCCGGGCGGAACAGTTTGCGCAGCCGGTGCAGCGTGGTGCCGAAGGTGCGCCGCGCTGCGTCGCCGTCGGCGTCCGGCCACAGCGCTTCGCTGATGCGTTCGTCGGAAACGCCGACGCCGCCGAAGGCGATCAACACCTTGAGCAGGTCGAGCGGTCGGTGGTGAGCGCTGGCATCGACATCGAGAAGTTGTTCATCGCTGCTGACTTCGAAGCGGCCGAGGGTGAACACGCGGGCGAACCAGGGCCAATCGGGATTGGTCGCAGCGCTGCTATCCGGTTTCAATTGGTGTTCGCGAATGAGCTGCTTCACGTAATTGACTTCGATGCCGTGGGCCAGGGCGCGGGAACAGAGTTGCGCGGCGATTTCGGGCACCCACCAGGACAGGTGCGCAAAACTACGCTCCCTACCGAGAGTCAGCGCGGCGCGTAGACTCTCATAGCCGTGGCCCGAGTCACCGAGAGCGAATTGGGTATTCGCTTGGTAGAAGAGGCACGTGAATTCGAGATTCCGGGCGTCAGTTTCTCGCGCGAAGCGAAGGCACTGGACCGCGTGCGACAGCGCGCCGTAGAAATCGCCTTCCGCGCAGTGTGCCAACGCCACGCCCAGTTGATGCAGTGCTTCGTGGTAGTGGACACCTGCTTCGCGGGAGCGCGAGTAGGCCGCTTCCGCATGGTGGACGGCGTCACGGGTGTCGCCGCGCCGCAGTGCGATCTGGGCGGCAAGGCAGGCGCGTTGAGCCAAGTGGACCAGACTCGGTCGCGTAAGGGCATGTTCGATGCGGTTCGTTAAATGTTCGGCCAGTTCGAGGTCACCGGTGTCAAGGGCAGCGAAGGCACCGAGAATGAGCAAGTGCACGTCCGACACCTGGCCATGAGTTTGTTCCACCGCATCGAGTCCCTGGAACACGGATCGCAGAACTCCTTGGGAGTCTCCGGCGGCTCGCGCGGCTAGGGCAATGGCGGAGTGCTGCATGACGGCGATCGGCGGAGAGTCGGTGGAGACTTCCAGACTCAAGAGCGCTGCGCCGATGGTGCGGAATTGCGTACCGTCGCCAAACCACATGGAAAAAGCCAGGACGGGCAGAGAGAGATATGTGCGTTGGAAAGCTTCGAACTCCCTGTTTTCCAGCAGGCGCTCGGCGCGCGCCAGCCAATCCGGAGCGGTCGGGTGGTCGGGACAGCGGTAAAGCAGAGCGAACAGCAGCGAAGCAACGACGTGCAGTTCTACCTCGGGAGAGGGGAAATGTTGAAATTCCTTGGCCAGCGCGTCGAGTTCCGTGATCCACGTATCCAGCGGTTGTAGGTGGTCCATTTGACCGATATAGGCGTCGACAATGGCGGCCCAACTGAGAAAACTTCCCGCTGGGTCGTGGTGGGCGCGAAACAGCGCGTAGGCGCGTTTCAACGGCACCACGGACGAATCGTCTTTGTAGGAGAGACGACAGGCTCCCTGCCAGTAAAGGAGATGGGGATCCGCGTCGCGCACTTGCGGCGGGATGCTTTCGATCCAGTGCAGGAGCTCGCGGAAAGCGCCCGCCCGATACAAAGCCGGCCCGCGTTCAAAGAGCAGGCGGCGCAAGACGTTCCAATCGCCGAGCTCGATCAAGAATTCCGCGCTTCGCTCGCTGGAATCCGCGGTTAACAGGAGTGCCGCTGCGGTGTACTTGGTCTCTTCTTGTTCGGCGCGGGAAAGTGCGCCGCTGGCGCGGGTGCGCAGAAAATCACGAAACAAAGGGTTGATGCGGTAGACACCGGAATCGGCTGCCTTTTCGGCGAAGCCGCTCGTGCGCGCTAGGTCTTCAAGCAGTGCTTCTGCGTTCTCCTCTCCACTCAGGAGCTGTGCTTCTTCAGCGCGGAAGGACGGCAGGTAGCTCGTGCGCAAAAGGAAACGTTGCAGTGCCGGCTTGAGGGAGCGGTAGACCTCCGCTTCGAAGTAACCCGCCAGAATTTCGGTGGCGGTTTCCGGGGCTTCGGGAGTGGAAGCCGCGGCGTCGAGCAACAGGACGAGCCCCGTCGCCCAACCGTGGGAGTGCTCGAGGGCTTGCTCGACGGCTTGAGCGTCGAGTGTGCGTGAGCCGCGCGCGCGCGCGAGTTGTTTGGCTTCCGAGCTGGAAAAACGCAAGGCGTCGGGAGCGAGGACTGCGAGGTCGAGTGCTCGAAAGTGTTCCCGCAGCCAGGCGGGAGGTTCGCTCCGGGAGAGCAACAGAGCGCGGGACTGCAAGGGCAGTTCCGCGAGCGTCCGAATGAACCAGTTCTGGACGGCGGGGAGTGAGGGAAGCATGTGCACGTTGTCGTAGACGAGAAGAGCGGCAGGTGTGGTCAGCTCCGCGTAGAGTGCTTTCAGGGCGTCGGGCTTTTGCAGTTGTCGCTCGGAGGGAAACGAGGACGGATTTTTCTCACGGCCCGCTGCGCGCCGTACGGCGCGGACGAAGTCGCGGGCGAAGCTTTCCGAATCGATGTCGCGTTCATCGATCGAATACCAAACGGTGGGCAGCCGATGGGCCTCGACATAGCCGGCCGCCAGCGCCGTCTTTCCGGAACCGGCGGGGCCGTGGACCCAGAGAATGCGCGCCGAGGTGCTGCGGTCGATCCAATCGAACAGGCGCGCGCGCGGCACGCTGCGGGGGAAAACAGGGGGTGTGATTTTGGCGACGGCCATGGTCTTACCCGGATTATTCATGAAGCGTCTACTGCGACCGCGTATCTGCCCGACCTAGTGGACGATTTCAGCGTTCGGCACCGGAGGCGTACTGGATAGTACGTCGAGGAGCCGAACGCTGAGATCGTCCACTAGGTCGGGCAGATACGCGGTCTCGCTACGGCGCTTCATGAATAATCCGGGTTCGCGGACAAGCACGGCGTCCTCTCGAAAAATAGCGGTCCCTCATGCCTTGAGGGAGCGGTACAGCGCTTCGGTCTCTCGGGACGGCGTCTCACCTAAGTTGGCAGCCAACGTTTCCCGGCAACGGTGGTAGGTGGCGGTGGCTTCCGCACTGCGCCCGCTCTCGCGGTAACAGTGCATGAGTCGTCGGTACAGTTCTTCGGAGAGGTCTTCTGTTTCCAGGGCGTGTCGGTAGGCGTCGGCGGCCGTTTCCCACGCCCGTTGAGCCTCCATCCGACGGCCGAGCTCCGTCACGAGGCGCACGAACTGACGGCGCAGTTGTTCGCGCGTGTGGCTCGCCCAGGCCGCGTCCTCTTCCGGCAGGAAGGAACCTCGGTAGAGGTTGAGGATCCGCTCCAACCGTCCAGTGATCTCGGGTACCGTGCGGCCGGATAGCTCTTGCAGCGGGATCTGTTGTGCTAGCTCGTTGAAGGCGTGCGCATCAATCCACACCACGTGCGGGTCCAGGGAGAGCAATCCCCCGCGCAACACCAGCGCCTCTGGGTGACCGAGCTTCTTGCGCAGTCGGTGCAAGGTGGTGTCGAAGGCGCGGTGGCTCGGTTCGTCTTCAGTGTCGGGCCACATGACTTCGCGGATGCGCTCTTCACGGACGTCCTGGCAGCGGTAGGCGATGAGAATTTGCAAAAGTTCGATTGGGCGGCGTTGTCCCTCGCTGGAAAGGTCGAGTGGTCCCGCCTGCGTTTCCACGGAGAAAGCGCCCAACGTGCGGATGCGGATCGGCCACGGCCATAAGCCGGTCGAGTCGATCTCCTGGCTCGGTGGCAGTTTGCGTTCAAGAATAAAGTGGCGGACGAAGTCCACCTCGATGTTGGCCGTCAAGGCGCGCGTACACAGTTGTGACAGCACTTCCGGCAGACGCCAGGCAAAGAAGTTCATGTACCGTTGCGAGCGCCCGATGGCGAAGGCGCGGCGCAGCGTGCGCTCGCCCGGTTCTGTTTCCCCGCTGCCGAGCTCCACGGCGGCGCGGTAGAGCAGAGACTGAAATTCAAGCCAGCGGCTCCCCATTGTCTTGGCGAAAGTTTCGGCTTGTTCCAGGTGCGAGAGCGCAGCACGTGCGTCTCCCTGTTTCCAACGCACCACACCGAGGCCGATGTGGATGATGGCCACGTGGAGAGGGGTTCCGGCTTCCTGCGCGAGCGCGAACGCTTTCTCCGCGGCTTCCGCAGCGCGCGGGACGTCTCCGCGGCGCAGGGCGATCTCCGCCGCCAGGCAGGCGTGCTGTCCGCGGTGGATCAGATTGTGCTCGCTGGTCGCGGCCTCTAAGCGGTTCAGAAAACATTCAGCCAGTTCGAGGTCACCCATCGTCAGTGCGCCGTGTACTCCGTTCATGAGCAGGTGGACGTTGGGGACGCTGTTGGCGCTCTCCGTCGCTTCGACGCCGCGGTAGACTTGGCGCATACACAACTCGGGATCGTTCTCCACCCAGGCGGCGACCGAGGACACGGCCTCCTGGAACACGTCGGCAACCAGGCCGGGGCTCGTCTGGGAGAAGGGCTGTCGCAGGATACGCGCGAGTCGCTTGGCCGCTTGAAAATCCCCGAAGAACTTTTCGTACTCATAAAGAGCATAGGCGACCAGGATGCGCGCGAATTCGTCGAGATCGGATTCGAGCAGGCGATAGGCTCGTACCACCAACTCGGCCAGAGCGGGATGGTCGGGTTGGCGCAGGATCAGCGCCGCCAAGTAAGTGAGCTCGGTATCGAGCTCGCTGCGCGGGGATGGGAATTCAGGAAATTGTTGGGTCAGAGGCTCGAATTCCGCGATCCAGTGGTCCAAGGGTTGCAAATGTCCCATCTCGCCGATGTAACTGCCGACGATGGCGTTCCAGCTCCGAAAGGCCCCTTCTGCCTCACCGCGTGCCCGGAACAGTTCGAGTGCGCGCGTCAGGCTGCGCCGCCCCGCCCCGTCTTTTTTGGGAAGCTGACAGGCGCCAAGCCAGTAGAGCAGCCAGGGATACGACTCGGTTTCCGCGGATGGAAAGCCGGCGATCCACGCTGCCACGGTTTCAAAGCGGCCCTGGAAATAAAGCTTGGCGGCTTGCTGCAACACGATACGGAAAAGTTCGTCCCAGGCTTCGATGTCTCGCAGACACTCGACGGCGTCTTCGATCTCCCCCGCTGTTTCAAGGATTCGCGCCGCCGTGGTCTTGAGTTCGCGCCAGCGCTCCGCTGAAAGGCTGGCGCGTGCACGGCAGAGCAAAAACTCTCGGAACAGCGGGTGGTATTGATACACCGTCTCCAACCCCGGGTGGCGTGCCGTGAAGTAGCCGGACCGACTCAGCGTCTCGAGAAGGTTTTCAGCCTCCTCGTGACCGCTGAGCGCGCGCGCCATAGCGCCGGTGGTTTTGGGAAGAAACGCGATGGAGAGCAGGATTTGTTGGGTCGTCGCGTCGGAGCGTTCGAAGACGTGAGCGGCGAAGTAATCGAAGAGTTGCTCCTGCGGCAAGTTGGAGTGCTCGGCGCGGGAGTCGTTGTCTTGTTCGTGGTTGCTTTGTTCAAGCAACAGGACGAGGCCGGCCGCCCAACCGTGGGTACGCCGCAGCAGATCTTGCAGCGCGGCGGGGGAAGGAGTGGGGTCACCGTGCAGTTTGGCGATGCGCAGGATTTCATCCTCGTGGAGGCGCAGCTCTTCCGGCGGCAGCACTTCGATGGTTCCGTTGGCGCGCAGCCTCGCCATGGCTGCAGGAGGAGGCGTGCGGGAGAGGACGATCACCCGCCCACTCTCGGGTAGCTGCTCGAAGCCGGCGCGCAGGACGTCGTGCAGAGCGCAAGTGGGAGGCAACGTGTGGTAGTCATCCAGCACCCAGACGAAGGGAGATTTCAGGCGGGCGAAGATGTTGTCGAAATAGTGCCGCGCAAAGGCGAGGCGGTGCTCGGGCGGGATGGGACCGTGGCTCGGAAGACTCTCTCCTTCTTGAGGGGCCGCCGCGCGCGCAGCGAGTTCGAGGTAGTGAAAAAACGTGGCGATATCGGCGTCGCGTTCATCGAGTTGATACCAAAGGGTGACGGGCCGGGCCTTGGAGAGATAACTGGCGACGAGCGCCGTTTTTCCTGATCCGGGTGGGCCTACGATCCAGCGTACCGGCGGCGTTTGGGTGGCACCCAGCCAGCGCTGCAGCCGCTGGCGCGCCACGATTCCGCTGGCATCGGGAGGGACAATTTTTGCGATAGCCATAAGAGCTCTGTCTTTCCCCCCACGCTCCGTGGGTGGACGGGTGAGTTGCCGCCGCTCCCCAGTGTGCCTAAAAAGACGTTACAAAAAGCTTACTTCGAATTGCTGAAGAGGGGGGCGTTGCTTGGTGCCTATCAATTATCCCCTATTTCAGTCATTGTGCGTATGCCGGATGACTCTGCTGTGAGTCGGAATGTGTGGGATGGGCATCTTCTGCGACCGCGCGGTGGGTGACCAGTCCAGAAGTCGGTCGGACAAGTACATCAGTCATTTTTGAGCCGTAAGGCCCCAACTCAATACGGATACCTAAGCGGGGAGCCCCCAGGGATTTTTGGAGATTTGGACTCACTTCTGGACTATGCATTGGACAAATGAGGTAAAGATTTCGGTGGACCTCGTTGTTTCTGACAAGGAGTGAGGAACACGCCTTTGCGGGGGGATAGGAGATCGGCTAATCAACGCCGCCTGGAGCGCCGGCGTTCCACTGCGGGGCGGTAGTTCAACCGGTTAGAGCACCGGCCTGTCACGCCGGAAGTTGCGGGTTCGAGTCCCGTCCGCCCCGCCAGGATTTGCTTTCCCGAATGCCTACTTCGATGTGCTTGGACTTCCCCGACTTTTCCAGGCCAATGCTTAACCTGCCGAACCGCCGTGTACGGACCCGTACGCACGGTGGTGTGGAAGGGGGAGGAGCCGCGGCGATATTACCAGACCGGCCGCTCCGGTCGCGAAATGAGCGCGGGGAAAAGCGTTTTGACGCGTTGTGTGGTCGCTGTGAATCGGATCATCTGCCCCCAGTTATCGGAAACATTCGGGTTCATCCTGAAAAAAACTACAGATGCTACGCCAGGGCAGTGATGACGCGACTGCGGAGGAACGTATTCTGGAGTTGACCCGTTTTCGTGGACACCGGACCCCTTACGGGGTAGTAGGAGTCTGCGATGTC
>Ga0247727_10010714_pt1 | contig 16183 bp, 16 predicted proteins | sample WisWelCaveWW1625_FD_202498 | JGI IMG/M metagenome (GOLD analysis project Ga0247727, IMG submission 202498) | Biofilm microbial communities from Wishing Well Cave, Virginia, United States - WW16-25 | ecosystem: Environmental > Aquatic > Deep subsurface > Groundwater > Cave microbial mat | place... | reverse complement strand
GCGTCGATAGGTGGCGCGGGCTTGGGGGTACTGGCGCTTGATGGCGAAGTATTGGCCCAGCGCGAGCCAGTTTGTGGCTGCGGCTTCGTTGGCCGTATTCATCAGGGCAAACTCCCGTTCGACAGCCGTGGTGCCTTGTTGGCCGGCCCGTTTCCTGACGGTGTCTCCCATCTGGCTCGCCATCGCTTCAATCTGCTCATTGTCCCGGATCGCGGATTCCACTCGGTTGGTCTTCAGATTGTCATAGAACGCGTCGGCATGATTCTTAATCATGTTCGCCCGCTCTTGGTAGGTATCGTGGGCACAACCGGCTCCTATCAGGCCGCAGGCAACGAGCACCAGTGATCTGTACGATGCGAGTCGGGGTCTTGTCATGAGTCGTGCTCCGTGGGCTGAAGCTCCAATATTCTCGACGCAGTTCATCCTACCGAATTCGGAGAGGAAACGCGACCGGGCGCCGTCACGCCTCCCGTGTCCTTTAGGAGTCTGTCCGACATTGACCGTTCTACTGCGGCGAACGATCCGCGACCATCTGCGTTGTTCTCGGCCCGAAAAAATCCTCAACGTATTCCAGCGAATACACCTCCGGTTTTTCCGGGCCTGCGGCCTCGCCTCTGGCCGCACCTCCTTCGCCTCGTCACGAAGGCAATGCCGGACAGGCTCCTAGTGACACTTGAGTCTGAAGTATGGTAAGAGTCCACCTCATTTTTGCAGGCTCTGTTTCGTCCCCATCGTCTAGCCTGGCCTAGGACATTGCCCTTTCAAGGCAGTAACACGGGTTCAAATCCCGTTGGGGACACCACATACGGTGACACACGCGCGAGGGGACCGGGGAGGAGTTGAAGATAGGAACCCCGCCCGGTCACTTTGTAGCCTTTTCTCCCGCTCTCGTCTTCGAATACCTCAAACTGTAGGGGTTGGTCCAGGAGCTTTCGGAGGATCTGTCTGGCCTCTGAGCGTTGGCGATCCAGCAACCCTTTGGCATCGGCCATCCGGTGGCGAAGTTCCCGCTTCAGTCGCGCCTCGTCCAGCGTCACCACATCGGCAGGCATCGTCAGTTGGTCGAGTTCAGCAACGAGGTCCTTCTTTCTGGACTCCTCAGCCTTGAGCTTCGCCAAGAGGGGTTCCATGTGCTGGCCTTTCGCAATGGCGTCGACCAAGTTGCGTTCATAGGCCTCGATCAGGGAGAGTTCCCGCTCAATCGCCTGGCGATGGGTCAGCCGCTCTGACTCTCCGGCACGGAGCCTGAGGAGAGCTTTCTCGATCGCCAGTTCGAGGATTCGCTCGTCAAGCGCTTCTCCGATCGCGCGAAGGAGGGCCTTGTCAATGCGGTCCTGATTGATCCGGACAGCATTCCGGCAGATGGTCGCCCCGCGTTTGCGATGGTACGCACAGCCATACGTCCGGCCCTTCCGTCGAGCGTAGTCTTTCCCGAGCGCTTCGATTGGCCCCCCACACTCCCGGCAGCGAGCCAGCCCACTGAGCAGATAATCAGATTGCACGTCTCGCAAGACACCCCGTTGCCGGTATTGATCGCTCAGGCACTTGTTGACCCTGAACCGCTCCTGCACCGCGTTCCACAGATCCTCAGACACAATGCGCAGCTCGGGCGCGACTACGGTGACGAGTTCCTCTGTCGGTCGCCGCCGCCGCCGTTTGGTTCCACCTCGTTCAAACTTTTGCAACTCGCCCCACACAATCACGCCCTTGTATAAGGGACGTAGGAGGATTTCTCGAATGGCGGAGGGCGCCCACCCGGCACCGCCACGGGAAGCGGGAACCCCCTCTTCGTTCAGACATTTGGCAATCCGGGTCAATCCCATCCGTTCGTGGAACAGCGCAAAGATCCTTCGCACGATCGCAGCTTGCGCTTCGTTGACCACGCGGAGCACATGCAGCCGGCGTCCGTCAGGTGTCTGCACTTCTCGATTGTCGTAGCCGAGGACCTTCCCGCCTGTCACATGGCCAGCCTTCGCTTTGCGGAGCATCGCGTCATAGGTCCGTTGTTTCGCGCGTTCGCGTTCCATTTCGGCCGCAAACCCGGTCAAGGACATCATCACCTTATCAAGCGCGCTTTCGAGTGTGCGCTCGCGATCCTCCAGATAGTAAAACGCGCGCACCCCCGCATCGATGATTTGCTTGAGCGCATAGGCAGTTTCAATTTGCTCACGACCAAGGCGAGACTCTTCCGACATAATCAGGAATTGAAACGCTGGCCGAGGCTTTAGTGCGTTCATGAGACGGATGAAGCCCGGACGCTTCACGAATTCCGCCCCGGAAATGCCGTCGTCAACGAAGATGGAATGTTCATCGACCATCCAGCCCTTCTTTGTGGCATACGCCTTTGCGTGTTCAATCTGGCGCGTGACGGATTTCTCCTCGTCGCTCACGCCGGTTTGCTCCGTGGATTTCCTGGCGTAGATTGCAGCAATCATCGCTTCCCCCTGTATTCCACTAGACCACTGATTGAGACACCCAGTACTTTCGCCAGTTTTCTGAGCGTACTGAGCTGAGGATCATAATGTCCCGTTTCCAGGCGTCCGATATAGCTCAAGGTGAATCCCGATTTCTTGGCCAGCATGAGCTGAGTCAATTTCTTCTTATCGCGAAGGTCTTTGAGGCGTTTGGCAAGCGGTACCATGTCTTTCATTATGCTCTATAGACCATACTATGTCAAGAGAAAAGTTGGCTTGCTGGCCATTCAGGTATCGGGTTGTCTCGAATATCTTTCACGAGGGCATCGGCTAACAGGGTCGCTACTCGGTCCACCATATCGGCCGGCCAGGAGGAAGACGGTACGAACGAACAGCCCAAGGAAACTGTCTGGGCTCGACTACTGGCGCCTGGATAGGATCGCGTTAGTCGTATGTCTTGTCTTGGTCGGGACATGGGCTAGAACTTCTTGACCTTCATCTCGGCGCCTTGATTAGTTCGACCGGCTCGGGCTTGGCCTGTTGTTCAAACGCCTTCTTGGACCGCAGCACCGATGCTTTCGACGCTTGCTCGAAGGCAGACTAGTTTCCCGATAGCGCGCGGGTTTCTCCTCAGTTCAGGCTTGCCAGTGCAACGCTGTAGCTGGCACGTCTTCCTCGTAGCGTCCGTTGATCTTGTTCCAGCACAACGGAACGACACCGACAGAACCAACTTCTCGAAAGCGAATCTTCTGCACGTAGAGTCTCACGGGCTTGTCGGGTTCATTCTCGTCTCGCCAGATTGTGAGGCAGTTGTCCGCCTTGTTGCGCCAGTGCGCGCTGCCGGAGATGTCATACGGGGTGGGCACAGGGTAGCTGCCGTCGTCGCGCCGGTAAAGCTTCTGGGGGTGCGCGACAAGCCACACGTGGACGCCATGCGCGCGGGCGAACCGGCGAATCTGCCCGAGCGACGTGGAGATATACTCCGTCTCAGTTTGTCCACTTGGTCGGGTATGGTCGAACTCGCTCCACGGGTCGATAATGAGCCCGCGAATGCCGTAACGGGCCACGAGACGCTTGGCTGTGTCCAGTAGGCCGGGAATCGTCAAGCTCTCCTCCGGCGCGATGAAGACGAAATGCCCATGGAGCCAGTTGAGCGCGGTCACGACTTCTTCTTGCGGTAGCCGTTGCGACGGCCCTTTACGAAACGGCCAGCCTGTGTATTGCTCGATCAACTTGGCGAGATGGCGCGGGACCGGGAGGTTTTCCGGGGAGCAGACGGCAATTGCCCACTCGTGTTCGCGAGCGAGGTTCACGGTCAATGCGTCGAGCCATTGGCTTTTCCCGTGGCTGGGAATGCCGGTTACGATCGTCAGCTCTCCTGGCCGGACGGTGTAATGCTGGTCCACGCTGGGCCAGCCCGTGCTCATGCCGCCGGGGAGACCATCGAGGTACAGCGCCATCACATCCCCGGCCAGATCGGCAACGGTCAACACGCCTTTGATCGGAAACGGCTTGGCTGACTCAATGCACTCGCGCAAGATCTCCGCGCCATGCTGGAGCAAGACATCGTTTGTATCCTTGCAGCCATCCGGCCACGTCACCCGCCAGCAGCGTTCAGGGCCGAGACGCCTGGCGAGTTCCTCTTCGAGCGTCTTGCCTGGCGGGTCATGGTCCACGGCCAAGATGATCTTCTTGAGTCGGTCGAGCACGCATGCGCACGTCGTCAGGTATTCAAATTTCGCCTCGCTGGACTTCGAGCCAGCGGGCGGGGCTCCATCCGGCACACTCGCCGCATTCGTGATACCAGCAACTTCTAGCGCCAGCTTGTCGCATTCGCCCTCCACGATCACGGCCCAGTCCTCGGTCAGATCATCGAGCCCGTACAGGATCTTTTCCGCATCCTTCACTTGGCGAAAGTGCTTCCCTTCGAACGTGCGATATTTCACGTTCACCACTTCGCCGCCACGGACGTAGGGAAACGTCATGCACGGCACCTCCTCCTCAAGTTGTGGCATGTAGACCGTTTCAAGCCCGATGCCCTGCCTCGCTAACACTTCTTCGGGAATGCCGCGCCGCGCAAACCAATCCCGCACCGCTGGCTGAATCGTTGACGGTTTTGTGTAGGTTGGCCTCACAAGCCGTTTCGGGGGACGCGAGCGAGACTCTTCGCCAGCCTGCAATGAGCCGCGCCAGTCGCAATGGTGACAGATCCAGACATCGGCAACCGTGTTGACCGAGAGGCATCGGACTTTTGATTTCTTCCGCGTGTGGCTGCATTGCGGGCAGGTCGTCTGCACTTCCACGCCAGAGCGTCCGCCGAGATCGATTTTGAATTCGCCGAAGGTTTTCATAGAGGGAGACGCTCTGTGCTGGACTGCCGTGCGTTCTCATAATTGCCTGCCAAGATTTTGTCGCGATTCGTCGGCTTGAGCACCCAATCCAGGGAAGCCTGGAACGTGCCGCGAGCGCCAGGCGCGCGGCCGCATAAAAACGGCGAGGCTTGGACCTGTTGAAACAAGCCCGCCCACCACGCTGGGTCAGGATGCTCGGAGAGCCGCGTGTGAATCTGCTTGCGAATGGTGGGGCCTAACGTCTTGCACTGTTTCACGCCAGGGATCGCGTTCCATTTCCGGTGAATCTCTTCCGGCTGTAATCCATTCACAACCGCCTCGACCCCCTTGGGGGGTAGGGGGGGCTCCTGCTCCTGTTCTTGCTCCTGCTCCTGCTCCTGAGATGGCGAACGTTTGGGGGAACGTTGGGAGTAACGTTTCGCCAACGTTTGGGTAAACGTGTCAATGAGGTCCTCTGAGAGGTAGGTGGTATGGCTGGAAAAGCGCGCCAGCAGCGACGTTACTGGCAAATCGTCAAGGTCTTTCAGATTGCCAATGACGTTGTTGGCGTTCTCGGGTTGGTTGTATTTCCACCAGGTCGGGAGATAGAGCACGCGGGCCTCTGGATCCCACTCCCAATTCAAGGTCTGACAGACCTTCGCGAAACCTTTGCGGAACGTTGGGGGTAACGTTCCCAGATCCTCACGGGCTTTGCCGGGGGAGAATGAAAAGAGGCCGATCCGATTCGCTTGGGCGGTCAGGATGTAGAGGGCAATGCGTTGTTCCTCGCCCGTCAACTGACGAAACTTTTCGTCTGTCCATATTCTCGGATCAATTTTTCTAAAGCGTGCGGCCATCTCAAACCCTCACTCCACTTTGTTCGGCGATTACCAGGAACTCTTCATCAGTCAAATGCCGACCGAGTTCAACTTCCAAGCGGGGGCGCAGCTCAGCGCGACGTGAGATTTCCTTCAAAACCTCGGCCATCACCGTTCCGACGTGGACAAATCCGCCGCCCTCGCGCTCGCCTTGTCCTTCAGTGAGCAGTTCGTATGTCACTTTGGCATCTCGCTTTGCCGACTCGGAATGAGTATGGCGCGAAGCCGTTCCACATCCGCTTGCCCGTACCGGCGATGGCCGTTCGAGTCACGTGTGGCGGGAGGAATTCGCCCTGCCCGCTCTAGCCGCCTGATCCAATCCGTACTGACCCCAAGTTGTCTGGCCACTTCTATGACCCGCATATTCCACCCTCCTAAGGTTGCCTGTAGAATCCTAAGGGGACAATCGTTATAATTGGCAAAACTGGACATTGGCCACATGCCGATTCCTTCCGCTGCGATCACCACCAAATTCCAATCTGTTGGGTCGCTTCTCGACCATCTCTCCAAGGCCATTGCCCACAGCATTGAGAGCGAGGCCTCTGTCCACCTAGAACTCCCAATAGATACTTCAGGCTCCTTGGTGCTTTGCTCCGGGGAAGCTCCAGGACTAGAGGGTCTAGTTCGCCGGCAGAGAACACCCCTCCGTCCAGGAGAGAAGCAGGTGCCTTTCGTTTTGGTGGAACTACATCAAACCAAGCTGATTAGCGAAGAGGAACTGAAGGATGCGCTCTTGCAAGACGCCCCCGATGCCCTTATCAGGCTTACTGCACCTCTAAAGACGGTGACACTTGTCGTAAGAACTGGCGGCAGAGCCAACTCGAATCGCCTTGATCGGCGAATGATGCACGGCATTCGCCGAGCTGATTCTTGGCGTTTTGATCCACAAAAGCATGATCCATTCGAGGTAGCCATTCAGAAAGCTCGGCAGAGAGGCGAAGAGGAAAGCGCCGCATTGCTTGAGGAAGTGGTAGCGGACTTGGAGAAGACGAATCGAGCACGCCGAGAAACGATATGGTGGCGAACCGTGTTGCTCCCCAGATGCCGCAGCAAGAAAAGAGAAGAAACCGGGGAACAAGCCGGATTTCTACTCAGGCTCGCAGTTCTGCAGGAAGGTTTGATAGATGTCGAAAAGGATAAAGAGGCGCGAGAAAATCTTCAGGTTGAAGCCTGCAGTTACCTGCGTCGGAGCATTCCACATATCCCTACCGATGGCTCCGCCCATATGATTCTTCAGGAGTTGATGAAGCATTTCACTGAACCCGAAGATCCACTCGCCATCTGGCGCTATATCCAGCGCGTCGCGAAGGGTGACCTTGAGTATTGTGACAACATTCGTAGGGAGCGAGAAGCGGCACCAAATCGCAAGGAATCACTGTGTGAAGACAAGGATCATGCCATTCGGGAGTTGGAATCTTCGCAATCTGTCTGGGAAGAAAGAGACGAGCCGGAGGGCCTCGTTTTTGAAGACTTAGATCTTAGCGAGGTTTACGAAGGCGAACGGAAGCGAAAGTTGCCCAGAAAGGTTCTCAACTCCCAGCATACTTTTTCTATTCGCGAAGCTGCCCACCAGGCGGGAGTCAGCGTAGACTTCGTGTACGACTCAATCCATCGGGAAAAGGTAAAAGTCCAAGGCAGGTCTGGAAACTGGAGGATGGATGCCGAGGCATTAGAACAACTGAAACGCTTAGAAAAAGAGCGGGATACTCGCAGTGCGGTCAGAGCTATGCTTCTGAAGCAAGGGAAATCTCCCGAAGCTGCGACAAAGTGGATTCAGCGCGGCCTGAAGAATGGACAAAGCCTGGAGCAAGTGGTGAAGTCCCTGTTGACCGACCTTAAAGCTGCTGCAAAGTCACGTGCGGCAAGCACGGCGAATAATCTGCACGAGATCACGAAAGGAGCGATACTATGAAACTCATCATCGGAGTGCTCGTTGGGCTGGTACTCGGTTCAGGGATCAGCGCCGGCGCGGATTATTTAGAACAGCTGCGCCAGCAGAATCGTGACGAGGTACAGCGCCAGCAGGCCGAGGCCTTGCAGAATCTCTATTGGCAGCAGCAACGGCAATACCAGCAGCAACAGCGGATGAATCCCTGCTGAGTGCTCGGGATACCGTCTGGCACAGGCGGCGTGGTGAGACAGATCGAGCGGAGGCCGGACGGGACGTTGTATACGAAGTGAGGTGGCAGCACGTAGATCGGCTTGACGGGTCCTTACGCTATAGCTGGATGCCGTTCCTTCCAGTGCCAGGCACACCACGCAATGGGATCGTGATCGAAAGTCAACCGAGGGAGAGACGGTAACCATCTAAACCAAGAGCTGCAATTGGCGGCACAGGCGAAGAAGAAGAAATGAGCCAGACAGTCAAAATCAGGCATCGGCGCGTGACGAGCCAAGGCGTCACCGTGATTGGCGCGGTGAACGGCGAGCGCGTGATGGTGGATATTCCTCGACGGTCGTTGGATGATTTAGCTGAGGCGGACGCGGAGAAACTGATGAAGCGACATCTCGTAGCCGTCTATCGGTATCAGAAGGAATTTCCTGGTGGAGAACGGGAATTATCCAAGTCCCCTTCTACTGGGAACACCTGCATGTAGGGGGAACCCCAACCCTGGCGGGACAGGGTATTCGCGCCGTCGCTCTATGGGATTCCGGCTAGTAGGTTAGCAGAGAACCAACACATCGTCACGCCGGAAGGACACGCAGAGCATGCCCCTGCCTCAAAACCTGACCAAGATGGCCCCATGCAAAAGGACCGATCCTGTTCGTCCTCTCACACGCTTGACAGGCCACGGTGGGCGGCCTAACCTCTCAAAAATTCGGACAATTCACCCTATGAATCAGCACAAGACGCAACAAGCCGTTTCCGTTGTAGGGTTCGTGTTAGCAGGGATTCTCCTGTCCACTTCTCTTGCATGGGCCATCAAGGATGCACGTCCCTTTTGGACTGAGAAATCAGCCTTTATCGAAGGAGAAGAGCTGTTCGTGGTTGGGGTGGCATCAAAGGCACGGACGGTTGAAGAAGGGCGACGGCAGGCGTTTGAGCAAGGCAAGGTTGAGCTGATGAACTTCGCACAGATAACCAGCCTCGAAGCTCAAGGGCTCGTGATTGAGACGCAAATGACCTTTGAGGAGCCGAATGCAGATGGCACCGTGACGGTGTATCGGCTCTTGCGAGTCCCCGCATCCAAGCTGGTGGCCATTCAAGGCCGTCTTAAAGCACAGAGTCAAGCCCAGGAGCAGACCATAGAGCAGTCGCGGAAGGAACTGGCAGTGATTCAACAAACGCTCACGCAGAAGCAGAACGAACTGGAGACTCGATCCAGGGGTGTTGAGGAAACTCTTGTTGCAGTGTCTCGGCTCCAAGCGACGTTAGGAGAGAAGGCCACAAAATTGGATCAGCAGCAACGGCAAGTCGAGCAGATGTTGCAGCAGATCAATGCGAAACTCCAGTCGAGCAGTACGCCCACTAATCGATCAAAGCGAAATGGGTCTTTGGTGGACCGCCTCAAAGAGACAGATGCCAAGCTCGATGCGAGCGAGCAGGAATTGAGCCAACTCGCCCGGCAAATTCAGGAGCGAGTAAAGTCGAGCTCTCAGAAAGCCTGTCGGTTTGTCACGCCTGGGATGAGACCATCTGAGTTGAAAACCCTTCTGGGAAGCCCGGATGGTGAGATCTACAGAGGGACGGATGATAATGATGACACTTGGGCATATGGGACTACCAACGTGAGATTTAATCACCAAGGCGTTGTCATGAGCGTTTCAGATTGTCAGCGGTAATACCAGCATTTCTCAGCTCCCCGCTAGTCAACCGTAGTTGCAAGAGAAGCTGAAGAAGGGGCGGGAGTGATAAAGGAGCAGGGGCGACTATGAACCGATGGAAATACATCTTGCTCGTGTGCGCCGCTCTCTTAGTCCTCGATCTCGCACGAGAAGTGGAATATAGACAAAACGGGGTGTGGACATCATTGCCAAGTGACACCATTGAGCTTCCTCTTGCCGCACTGATCGAAAGGATGACTCAATGACGTGGGCACGACGTATCAACCTTTTTACGTTTTTTTGTCTCACGTGGCTTCCTGTGTTTTGGAGTTTCCGCGACAATGTTGGGGGGCAGTTAGGCTATGGCTTACTGCCGTGGACCGGTTGGGGCATGGTGCTTAGTTGGAGCTTATGGCTTGTCAGTTGTTTTGTGTGGGTCAAGATGATTATGCTGCCCCTGCGCAACTGGCTTGACTCGAAAATCACCCATCGAGCGATTTGCAATCCTCTGAACGGCCATGCTGACTGACCCTATGCCTTGAGAACCTCCGCCAATCGCCTCTTTTTTAGCCCTGGAAGAGAGCAGACCTTGACCCCTCAGCGGTACCGCCGCCGTATTTCCGCATTGGCTTGTCGGACTATCATTCCACGCTGAGAAATTTCTCGCAAGTGCGACGGAGCCTTACGCATGAGGGCAAGCCCGCCACGCTTCCCCAGCATTGAGCGGCCCCAGCGAGAGTTGTGCCACCGTCCCGCCTTGAGCGACGACACAAGCCCACCTATTCGGGCAAACAGCCGCTTTCCTCTGAGAGGCCGCGTAGCTTGAAGCATCTGCAACCGGTGGTGGGCCGCCTCGACTAGATGACTCGGAAGCCGATCAAAGGCAGAATGCATACGCCACACACGCAAGGTTCGCTAGGGCTGGAGGATCTTCTGTCCAGTCTACTCCAAAGATAGGCTTCGTTGCCTCTCAGCATTCGCATGGGGGCTTCTGAGATCCCCGAGGGGATCCTGAAATTTTTCTCAGCCTTGTGTTTGAGAAAAGTTCGCGCAGATGACTCCCCAAATTTACGGCCGATACCCCACCCCCCGGCTTGCCAAAGGTCCACGCGCGCTCCCGCAGTGGGCCTAGCTTGGTCATGGAATGATTAAGTAGTGAAGCATGGATGATTCGTTGTGCGGGTCGATTTCGCGTCCTCACGCCGTGGTTCTGCTAGAATCTCGGCGATCGTAGGCGTCCTTTCGACACTTACGCAACGAACACCCGGACCTCGATGGGGAAGGTGAGGCTATGCGTGTCTCTGTGTGAACTCCCCGTTGGGGACACCAATCCCACATTTCGTCTCCTCATACCCGACTCGCCGTTTCAGTCTTTTCATTCCGTTGAGTTTGTCTCGTGAGCTGGATAGACTAGAACATTCCGCAGGATAGCCGCGCGAGACGGGCGGGACGAGCGAGACGGCCAAACGCGGTGAGAACCCAGGCTGTCCACGTCGCGCCTTTCTCGCATGTCTCGCGCGTCACGCGCCACAGGCTGTGGCGCTGGCGGACTTTTTCAGCATCCTGCCAGAACGCTACGGGCGATGGAGGTGCCGGTGCGTGGACAACGGACGATGTTGTGGACTGGAATCAGCCTCGTGACAGGGGCAGTCTGTCTTGGGGCGGCAGAGCCACAGCCCTCAAAGGGTGGGCAGGCGGTTTTGTCGGTCGAGGCGGGTCGAGGACTGGATGGCGCTCCGATGGTCCTCATCCCTGCCGGTCCATTCACCATGGGTAGTAGAGACGGCTTCCCAAACGAGCGGCCTGAACACACCGTGACGCTTGATGATTACTACATCGATCGGTATGAAGTCACCCTCAGCCTTTACCGGAGGTTTCTGGAGGCGGGGAAACAGGAATCTCCTCCGACATGGGACGATGAGGCGGCGACGGCTGTTGGAGATCGGCCGGCCATTGGGATGAGATGGGAATCGGCAGCCGCGTATTGCCAATGGGCGGGGAAACGGCTTCCGACGGAAGCTGAGTGGGAGAAGGCGGCACGGGGGACTGACGGGCGCCGGTATCCGTGGGGAGATATGCAGCCGTTCGTCGACATTGCAAACTATAACCGAGGAATGTGGGTCAGTGAAGCCATCACGTTGGTGGCGGTCACTGGCGGCCTCGAGGGAATGAGCGTGCGGCATGGGCTCAAAGAGGGCGGGAGGAGTCCGTTTGGCGTCTCGCACATGGCGGGGAATGCGGCAGAATGGGTGGCTGACCGGTATGAGCGCGACTATTATCAGAAGAGTCCTGGGAATAACCCACCCGGCCCCGCTACTGGTGAAAAGCGCGTGCTGCGAGGTGGGTCATGGGCGGATTTACCGTCTGCTTTGCGTGTGACGGCGCGGTTCTCCGCTGAGCCGGATTTCGAGGATCGAACGGTCGGATTTCGCTGTGCCATGAATGTGACGAAATGAGTGGTGCCGGCCTGGTGCAAACTGAAAGGTTTCGGAGGAAGCGCATTCGGCAGTCTTACGTTTCACCTTTCACGTCTTACCTTTTACGGCCCTTTAGCACGAAGCTGCCGGACTTTTTCTGCGACTGGTTCCATGCCTGAACGACTTGTCACGCCTCTCATCGTAATTGCGCTGCTACTCGGGACGTTGTTGGCCCTCCGTTCCATCAATTCCTCTTCGGTGAGGCCTAGACCTGTCTCATCGGTGGTAGCGCTTGCCGCTGACATGGTTCCGCTGGTCACCGGAGACGAACCGATCACAGAGATCTTTACGAGAGCCGGCTGCGCGGTGTGCCACACCGTTCCGGGTATTCCGGGGGCCGATGGGCGCGTAGGGCCTCCCCTCTTGTTAGGCACCACGGGGCCTGTGCGATTGGCCGATCCATCTTACCGGGGCCATGCGATGACGGTGCATGATTATGTGATCGAATCGGTTCTCGAACCGGGAGTGTTCGTCGTGCCGGGATATCCGGCCGGCACGATGCCGATATGGTATGGCGCGAAACTCAGCGCCCTCGCGCTGGAGAAGATTGCGTCGTATCTTGAGCGGCAAGGGGTTACTGAGGCTCAGTAAGCGCGGTGATCCTCGCCGGACTGGTGACGAGGCGCGTGTGAGGTGAGGGGGGCTATCGTTTACGCAGGGGGGTCACGTTTCCAGAACCTCCCCCCTGGATCTTGAAAGCACCGGTCGAAGAGGCACCTGGTTTTTTGTCGAGGAGCGTGTTGATCGCATCGTCTCCTCTAAGACCTTCGAGCTTGATCTTGAGCCGGAGGTTGTTCGCGCTGTCGGCATTGATCAAGGCTTGTTCGAGCGAAATCCTCTCTTCCTTATACAGTTGGAATAAGACGTGGTCGAAGGTCTGACAGCCTTCATCCACCCCTTGCTCCATCGCTTCTTTGAGCGAATCGACTTCAGCCTTCTTGATGAGATCCTTAATGCGGGGCGTGTCGAGCATAATTTCCAGTGCCGGAGCCCGCTTCCCGTCCACGGATGGCACGAGCCGCTGAGAGATGATGGCGCGAAGATTGAGCGACAACTGGAGATAGATCTGCGCATGTCGCTCCACCGGGAAAAAATTCATGATGCGTTCAATGGCCTGGTTCGCGTTGTTCGAGTGGAGCGTGCCGATGCAGAGGTGCCCGGTTTCCGCAAAGGTGATCGCGGCTTCCATCGTTTCCGTGTCCCGGATTTCGCCGATCAGAATCACATCCGGCGCCTGCCGCAGGGTATTCTTGAGTGCATTTTGAAATGAGAGCGTGTCGAAGCCCACTTCTCGCTGCGTAATGAGCGATCGCTTATGATTGTGCACGAACTCAATCGGATCTTCCACGGTCACGATATGGCCGGGATGGGTGGTGTTACGGTGGTCGATCATGGCTGCGAGGGTGGTGGATTTTCCGGAACCGGTGGCTCCGACTACCAGCACCAACCCGCGCTTTGTCATGGCGATGTCTTTCACAATCGAAGGCAAGCCCAGCTGCTCGGAGGTCTGGATCTCGGCTTTGATATGCCGGAAGACCAAGCCGACGTTCCCTCGCTGCCGAAAAATATTGACACGGAAACGGCCAAGCTCCTTGTAGTAGAGGGCCAGATTCATTTCCATTTTTTCCTCGAATTCTCCACGCTGCTGACCGCGCATCAGCGCCAGCGCGAGGGCTTCGAGTTGTTCGTTGGTGAACGGCGGCGCGTCGGTTTGTTGTGTCGAGCCGTGGACGCGATAGACCGGAGCCGAGTCGACGGTCAGGTATAAGTCTGACGCTTGTTGATCCACCATGACTTTCAAAAGACTGCGAACATCCATCTCTACTCCCGTTTCTTCCTGTCAAGTATCCTAGGCCGCGCCGCCTATTGCGGATCCAAACAGATTGGGGTTCATGCTGCGCGATTGGGCTTCGCTCTTCGTGACGAGTCCACGGGTCGCTAAATCGAACAACGCCATGTCCATTGTTTGCATGCCGTCTTTCTGACTGGCCTGCATGACCCCGGGAATCTGGTGCAGCTTGCCCTCTCGAATGAGATTCCGAACCGCGGTCGTGGCGACCAGGATTTCGAGGGCGGCGACACGCCCGCCTGATTTTTTCTTGAGCAGGGTTTGCGTGATGACCGCTTCCAAGGCTTCTGCGAGCTGTGTGCGAATCTGGGACTGTTGGTTTGGGGGAAAGGCGTCGATGATGCGGTCGACGGTTTTCGGCGCGCTGGAGGTGTGGAGTGTGGCAAAGACCAAGTGGCCCGTTTCCGCAGCAGTCAACGCGAGCTGGATGGTTTCCAGGTCGCGCATTTCACCCACGAGGATGATGTCCGGGTCTTCGCGGAGAGAGGCTCGCAGCGCGTTCGCGAACGACAGGGTATGGACGCCCATCTCCCGCTGATTCACGAGGCATTTTTTTGTCTTGTGGATGAATTCGATCGGATCTTCGATTGTGATGATGTGGCCTTCGAATGTGTTGTTCAAATAATCGACCATAGAGGCCAGCGTCGTCGATTTACCAGACCCGGTTGGGCCGGTCACAAGGATCAGTCCTTTTTCCCGATCGCAGAGCTGCCGCACGACCGGAGGCATGCCGAGCTTTTCCATCGGAACGATCGTGGTGGGAATGTTTCGGAAGCAGGCGCCAAGCCCACGGTTTTGGACGAAAACATTGACGCGGAATCGGGCGATGTCGCCCAGTTCAAAGGAAAAATCACACTCGCGCTTTTCCTCGAAATTCTTCCGCTGGGTATCGCTCATCATGTCATAGATCAGCGCGTGCGTTTCTTCCGGTGTCAGCGCGGGATGATCGAGTTTCTTGAGGTCACCGTTCACACGGATCATCGGTGGCTCGCCGGCGCTGATGTGACAATCTGACGCGCCCTCCTTTGCCGTGAAGGTCAGGAGCTTCGAAATATCCATGAAGAGCACTCCTCGGTATGAAAGGGTAGTGAGATGATGGTCTGTCGGACCGCACGACTACTGGAGAGCATAATGCCACAGGGTGATGAGAAAGCAAGGAAATAGCCCTAACCCGCATGATTCATGAAGCTTCTGCTGCAAGCGCGGATACGCGGCTGCGACGGGCAGTCTCGCCGTTCAGCCCTTCGACGTACTGCACGAGTACGCCTCAGGGCTTCACGTCTCCGAGTGCCCGTCTCGCATCCCCTCCCTCACCCTCCCCATAGTATGGGGAGGGACGGGGTGGGGGGCGACGAACCTTCGTGAATAATGAGGGCTAAGCGGCTGCGAAAATTCTTCGGTGCTTGTACCTCTCAGGTGTTCAGGTTGAAGACTAAAAGCCTTCAGTCTATCTACCTGAGTAGTTACCGGTGGTTTAGTGTAGATAGATGAGGGCCTCAATCAGATCAGCCCCGCCGATTGCCCTGCGCGTTGAAATACGGTGAGGGCGTAATCGATGTGGCTGGGGGTGTGCTCGGATGTTACCGTGACGCGGATGCGGCTGGTGGCGTCCGGAACGGTAGGAGGACGAATCGCCGGAGCATACACGCCTTCTGCGAACAGGTGTTCGGCAAAGGTGAGTGCGGTTTCGGCATTGCCGACGAGGATCGGCATGATCGGACTGACGCTGGGGGTCAGGCTGAATCCCAATTGTGTCAGTCCTGAGAACAACCGTTCGCGGTTGGCCCACAAGCGCGCACGTCGTTCCGGCTCTCGTTGCATGACTCGTAACGCCGCCGCGACGGCAGCAGCCGAACTCGGTGGGGGCGCCGTGGTAAAGATGAAAGACCTGTTTGTGTTCATGAGATAACGGATCAACGTCGAGGGCCCAGCGAGGTAGGCACCACTGCTGCCGAAGGCTTTGCCCAAGGTCCCCATCTGAAACGGGATCTGTGTATCGAGGCCGAAATGTTCGGCCGTTCCCCGCCCATGCGGTCCCATCACGCCTGTACCGTGGGCGTCATCGATATAGAGATCGGCCTCATAGTCCTGGGCCAACCGACTGAGTTCGGGCAACGGCGCGAGATCTCCGTCCATACTGAACAGGCCGTCGGTCACAATCAGGGTGCGTCGCGCCCGGCGTCTCTTGGCCAGAAGGGACTGGAGGTGGCTGGTATCGTTGTGGCGATAGATTCGAAAGTCGGCTGCGCTTAGACGGCAGCCGTCGATCAGGCTGGCATGGCACAAGCGATCGGCCAGGATCAATCCGCCTTGTTCGATCAGTGCAGGGATGGTTCCAATGTTGGCAAGGTAGCCGGAGCTAAAGGTCAGCGCGGCTTCGGTACCTTTGAACTGTGCCAGCGCAGACTCTAGCTCTTGATGCGGTGGCAACGAACCTGAAATCAACCGAGAGGCTCCAGCTCCGGCTCCA
>Ga0247727_10010713_pt1 | contig 16185 bp, 13 predicted proteins | sample WisWelCaveWW1625_FD_202498 | JGI IMG/M metagenome (GOLD analysis project Ga0247727, IMG submission 202498) | Biofilm microbial communities from Wishing Well Cave, Virginia, United States - WW16-25 | ecosystem: Environmental > Aquatic > Deep subsurface > Groundwater > Cave microbial mat | place... | reverse complement strand
GACTGCCAGGAGAGAATATCCAACTGACGCGCGCATACGGTAACATCAGCCAGCCTACATCACCAATCCACGTAGGCGAATTGGGGCAGCGTGTCTTTGACCTCGGCGGCGTCCAGCCGCACGGGGATGAAGCGGCGGCGCTGATTGGTCGGGTCGCGGAACATCGCTGTGTGGCGTTCGAGCGTCACCCATTCAGAGGCGAAGGCGTTGGCGGACATCGCCAGCACGAGCGTCCGCGATTGCTCCAGGCCCTCTTCGATCTTGAGCAGGATCGGGTCGCCGGGCCGAATCTCCCATTCATCCAATCCCATGGGCCAGACGCGCAGCCCGTCACGGCGCAGCCGCTCGGCCAGCTCGCGCACCGCGGGTTTGTCTTTGGAGCTGTGGCTGATGAAGACGTCGTATTTGAATTGTTCGGCCATAGGCTTCTTGCCTCGTCTGTGTAAATGTCTGAAGATTGATCGGCGACACCCGGCAGCCTACCAAATGATCGGAACCAAGGCGGCGTTGACGATATCCAGATCTTTGGTGAGCAGCACGGCTTGCTGACCCAGGCTTTGCAGGTGTTGCGTAGTCGCCACGATCAACCGGTCGTGCATTTCCGGCACGGCGAGCGCGGACTGGCTCTGTTGCAGGATTTCGAGCGTCACCGGATAGACCTCGATGCGCTGGTCGCTGATGACATCATTGAGCAGGTCGGCGACGGAAGGAATTTTCGTGCGCCCTTTTTCGACGGCGTAGGCGGCTTCGGCCAGCGCAATGACCGAGATGATCATTTCGCTGGCCGGATCGCTCATGATTGTCAGGGCGTTACTGCCGAGCCGCGCGTTGCCTTCCTGATACCAGATCAGCGCGTGAGCATCGAGCACGTGTTTACGGGCCATTTAGATCCTTCTCCGTCGGATGCCATTCGGCGATGCGGAAATCTTCCTCGGTGGACATCTGACCGGGCGCGTCTTTGTATTTGCCGTAGACCAAACCCTGTGTTGGCTGGCGTGACGGCTGCGGCTGGTCAGCGCATCCGAGCAACTCGGCCACACGCTTGATGAGTTGCAACTGCTCGTTTGCCGAGAGCTGCTGCACTTGGTTCATAATCAAATCGAGTTGATTGGCTGCCATCATTTCACCTCCTTGTTGGCGCCGCTCGAATTATACGCAATGGTAGCGTAACGTCATAGTTTGATTGAAAGTGAAACCAGGTTAGGGTCTCGGGAAAAGAAAAAAGGGCTGGCCGCCCGAATGCAACCAGCCCTGTCGCGCCGTGCCCGTCTTGTTTTCAGCAGTTCGGCGGGAAGACCGGGATGGTGTAGACCATCGAGGCCGTGTTGCTCAGGACGTGCAGGTTGTGGCCCTGATTGAACGCACCTGCGCTCGCGGCGGCGTTCGGGTTGAAGTTGATCACGGCGCCCGTCAGCCCCTGATCGTTTTGCGAATAGAGTTTGATCCATCCGGAACGGCCTGCCGGAATGAATTGCTCGAAGCGCGGCGCGGTGCGCGGGAAGTTGTTCGAGAGCGAGCCGCGCAACTGGCACAACCCGGGACTGAAAGAGAAGCTCAAGGCATTTTCCGCATCGTCGTAGAGAATCCCGAAGATGCCCGTCAGCGTCGCCGTCCCCAGGTTACCGCCGATGCGATTCAGGATCAGCAGCGTGTCGTTGCCGTCGGCTCTTGACGGGATGTTGTCCAACGCCAGCGCGCGCGGCACGACGTTATAACTCAGACCGTTGAACTCCAACACTGCCGTCGTTGAATTACCGTCGCACGGGGGCAATCCGCCGTCAATGGCCGTGATCGCCTCGGCGCCCAGGTTCGCCGCGTGGCCGCTGCCGAACTTCACGTACTGGTCGCCGATCAGGTAGTTGAAATCCAGCGGGCAACCGTTGGCGGCGCTCGCGACCGCGACGATGTAACCGGTCGTGCCCGGATCGAGGTCTGAGGCGAGGAACGAAGCGGTCTGATTGGGCGTCAGGCAGATGAAGGAGTCGGCCACCGCGCAACTCGCGCCGTCAACGAAGAACAGATGCACGGCGACGGCTTCCGACGGATTGGTGTTGGTCAGGTTGATCCGCGTGTTCTGACGATTCGGGTCGGTCGAGGAGGTGTAGATGTTGTAGATCAAGACTGAGCCAGCCTTCTGATCGTTGATCGGGCTGGTCGTCTCGGCCAATGCGCCCGGCCCCAGCGATGGTTCGAGCACCGCGATCACGAACGGGCTGAGCGAAGTGACCCGCGCACAGATCGTCCGCGCGGCAAAATTCGGCGCCGGGCTATCCGGCGGCAAGATCGTCCGATCCTCTTTTACTTGGCCTTCACGATGCAGAATCCGGAGCTTGTTGAAGAGGTTCTGGTCGTTCACTTGCGAGACATTGAAGCAGATGGTGATCGGCCCGCTGAAGGTGGCGGTGGTGTCTATGTCAAAGGCGAGTTTAAGCCCTCTGAGGACGTATCTGTCGGGTAGCTTGCCGACAGAGGCCGGGTCAATCGGTGTGACCGTGGTGACGCCCGGCGTGATCACGTTGGAGAAGGTGACGGCGGCTGGGCCGAGATTGACCGTCACGTTGCCGCCTGTAGTAGTGTTGACGACGGTCAACGTGAAGCTCGCGTCACGTAGCGCACTGCAGTTGTCGGTTGCGCGAATCGTGATCGTGTGCGTGCCCAGGGGCGCGGCATTCGAGATGGAAACGACGCCCGCTGCATTGACTGAGATCAGGCCAGTGTACGTGCCCTGACTCTGCACGACGATGAAGGCGACGTTGCCAGTCGCTCGGCCCGCTGGCCGGATTGATCGTCAGCGCATTGCCCACAGTCTGATTGGCGTAACTCAGCGTCGGCGGTGTGTTGGCCGTCACGTTGACTGTCAGCGTGGCCGTCGCCATCGCGTTCTGATTGTCTGTGACTGTCAGCGGGAAGGTTGAATTGGTCGCCGTGCAGGAGGCCTGCACATTGGCCGTCACCGCTCCCGCCGCGTTGATCGAAGGAGTCCCCACTGTGACGCCCGAACCTGAGAGCGGCGTGGCGGTCACGGTTAAGGTGTTGGCTGCTTGATCGGCGTCGCTGACCGTGGCGATCTGTTGCGCCGAAGTCGGGCTGCCCTGCTGCGGCGTGAGCGCGGCTTCGGCAGTAATGGTCGGCGGCGTGTTGAGGTTCAGGCAGGCGGGCGGGCTGGTCAGGAACGAGCTGGCGTCAACGTTGCCGCTGTAACTGTCGCCCGAACCGCCCAGATTGCTCGGGCCGCTGGGGTGATTCCACCAGTTGTTTTCGGCGTTGATGGTGATGACGGCAGTGGCATTCACCAACCCTGTGCCGTTGCCCACGAAGCCGTTGTTGGCCAGGATGGCGAAGGTGTCGGCAAAACTGGCCCCGACCGTACTGGAGCTGAACAGGTTGCAAGACAGCGCCGCGCCAGCCGAGTCGGCATCATTGCCATCACTGATCTGCGCCAGGAAAAGCCCGGTGCCGGTATTCGTCAGCTTGTTGTTCGTCAGCGTCAGGTCGGAACCGCCCGAGTTGCCAAAGCTGTTCAGGAACTGGATGCCAACGCTGCGATTGCTCGCGTTCACGTTCTGGATTGTGACCCGATCCGAAAACTGTTGCGACGAGATGCCAGTTCCCGTGCGCATTCCCGATCCGGTCCACGCCACGTTGAGGCCGTCAATGAGCGTGTCGTCAATGTCGGCCAGGAAGATCGGCAAGACCATTTGATTGAGCGTCCCATCGTTGGGCAGCACAATGCCCATACCAGTATGGGCGATCCTCAGCCCGGACATGAACCCCAGGCTCAGGGCTTGGCTGCTGCCGGTGAAGGTATTGCCCGTGGCCACGACCGGGAAAGTGTCGGCGTCAACGCCATCGCCAAGCTGCGACAGGGCCAACGCAACGCCAGTGTTGGTCAGGTTGTTGTTCGTCAACGTCAGGTCGGAGCCGCCCGAATTGCCAAAGGCATTGTCGAACCGGATGCCGGAACTGCGGTTGCTCGCGTTGACGTTCTGGATCGTGACCCGGTCCGAGAACTGGAAGGAGTAGATGCCGGCGCCGGAGCGGCCCGCGCCGCTTCAGGAGACGTTCAGCCCGTCAATCACCGAGTCGTCGGCGTTCTCCAAATGCACGGCGGCGCCCGGATTGTCGTTAATCCGAAAGCTCTTGAGCACGGCTGTCACGCCGACGACCGACAGAACGCCGGAGCTGACGCTGGCGGCGCTGAGGTTGATCAAAGGCGTTCCGCTGAAGCCCGGCTGCGTCGAGCCGTCAATCGTGAGATTGTCGGTGACGGTCGGCAACGCACTGCCGAGGGTAATAGTCTGGGCGCCGCCTCCGCCGACGTTGAACGAGATCATATCCGTCCCGGCCAGCGCGTTGGCTTCCTGAATAGCCGCGCGTAGCGTACAAATGCCATTGCCCGTCGCCGTTTCGCAGACGCCGTTGCCCGGCGTGGCATCCACGCCGTCGCCAGTGTTGTTGACGGTGAGCGTCGCAAACGCAGTAGCGGCTGAATTGTTCGCCGGCAAGACGTAATGAGAGGCAGCTTTCAGCGGCGCGTGCCAACCGGCCAACCGCTCGATCAATTGCGCACTGTGTTCGTTCGCGACGACGCGCCAGCCGGCGAAACTCAAGCCGATCAAGCCCAGTACGACGCCGAGCAGCAACCAAGTTTTCCGAATTGTGTGTGTGTTTGTGTTCATGATTTTCTCTCTCTCGCCCGATTCAGTTCGGTTCGACAGGGCGTCAGGAACGCGCCATGCGCTGCCGGCCGAAGTCCGGGCAAACGGCGGCGGCGGGTTCTTCGTGACCTCTGGTAGTGGTTGCAGGTGAAGTTGATTGAAGTTCGCCAGGCGCCTTTCAGCCGGCCAACCGGTCGTCGTGACCGCCGCACTGAGGATCGGCCTTGCTGAAGACTCTTCGATGAGCGCCGGGAAACGGGAAAAACAGGTTGAGTGAAGCCATAGCTCGTGAGTGACTTCCTGCTACGGTTGAACTCGGGCGGAGTGTACGATGAAAGAGGGGAAATTGGAATAGCCGGAGATGAAAATCGCGCAACGGTGTACTGCGACCTGGACAGGTGGCGGATGATTCCGCAGCCGGCTACTTGCGGAATCACCCGCCACCTGTCCAGGTCGCGGTACTTTTTACTGAACCGAGATCGTCACCGTATTGGCGCGGATCACACTGCCCTCGCCGTCGCTCACCTTGATGAGCACAGTGAGATTCGATCCTCTGGCGCCGGTCAGGATTTCGATGTTGCACTGTTCGAGTCCCACGAACCCTGGCGCGGCTCCGGCGAAGATCACCGGCGCGTTGACGCCGCCGATCGTGGCCTGGACGTTCTCGGCGAAGCCGTTGGCCGCGTTGCCGTCCGAGTTCTCAGCGCCGCGCATCCCGCTGCCGAAGAGCACCAGGAACAGGCGGTCGCCGGCCTGGCGGGTGATCGCGGAAGTGGTCAGCGGTTCGTAAGCCTGCTGACCATTCGCTCTGACTCGCAGCAGCAACCCGGCGGGCAAGCCCTGTCCGCTGGCGTTGGCTGTGAACAGGCTCGGCGCGACGTTGTCCAAATCGAGCGAGCCTTGCGCAACGACGTTGCCGTCGCGCATCACCGACACCTGAGCCGAGCCAGGCAACATTCCATCCGGCGCCTGATAGTTGACCTGATTCGGCGAGACGAAGAAGAGTCCCGCGGGTCTGCCGTCAACCAGCACCGAGACGCCGCCGAGTGTGGTCGGCAGCGGCAGGTTGCGTGCGGTTTCAACTCGCTGCGCCAGGTTGACGCCGAACGCCGCGATGATGGCCGAAGCCGAAGCTTCCGTCTGGAAGCTGCCCGCGTTGACCGAGCTGACCGGGGCGAATGCCTGGAAGCCCGCGCCCGCAGGCCCGTGTTCGACTTCGATGAACTTGGCGTCAATCGAGCCGTCGGCCAGCTCCGCGCCGTAAACCTCGACGGTCGCGCCGACGCGGACGGCTGCACGCTCGCGCTTGATCACGGTTCGCTCGCGGACGTGGACCGTCTTCGTGCCTGTCCCTGTCCCCACTGTCCAGTCACCGATGTAGTTTTTGTCATCCGGCAGCTTCTTCAATTCGCCGATGAATTCGACGTAGCTGCGATTGATGTTGGCGTTGGTATTGGGCGGAACCGGGCGAACCTCGATCTTGAGCGCAGTCACCGTGCCGTCCGCCAGCAGGTAGCCGTAGACTTCCACGAAAGCATTGACCGCGACCTGGCCGCGTCGCGTATCAATCTTGGTGTTGGTGTTGACCTGCACGGTCTTTGCGCCGACCGTCCACCCACCGATGAGGCCTTGCGCCGGCAGGGCTTTGACCTGGCCGTAGAAGTTGATGAAGCCGATGGTTCCCGCCGGCGCGGCGGCATCGCGTTCAACTTCGATCACGAAAGCGTCAACCGTGTTGTCGGCGCGCAGGTTGCCCTCGACTTCGACGAAAGCATCCACTCGCGGCGCGCCGTGCTCCTGGCGGATGCGCGTGCGCTCGACGACGTGAACGGTCGTGTTGCCGACCACCCAATCGCCGATCAGCTTGTTATTCCCAGGCAGAGACTTGATCACGCCGAAGAAGCGGATGTAGTTGGCCGTGTCGTTGTTGACGTGCTTGACCTCGATCTTCGTCGCGTCAACCGAGCCGTCCTGGCGCAGCGTCCCTTCGACTTCGACCAGCGCGCCAACGGACGCCTTGCCCTTCTCCTGATTGAGCTTGGTGGCTGCGACAACGTGCACCACCTTGTCGCCGACCTTCCAATCGCCGACGAGGTCCGGCGTGTTGGGCAGCATGGTGATCCTGCCGGCGAAGCGAATGAAGCCCGGAGGATTCGGAGCTTCACGAACTTCTATTTTCTGCGCGTTGACCGTACCGTCGGTGTTGAGCGTGCCGTTGACTTCGACAGTGACGCCGACCGCCGGTTTACCGCGCTCCTGGTTGATCCGCGTCTGGGCTGTGACTTTGACCGTGCGGCCGCTGACCTTCCAATCGCCGATGAAGTCGGTCAGGTTCGGCAGCATCTCGATCACGCCGCGGAAGTTGACGAAGAGCGTCGGGTTGTCGAGGTTGGCTTTGACCTCGATCCTGGTGGCGACGATCGTGCCGTCGGTCTGCACCACGCCTTCGACTTCGACCAGCGAGCCAACCATCGCCTGGAACCGCTCCTGTCTGATCTGCGTGTTGGCGGTCACTTTCACCATCCGTCCGCTGATCACCCAATCGCCGATGCGGTCGGTGGCGCTCGGAAGTTTTTCGACTCGACCGAGGAACTTGACCTGAACGCCGCTCGCGCCGTCGGGCTTGACCTCGATCTCGAGCGCGTTGATCGAGCCGTCGGTCTGCAACAACCCTTCGATCTCGACGAAGACGCCGACCGCTGCCCGGCCGCGATCCTCTTCGATCTTGGTGGCGGCGGAGACGTGAATGGTCTTGCCCGCGACCTTCCAGACGCCGACGCGACCGGGAGTGGAAGGCAGATCTTCGATCTTGCCGGAGAACTTGGTGGGTAAGCCGTTCGGCGCGCCCGCCTTGACCTCGATCTCCCTGGCGTTGATCGAGCCGTCGTTTTGTTTCGTGCCTTCGACCTCGACCACTGCGCCGACGGCCACTTTGCCGCGCTCCGTCTCGATCTTGGTGTCTTTGGTGACGTTGACTTTGGTTCTGCCGACCTGCCACTGGCCTATGAAGCCATCGGTGTTGGGGAGGCTGATGATCGGCCCGGTGATCTCTGATCTATGGTCGTTATCCGCCATCGCCGACGCATTGTTCGCGGGCCAGTAGCCCACCAGAAACGCGGCAATGACGAGCAAAGCTGCAAATCCATTCCATACTGATTTCATGGTTACTGCTTCTACCTCTCTGGTTAAATTGTTTGTTTGTTCCTTTGGGGCCTTCGGGGATAGCAATCCACCTCACACCACAGCTTCAGCGGCGCTTGCGAAAAAATTGATCTATCAAATTCGAGTGGGGGATTGTGCCAATCAAAGAAAGGCTTTCGGATTTCTCTCCGAGAAAAGATAGGAGATGAGGAGCATTCGGAGAGCGAAAAAAAAGTTGAGCCAGTTTGTCAGTTCGGAGCGCTTGTTATTCAGGCGTGTAGACCGCCGTGAATCTACCACTCCGAATGAAAATAGCAAGCGAATTAATCTCCTGGGAGCGCAGGCATCCTGCCTGCATCTTCGTTCCGCAACCAGTCGGTCGCGGAATCGAATGGCTGGAATAAAGGGGCAAACTGAAAATCAGGCTTTATATCTGATCAATGATCCGGGCAAATTGTCTTTCACCTGATGGTTTTCAAGAGTGACGCGACCATTGATGATGACAAGCTCGATTCCGGTTGCCTCGCGTCGAGGTTTTTCAAAATTAGCTTGGTCATTAACGCGGCGCGGGTCGAAGACGACCAGATCGGCGTAAGCGCCTGGGCGAATTGTGCCGCGATCCTTCAAGCCGAAAATCTGCGCGGGGTACGAAGTCATCTTGCGGACGGCCTCTTCGAGCGTGAGGACCTGGTCTTCGCGGACGAACTTCGACAGGATGCGCGCGAACGCGCCGTAGGCCGCCGGATGAGGCATCCCTCGGCCGTAATCTTCGGCATCGGTGCAGAAAGCGCCCAGACGATGGCGCGCAAATTTGCTGAGCAGGCTGCGATCATCGCGCTCACCCGAAACTTCAAAGATCAGCATTGAGACCTGCCCCTGCTCTTCAATGATCAAATCCGAGATGGCGTCGAACGGCGTCTTGCCGGTGAGGCTCGCCAATTCAGCCAGGCTGCGGTTCTCGTATCGCTTGTTCTTTTTGCTGGCGACGTAGCCGATGTAGATCGAACCCCAACCCGTGGCTTTGACCAGGTTGTGTGGCCAGCCGTTCCTGAGCCAGGGCGGCCATTGCGGCGTTTTGCGTTCGATGTCGCGGCTGGTGCGCTCGCGCAGCTTCTCGTCTTCCAACCTCTCGATCAACCGATCAACGCCGCCTTCGAGCGCCCATGGTGGATAGATCGCGATCATCATCGTCGCGGCGGCGGTGTAAGGGAACATGTCGAAGCTCACGCGGACGCCTTCGCGTTCGTAATGTTCCTGATCCCTCAGCACGGCGTCAATCTTCGGCCAATGCTCGCGACCTACGGCTTCGTTGTGCGAATGGTGCACGCGCACGCCGGTCAGTCGCCCGATTTCGAGCAACTCGCCGGCGGCCGGGATCAGCAACTCGCTCGAACCGCGAATGTGGCTGGTGTAGACGCCGTCATAAGCGGCGACGACCTCCGCCAGCGATCTCAATTCATCGAAGCTCGAATACATCCCCGGCGGATAGATCAACCCGGAAGAAAGCCCCAGCGCGCCGTCCTTCATCGCCCGTTCGAGCATTATGTGCATCTCTCTCAATTGCGAATTCGACGGCTCGCCTTTCGCCAATCCCATCGCCGAGATGCGAATGGGGCCATGCGGGACAAGCGAGGCGACGTTCAATGCCAGCCCGTTCGCTTCGAGCCGGTCGAGATATTCACCGAACGTGCGCCACTTCCATTCGGTTGGCTCAGGCGTCATCCACGCATTGATCGCGCGCAGCGTTGTCTCGGCCTCCTTGTTCGCAATCGGAGCGCAGCCCAGACCGCAATTGCCGATGATCGTGGTCGTGATGCCTTGCGCCAGCTTGCAGCGCATCAGCTTGGCTTGTTTCTTCGGATCGAGAGGGAAGATCAGGTCGGCGTGCGAGTGAGGGTCAATGATGCCGGGCATAGCCGTCAATCCGCGCGCGTTGATCGTTCTTTTGGCTTTACCGGTAAAGTTGCCGACGGCGACGATGCGGTCATCGTTGATGGTGATGTCGGCGTGGTAGGCGAGTTGGCCTGTGCCGTCAATGATCTGAGCGTTTTCAATCGAAAGGTCAAATTCCATCTCAGTCACCGCGCCTTTTCATCTCTTCAAAGGCTGCTCCGAATTTATCTATGCTCTCCTGTCCGGCTCGCTTCATTTCTTCCGTAGGCGGAGGCAGGATTTCGACCTCGACCTTGCCCGGTTGCAAGTGCAGCACGATGATCGAGCCTTCAGCCACGCCCACCGCCGCTGCCATCTCAGGCAGCATAGGCAACGTCCAGCCTTGTTCACTTTTGTTAAATGCCGGCGATCCAATCATCGAAAGTTCTCCTTTGATGTTTTATCTCTGTTGCTCTAAGGATTTTTACCTTGACGCTCTTTTGCGACACGGACTATTATGCCGCACGGCAGTCGGATTTTACATTTAACTTTCTCACCACTCCAATACTGACTGCGATCACCTGATCTTGTAGCCCAAGACAATTCCCCCAGCAAACAAATCGAATTCAGACAGTGTAGCCGCTTCAAGCGACAAGTGCGTCGTGTAGCTTGCTCCGTTGGCCTCCGACCCCGGACGTTGCCAGCCCGATTCGAGCACTGTTTCTTCCAAATCATTCAATGCAGCAAAGGAGCCAATTGTGAAGAGGAAAACTGTTTCCCGGAAGGTTAGCTACGACTCGGGTCAGCAAGCAGAAGACAATCAAAGCGTTCACAGCCGCCGCCAATTTCTGGGACGAGTCGGCGGACTAAGCGCAGCGACAATCGCAACTGGCCTCGTCAGGCCAAACATCGCTTTGGCGCAGGACGAACAACGAGGCCGCTTCGATCCGTCAGACCGCAAAGCCCGCGCCGACCGTGCGCTGGAAATTCGCCGCCAGGCCGCCGAGACGCAATGCACGCAGCCGCTCCAGCCGCAGCCCAACAACGGCGACGAAGAGTTGTACATGAGCAAGATCGGCTGCTTCACCAAAGCCCTGCCGCACAATCAGCTCGGCGAAGTTGACGTCAAAGCCTACCAGGCATACCGCCGCGCCCTGACTACCTGCAAGCAATCCGATTACGAAATGATTCCGATGGGCGGCACGGTGAAGCTGGCCAATCCGCAGGCGGCTATGGCCTTCGAGCTTGAGGGGACCGATTCGCACCACTTCTCGATGAACTCACCGCCCGCGTTCAACAGCGCCGAAATCGCCGCCGAAATGGCCGAGCTTTACTGGCAGGCCCTGACGCGCGACGTTCATTTCGAAGATTACGCGACCAACGAGTTGATCAAGCAGGCGGCTGACGACCTGTCGTCCTTGACTGAATTTCGCGGCCCGAAGAACGGCAAGCGCGTCACGACGGCGGCTCTGTTTCGCGGCGCGACGCCGGGCGATCTCGCCGGGCCTTACCTCTCGCAGTTCCTGTGGCGCAACATTCCGTACGGCGCGCTGACCATCGAGCAGCGTTACCGCGTGCCGATTGCCGAAGACGACCATATGATCGAATACGACGAATGGCTCAAGATTCAAAACGGCGCAGCGCCCAGCGAGGGCAACTGGTACGACGAAGAGCCGCGTTTCCTGCGCAACGCACGCGATCTGGCCGAATACGTTCATCAGGATTTCAGCTACCAGGCGTTTCTCAACGCAGCGTTGATCCTGCTCGGCTTCGGAGCAGCGGCGCTGGATAATTACAACCCGTACATCGCTTCGGCCACGCAAGGTGGATTCAGCACTTTCGGTGGGCCACACGTTCTGGATATGGTCGCGCGCGTGGCGAACGCGGGGTTGAAGGCCGCGTGGTATCAGAAGTGGCAGGTGCATCGCCGGGTGCGCCCCGAAGAGTTCGGCGGCCGCGTCCATCATCAAATGACCGAAGAGGCGCGATCCGACATCCACTCGGAACTGCTCAATTCACCTGTGCTGGAACTGGTTCACAGCGCGACCGATTCTTACCTGCTGCCGATGGCCTATCCCGAAGGCTGCCCGACGCATCCTGCTTATCCGGCTGGCCACGCGACCATCGCGGGCGCTTGCGTGACCGCGCTCAAGGCCTTCTTCAACGAAAACTTCGTAATCCCGAACCCGGTGGTATCAGACGCAGAAGGGAAGACGTTGGTTCCGCTGCTGGGCGCGCGGCTGACAGTTGGAGGGGAACTGAACAAGCTGGCGTCGAACGTGGCGATTGGCCGTGACGCAGCCGGCGTGCATTGGCGCTCGGACAGCACGGAAGGATTGAAGCTCGGCGAGGCGGTGACAATCGGAATTTTGAAGGATATGAGACCGCTCTGCCACGAGCAGTTCAAAGGCTTCCGCCTGACGAAATTCGACGGAACGACGATCATCATCTGAAAAGAAAATGATGAGCGACGGTGTTTGGGCGACGGTGTTTGGAGTACCGCCTTTAGGCGGAAGGGTTTGGTTGACGAGGCTTTTCCGGCTGAAGCCGGTACTCCAAACGCCATTGTTAATTGGTCGGTTTCTTCTCAGCCGCCAGCGATTTCACGTGCTTCTTCCATTCTTCGGCGGACATGGTTTTACGTTTCTCCTGCTCTGCGGCGGCGATGACCAACTCTCTGATCGGCTGGATCACCACCAGCTCGACGGCGGCTTTAGGCTTTGCGGCTTGCTCCAACTGAGCCAATCTTTCGGCCAGCCAGCCTTCGGCCGCAGCCGAACGCGAAGACAACCGTTTGATCGCGTCGTCGCCGATCTCGCTTGCCGTGGACAGGTCCTTCGCGAGCGGCTGGGCTTCGACCAGCAGCGGGGAATCGAAGAACCTCGAAGCTTCGAGAATCCCGACGGCCCTGCGCCAGCCGTTGAGCCACGACGAGATCAAATCCGCATTGTTCTTTGTGAGATCAGGCTCGCGGTAGAGCGAATGCTCCACGAGCGATGAAAACTTCCGCGCCTCAGCGCTGTCCGGTCTCGCCGCGTCAGCCAGCCGGGTCAGGGGAGTGTGTTGCGTGGCATTCTGCATCGCGCCGCGTTTGTAGCCTTTCACCGGTTCGAGCACATCCACCAGTCTTTTGATCGTCCCGACGGCGCTCTCATTCGATCCCATCACGCCCGCCAACCGCCGTAGCATCACTCCATAATTTCTCTCGTGCAACAAACCCAACTCTTCAAGCTGCACGCTCACCACGGCCAGTCGCCGGTACATATCGTCAACGTCTTTCACCTCGCGCGGCGACCAGAACCTCTCGGCAATCGCCGCCGTGCGCGGCCAGATGCGCGAATCAATTGTTTCGGGCGAGACCCACTCCGACCACATCGTGGCTTCGCCGCCCCAGATCAACCTCTGCTCTTCGGCGGTCAGCGTCGTGTTTTCAGGAACCGGGTCGTTCAGGTAGTGTTGCCACGCCGGGTGGATCAGGTCAATGTAATAGCCGTTCGACAGAATTCCCGCATAACCTTTCTTTGCGCCTTCGGCCAAGCTCTGCGGCCCTCGCCACGATTGCACCACGATGTCTTTCGGCAAATCGGGATGCAAGATTTCATCCCATCCGATCATCTTCTTGCCGTGACGGGTGAGAATCTTCGACAACCGCTGGTTGAAATAAGCCTGCAATCCGTGATTGTCCTTCAAACCTTTCTGCTCGATGAAAGTCTGAATCTTCGGATTCTCTTTCCAGTGTTTGGCTTCGACCTCGTCGCCGCCGATGTGCAGGTAAGCGTCGGGGAAGAGCGCCGCCATCTCGCCCAGGAATCCGTCGAGCAGTTTGTAGAGCGCTTCGTTGGTCGGATCCAGCACCGGCTTCATAATTCCCCAGCGCCGTTCGATCTCGTAAGGTCCAGGCTTGCTGGCCAGCTCAGGATGGCCGACGAACCACGACGTGGTGTGACCCGGCATATCGAACTCGGGGATCACGCGAATGCCGCGCATCCGCGCGTACTCGATGATCTCGCGCATCTGGCCTCGGGTGTAGTAATTCCCGTCCGAACCCATCTGGTGCAGCTTCGGATATTTCTGGCTCTCGATGCGGAAGCCCTGGTCTTCGGTGATGTGCAGGTGCAGCACGTTGAGCTTGACCGCCGCCATCCCGTCCAGGTTGCGCTTGATGACTTCCATCGGCTGCCAGTGGCGCGCGATGTCAATCAACAAGCCGCGCCACGGAAAACGCGGCTTGTCCTGAATGCTCACCGCCGGGATGAAGTAACCGTCCTTGTCGCCGCCGAGCAGTTGCAGAAAAGTCTCCAGCCCGCGCAACGCGCCAACGACCGTCGGCGCATTCATCACCGCTTGTGAGTTCGAGACTTCGAGCGAGTAGGATTCATCTTCGTCAACCGCGGGAACGCTACGGCCCGCGCTCTGGCATTGGATCAGCAGCGAAGCCTTTGCCGCGTCGTTGTCGAGGCCACGCGAGAATGTGAGGCCGGTGCGAGCTTCCAGACGGCGGGCAGCGCGACCGATGGCTGATTGCAGCCGCGCGTCGTTGTGGCCTTTCACGGCGACGGTGAAAGATGGCGTGATGACGAGCCGCCCAGGTTGGAAACGTAGTGAAGCCGGTACGGGCATCAAGTTGTGTTTCGTCGTCTGTGATTCCTGAGCAAAGTCGTTACTGGGACAAAGCATCACCACCACCATAATGATAAAAAGCTTTCGAGTCATACCCGTCCGAGTCATTGGGTTTTTCTCTCCTCGGCGATTATTTCGAGCAAGGTCAGAGCCTTTCTCATAAGTCCGGCCCTTGGGAATCCGGTCTCTTCCATAGCTTCGACAAAGTCGCGAAGAACCTTCAGGTTCGATTCGGCGACGAGATCGGGATTCTCCTCAACGATTTTTCTGGCGTCTTTCGGGTTCAGAATCACCAGCTTGAGTGTTTCAAGAAATTCATCGAGTTTCACAATTACGTCCTTTTCAGAAAAGGCGCATCTCATAAGGCAGATCAGCCTCTCTGACCAAGTGTTCGGGCAGAGGCAATCTCTCGAGAGCGCGAGGCTCCACTTTGACTGCACCGGAGCCGTAAGACTTGCCGATCAACGGCAAATTGGCCACGACCTCCGGGTGGCTCAAGACCTTCCACAACCGATTAACGAAATCCTGATCGTCTCGGCGCGGATAAACGCAGAGAAAGCAGGTCAGCGGAATGACGCCGGCATAATTGCGAATGAACCTGGAGTTCCGCCTGCCCAGATAGGCAAATAGAATCGGCGGCGGCGTGCGCGATTCCATTTTGTACCAGGGACGCCTCTGCGAAATGAGCGGTCTATTTGGCAGACCCATCTCTTCGCCAAGCCGCAGATAATCGCGCACCGAAGAAGGATATTCATCAACCGGCCTGCCGTCCAAAGAGAGCAGCCACGTCGGTCTGCCTTGAGCTTGAATTGAAGCGACCAACTCGTTGGTTATTTCGTCGCCTGGCACATCTCTGGTTCTGCCGATTGCCGCGACCAGAAACTCACCCAGTGTCTTAGCCTGTTCGGTCGTCAGAAAGAAGAAGTCGTTAGCGCCGGTCGCCACGCCGCGCAACACTTGCGCAAAGTCTCCGAGTGTCGGCCCTCCGACCGGATTCTCTACAGGATGTCTTGAAAGTCCCGTGGCGATTCCCTCGCACAACTGTCGCCGTGTAACCGAGAAGCCATTTTGCAACGCGCTTGCATAGCCGGAGGCTATCCACTTCTTGAGCTGTCCTTTTCCCGATTCGTGACACCTGACCCAGAGGAATTCCTGCTGCGGCTTTGCATTCCTGATCATAAAAACAACGGGGTTGGTATCAACTTGCGGGAACGGAGTGGCGCTAGGGTCGAAAGTGACGACGACCTCCAGACAGAAATTCTCGGCAATCCACTTCCACAAATCCTGGGCAAAAACCCCTTCGCAAGTATCGGCGGGCATGATGAACGCCAGCCGCCCGTCGCGCTCAAGAAGCTGCAAGGCCCGAATCAAAAAGTAGATGTGCAGCCCGGCGCGGCCATCGAATGTCCTGCCTGTAATCTCAGCGCCCAATCTTTTCAGCTTCTCTTTGACGCTGGCAGACAGCCTGTGATGGCGGATGTAGGGAGGATTGGCGACGATTGCTGGGAGCTTGGCTTTTGGCGGATCGAAGATGAAGTCGCCAATCCTCACCTGGGAAATCTCTTTTGCCGAAAGCCCGAATTGCAATGATTGCGCCAGCGCCCCTTCGTCAATATCCATCCCGGATAACGCGACCTCGATCTTCTTTTCTCTTGCGACGGTCTTTGCTGCGCGAAAGAAAGCCCCCGCGCCGACTGCCGGATCGAATAGCTGCGCGCCGTCATCAGCCAGCGCATACTCGACCATCGCCTCGGCGATCCAATCGGGCGTCCAGAATTGACCCTTCTCTCTTAAAGCCAATACCAGTGAATGAATTCAAGCTGCTCGCGGAAGGGCAGCAACTTTATCCTTCGGCGGCGCAATCAATTTTTGCCTGCGCGCATTGGTCAGGCGG